>RRZU013210051.1_pt1 | contig 20031 bp, 17 predicted proteins | sample 2165561 | NCBI WGS metagenome assembly RRZU01 (sample SAMN10456909, study PRJNA506462) | wastewater metagenome | isolation source: wastewater sludge | place: USA: Moscow, Idaho | reverse complement strand
GAAGAAGAAGGTGTTATTGAAGAAGAAGAGAAGAAGATGATTCATTCTATCTTTGAATTTACAGATACAACTGTAAAAGAAATAATGATACCGAGAACAACAGTATTTGCTATAGAAGCAGGAAAAACTTTAAATGAAGTTTGGGAAAATGTAATAAGTACAGGTTATTCGAGAATACCTGTTTATGACGAAAGAATAGATAATATTATAGGAGTTTTTTATTTAAAAGACTTATTTAATATAATTAAAGAAGGAAACTTGGATATACAAGTGAGGGATTTTATTAGAGAAGCTTATTTTGTTCCAGAAACAAAACCTTTATTTGAAATGCTTGAAGAGTTTAAGAAAAAGAAAATCCATATGGCTATTGTTATAGATGAATATGGAGGAACTGCTGGGATTATAACTATAGAAGACCTCATAGAAGAAATTGTGGGAGATATTAATGATGAGTTTGATATTGAGCATGATGAAGAAATAAAAAAAGTAGCAGATAATAAATTTATAGTAGATGCTTTACTTGATATAGAATTTTTGAATAACGAACTTTCAATAAATCTTCCAGTGAGTGAAGATTATGATTCTTTGGGAGGATACATATATGCCGTTTTGGGTAGAGTTCCGATAGAAAAAGATACAATTTTTAATAAAGAAAGCAAATTGGAAATAAAAGTTTTACAAGTTGACAACAAAAGAATAGTTAAGGCATTAATTATTAAACGTGAGGTAAAAGATGAGCAAAACTAAGATAAAGAAACATTTTTTTACAGGGGTATTAGCAACACTACCCCTTTTTGCAACGATTTATATTTTATATCTTATTTATAAACTTATTGCAGGGATAGTAAGAACAATCTTGCCTATAGATTTTATCACAGGAATATTAGTAAGTTTTAATGAGCACCTTAGAGAAAAAGAGAGCTTTGTAGCATTTTTAGTTTTTTTAGTAAATATAATTATTTTTATAGTTGTAGTTTATACTATTGGAGCTCTAATGAATAGCGTAATAAATTTTGGAACGACTAAATATGTAGACCGATTAATGAATAGAATACCTATAGCAAAGACAATCTATGGAGTAATAAAACAAATAAGTGATGTTTTTTTCTCGAAAGAAACTGTTACTTACAAAAAGGTAGTTTTAGTCGAATACCCAAGGGATGGAATATATTCTTTGGGACTTGTTGCTAATGAAAAGAATGAAGTAGTAAGCATTGCTAGTGGAGAAGAGGAAGTATATAATGTGTTTATCCCAGGAACTCCAAATCCAACTATAGGGTTTTATGTTGTTATACCCAAAAGTAAAGTTATAGAAGTTGATTATACAGTAGAAGAGGCAATGAAACTTATCATATCTGCAGGAGCTTTGGAACCTAAAAGAGGTGAAAAGAAATGAAAAGGATAAAAAAGAATTTTTTAACAGGATTTATATCTCTTTTACCAGCTTTTGCTACAATATATGTTATAGTTTTTGTTTATAGAATTGTAAGTGGAGTAGTAAGAATAATAGTACCTGTTGAAAGAATAACTGCTGCCTATATACTTGTAAACAGAAATATGGAAAATCTTTCTCTAATTATTAAGTTAATAGTAACAATAATTTCTATTGGGGTAATCTTATTTTTAATATTTTTAATAGGTTTTTCTATAAATACTTTTATCAGTAAAAGTACTTTAAGTTTCTTTGAAGGGATAATACTTAAAATTCCTTTAGCTAATTCAATATACACAAGTATAAAGCAATTTGTGAATTTATTGTTCTCAAAAAATAATGATGCTTATAAAAAAACAGTTTTGATAGAGTATCCTAAAAATGGAATCTATTCCTTAGCTTTAGTAACAAAAGAGGGGAATAAAAATATAGAAGATATACTAAAACAGGGTGAAATGATAAATGTATTTATACCGACTGCACCAAATCCTACTTCAGGTTTTTATATGATACTTAGGAAAGAAGATACAAAAGAACTTAATATTACTGTGGAAGAAACATTTAAATCAGTTATTTCAGGAGGAACTTTAAGTCCTAAAATAAAAAAAGGAGAATAGAATGTTGAAAAAAATGATATTTCTTTTAGTACTAATTTTAGCTCTAGGAGCTTGTGCTAATAATCAAGTAAACCAAGCAGAAAAAGAAATGCAATATAGTATAATAAGGGGACTAAATGCTTCACAGGAAGGGAAATATAATATAGCGATAGAGCATTTTTTAAAGGCATATTCAATAAATCCAAAGGAATCATATACACTTAGAGAGCTTGGTTATAATTATGGAGCAAGTGGTGACTTTGCTATGGCAGAGAAGTATTATTTAGAAGCTCTGAGTATAAATCCAAATGATTCTAGAGTAGTCTTTAATCTTGGAACAATTTATTTTAACCAAAAAAAATATGAAGATTCTCTAAAAATTCTTTCAAATATTAATATAGAAAATACCACCGTAGATATAAGAGGTTTAATAGCATACAACTTATATAGTTTGAATAAATTTTCAGAAGCGTATACCATATTAAAGCCCTTAGAAAGCATGAAAAATGACGATTTGTACTTTGTAAAAATTTATGGAGATACTCTTTTAAAAACTGGAAGAATTGGGGAGTTACATCCTTATATTACCAAATTATATAAAGAAAAAGAATCTAACCCAGAAATTGTATATATCTATGCAAAGCATCTACATTATAACCTTTATAAAGGAATGGATGCCTTGGAAGTTATTGAAACATATATAATAAATTATGGAGTTTACAAAGAAATTAATCTTGAAGGAGCTAATATAGCATGTGACCTTGGAAGATTTGATATGGGAAAAAAATATATTGAGCTTATACCAGATAAATCAAGGTATGAAGAAGAATATTTGAATATAGCAATAAGAGTATATACGGGATTAAAGGATGAAAAAAAGTTAATGGAGTTAAAAACGATACTAGAAAAAGTAAAAAAGGAATGATTTTATGAGAGAATGGAAAATTAATCTTGCCTATAAGTTGATTTTATTTGTGCTTTTTTTAATTTCTCCATTTTTTGTTTTGAAATATTTAAAAGCAGAGAACCTTTTTATAGAAAACTATATAATTGTATATATTGTAGAGCTTGCTATGTTTTTACTTAGTTATGCTATGTATGAAGTAAGAGTAAGAAGCTTTTATAATAGATTAGTAAAAAAAATTAACATGCTTAATGATAAGTATGATATAAAAAATAGCAAGTTTTCTAAGTTCCTAGGATTAGATAGTTTTAGTAGTTTTGAATATTTTTTTAATGAAGAATTGGATAAGGTTTTTTCAGAATTAGACTTAAATAAAAAGTTGTATCTTGAACTTCAGGAAAATAGAGGAGTGGAAACAGAAGCAAATAAGATAGAACTTGAACAGAGTATAAAAGAACTAACTAAAATAAAAGTTCTAGAAGAACTTGAAAGGAAACTACTTAAAAAAGGGACAGAATTTTTGAATGAAATCAAGAAAAATAATAGTTCTAATTTTTTTGAAGAGTTGGCTTTTTATCTAGATAAATACTTTACTTTGAGTAAACTTGTTTTGGGACATAAGATAGGAGAAAACTATAAAATATATAATAAATTGTCAGATGAAATTGACTCTAAATTAGCTTATTCCAATTTGGAAGAACTAGAGTGTGGAGTATACATAGGACATAGAATAAATGAAGTTTTTGATTATGATCTAGTATTTATAATAAAACTTGAAGGCAAGTATCTTGGGTTTATAATGTTTAATTTGAAAGATAAAGAGCTGCTAAAACAATTCAGAATAATTAGTCTTGCAGAAGAATTATTTAATGTACTTCTTCTTATAATTGATTTTTATTATAAACAAAAAAACAAGGATGAAAGAATAGAAAAACTCAATTTAGATATTAAAAAATTAAATAATCAGCTACAAGAAACTGATGCAAACTTAGATGTACACTTGGAGCAAATGTCAAACATGTACGAAGAGATAGTAACTTTGTATGAAGTAGGAAAAAAGTTAGGGAAAATATATGAAAAACATAATATAGAGAAAACAATTTTAACTACTTTATTAGAGATAACAAATACAGAATTTGCAATAGTTTATGAAAAAAATGAAGAAAAATTTGAAATTAGTAGAATAGAGAATTTAAGAGATGAAAAATTGATTAAAGAACTTAAAAATCAAGATTTATTGAAAAACTTGTTTTTAGATATGAATAAAACTAAAAAGCCTATTATTGTCAACAATATAAAGAAACATGACATTTATGGACATCTACCTGAAATTTTAAAACTTAGTATCCATAATTTTGTAGAAGCTCCTATATTTCACAATGAAGAAATCAAAGGAGGAGTAATCTTATTTAATAAAGTTGATGAATTTACAGCAGCTAATATAAATTTAATTACTTCACTTATTAATCAAATGTCAATAGCTATGCAAAATGTTGATTACTTTAAAAATGAAATAGAAAGAGAAAAAGAAGAAGAACAACTTAAAATAGCAGCTTCAATTCAAGGGAAGCTTTTTCCTCAGGAAATGCCTAAATTTGATAAAATAGAAACCTTTGGACTCAATCTACCTGCTAGAACTGTGGGTGGAGATTATTATGATCTTGTTAAGATTGATGATACGACTCTTATAGGTTTTGTAGCTGATGTTTCTGGAAAAGGGATGCCTGCAGCCCTTCTTGTGAGTATGGTCAGAACAATGTTTAGAATGGTAGTAGAAGAATTGAAAGAACAATCTCCAGAAAAAATTCTTGAAAGGATAAATTCTGCCTTGCTAAAAGAAGACTTAGAAGGAAGGTTCATAACAGCATTGTGCTTTAGATACAATCAGAATACTAGCAAAATGGAAGTATCTTCAGCAGGCCATGATCCCTTTATTATTTATACATCTACAACAAATGAAACAAAGACTTATCCAAGCGATAGCATTGTCTTAGGTGTAATGGAAGAAAAATATGAAAAGATAATTTTGGATTTCCAAAAAGATGATGTAGCAGTATTTTATACAGATGGAGTTGTAGAAGCAAGAAGAGATAATGGTGATTTTTATGGAAGTAAGAGGCTTTTTGTCTCTTTAGATGAGAATTTACAGAAAAGTGCTAAAGAAATAGGTGAATTTATATATAGTGATTTAAAAGATTTTACAAAAGAAGCAAGGCAAAATGATGATATTACAATTTTAATCGCCAAAGGAGTATAGTAAAATGAATGAACCAAGAATTAGAGTATCTGGAATACTAAAAAAAGACAATGAAATACTCTTTGTAAAACATAGAAAAAATAAGAAAGAGTATTATCTTCTACCTGGTGGTGGAGTTGACTTTGGTGAGAGTTTTGAAGCTGCTTTAAAAAGAGAATTCATGGAAGAAGTTAATATAGAGATTAAGGTAAAAGACCTTGTTTTTGTATCTGAAGGGATAGATCCTAAGGGAGAAAAACATATAATAAGTATGGTGTTTTTAGTTGAGTATGTTCAAGGAGATATAAGAATTCCAGAAGAAGAAAGAATAATTGGCTGTGAATATCTAAGTCCTGAAAAAATGAAAGAGTATTTAATATATCCAAATATAAAAAAAGAACTCATTTTAGGACAATTTGACAGAATTAAATACTTAGGCAATATATGGGAGTAGTTTTTCCATTGACAAAATATAGATAATCCTATATAATTTCTTGTATTTTGAATTTTTTTGTTTGTATAAACTAGGAGGCTTAAATGGAAAAAAAATATGATAACTTGAAGGCACTAATAAGAGATATTCCTGATTTTCCAAAAGAAGGAATAATGTTTAGAGATATAACAACTTTGCTTAAAGATGCTCAAGGATTAAAAGAAATAATTGATATTTTTAGTGATAGATATAGAGATAAGGGTATAAAATATATACTTGGGGCTGATGCTAGAGGTTTTATCTTTGGTGCAGCTATAGCTTATAACATAGGAGCAGGCTTTGTACCTATAAGAAAAAAAGGTAAACTACCTTATAAAACTCTAAGTGCTTCATATGAACTTGAATATGGTTCAAATGAAGTAGAAATGCATGTAGATGCTATAGAGAATGGAGATAAAGTAGTTATAGTAGATGATCTTCTTGCTACAGGTGGAACGGCTAAGGCTATGCTTGATTTGGTGAAAAAATTAGGTGGAGACATAGAAGAGTTTGCATTTATGATAGAACTTGATGATTTAAATGGTAGAGATAAACTTCAAGGGGAAAATGTATTTTCTATAATTAAATACTAAAATTTGAATTTTATATATCTTATTAAGGTACAAAAAATTATTATTATTTTAATAAAAGTTAGTAAAAAGCGACACAAAAGTGTCGCTTTTTTGTAAAATATAGTGTAAAATAAATAAACCAATAGCTTTTCTTTTATATTTTTTGTATAAAAATTTTATTTCCATAGAATTTTTTTATAAATAATAAATTTTATATTAGGAATGGTGAGTGTTATGGGGTATAAAGAAGAGATACTCAGAGAAATTAAAGAGTCTAAACAGAATCATGACATAGAAAAAATTATCACAGCCTATGAATTTGCCAAAGAATCTCATATAGGCCAACTCAGAAAATCCGGTGATGAGTATATATTACATCCTGTAGAAGTGGCAAAAATTCTTATTAGGCTCAATATGGATACAGAAACAGTAGTTGCTGGTTTTTTACATGATGTAGTAGAAGATACTCTTATTACCTCTGCAGATATTAGATATCATTTTGGTGATATTGTGGCCGACCTTGTAGATGGAGTAACAAAACTTAGTTATATACCAGAAGGAACTAAGAAACAGCATGAGAATATAAGAAAAATGATAGTGGCCATGGCAAAAGATGTCCGAGTGGTAATTATTAAACTAGCTGATAGAGTTCACAATATGAGAACTCTTAAATTTCAAAAACCAGAAAAACAACAAAGTATTGCAAAAGAAACTTTGGAAATTTTTGCCCCCCTTGCCCATAGACTTGGAATGGCAAAAATTAAGTGGGAATTGGAAGATTTATCTTTTTACTATTTGCAACCAAGTACATATAAAGAAATAAGTAAATTACTAGATTCCAAGAGACAAGAAAGAGAAGTTTATATTGAAAATGTTATCAATGTAATAAATGATGAAATTTTTAAGTATGAATTTAATGGTATAGTATCGGGACGTCCAAAGCATTTGTATAGTATATACAAAAAAATGTATGATGGAGGAAAAAGTTTTGATGAACTTTATGACCTTATAGCTATTAGGATAGTTGTAAAGGAAGAATCAGAATGTTATAATGCTCTGGGTCTTGTGCATAATCTTTGGAAACCAGTTCCGGGAAGATTTAAAGACTATATAGCTGTTCCTAAAGCAAATGGGTACCAATCTATTCATACAACAGTAGTAGGGCCTGAGGGAAGATTTGTAGAGATACAGATAAGAACAGAAGAAATGCATAAAATAGCAGAAGAAGGAATTGCTGCTCATTGGACATATAAAGAGAAAAATAAACATAATAGAAGAGATAATGTTTATTCTTGGTTAAGGCAGATTTTGGAATGGCAACAAACTACAGATAGTTCTGAAGAATTTATACAAACAGTTACAGGAGACATACTAAATGAAACTGTATTTGTATTTTCTCCCCAAGGGGATGTTATAGAAATGCTTAAGGGTGCAACACCCCTTGATTTTGCTTTTCATATACATACACAAATTGGATATAAATGCATAGGTTCTAAAGTAAATGGCAAAATAGTTTCTCTAGATTATAAGCTTCAAAATGGAGATCAAGTAGAAATTATTACATCAAAATTACCTGCGAAAACTCCACCGAGAGATTGGCTTAGCCTTGTTGTTACTCAAAGTGCGAAAAGTAAAATAAGAAAATGGATAAAAGACCAACAATTTGATGAAAGAGTGAAAGAAGGTAAAATTCACTTAGAAAAAGAGTTGGATAAATTTGATATTAAAATGAAAGAAATTGAGGATGAAGATTATACAAAAGAGTTTTTGAAAAGATATCATTTGCCAGATTTCCAAGAATTATTATTTAATTTTGGAATAGGAAGAATGAGAGTGGAATCCTTTGTTGAAAGATACTTGGAAGCTACAAAAAAAGATAAAGAAGTTTTAAATATTGATGAAATAATTACTGAAAATCAAAAAAAGAGTAAGGCACCAAATAATCAGCAAGGGATAGTAATTGATGGTACAGATAATACTCTTGTTAGATTTGCAAAATGTTGCACTCCTCTACCAGGTGACGAAGTTTATGGATATGTAACAAGAGGAATGGGAATAGCTATACATAGGGCTGATTGTAGTAATTTTATCGCCTTAAAAGAAAAAGAAGAATCAAGAATTATAGATGTTAAGTGGGATAATAAGTTAATGGACAAAAAGGTTAATAAATACGGATATTCATTTGCAATAGTTATTTTGGATAGGCCACAGGCTCTTATGGATGTTGTAAGAATCATTTCAGATGCCAAAATAAATTTGATTGGTGTAAATTCAAATTATTATTTTGAAAATGGAGAAAAACTTGTAAATATTAAACTTAATATAGAAATTTCAGACAAAGAGCAGGTAAATAGACTAAAAAATGCTCTATACAAACTGGAAGGTATTATAAGAATTAAATAAATTATATAGAAGCTTACGCAAACGTAAACTCTACAGGATACTAAAATCTTCCTTAAAGATTTTATAAACGTTGTGTTTAGAGAAGTAAATTATACGATATAGCGTCCTATGCTTCAATTTAGGAGGATATATGTTACCAGTAAAATACAAACTTGAGAAAACTAGTGGAAAAGCAAGAGCAGGAGTGATATCAACACCACACGGTGAAATTCATACCCCTGTTTTTATGCCTGTAGGGACTCAAGCAACAGTTAAAACAATGACGCCAGAAGAGCTAAAGGAAATAGGTTCAGAAATAATACTAGGAAATACTTATCATTTATATCTTAGGCCAAGTGACGAGCTTGTGGCTAAGTTTGGAGGCCTTCATAAATTTATGAATTGGGATAAACCAATACTTACAGATAGTGGTGGATTCCAAGTGTTTTCCTTGGGAGATTTGAGAAAGATTAAAGAAGAAGGCGTTTATTTTTCTTCTCACATTGATGGATCAAAACACTTTATTTCTCCTGAGAAATCTATTTCAATACAAAATAATTTAGGTTCAGATATTATGATGGTTTTTGATGAATGCCCTCCGGGACTTTCAGAAAGAAAATATATTATTGATTCTATAGAAAGAACTACTAGATGGGCTAAAAGATGCATAGAAGCCAATAAAAATCCTGATAAGCAAGGACTTTTTGCAATAGTTCAAGGTGGAATTTATGAAGATTTGAGAGACCAGAGTTTAGATGAGCTTAGTGTCATGGACGAAAGTTTTTCAGGTTATGCTATAGGAGGACTTGCTGTTGGAGAACCTCGTGAAGATATGTATAGAATACTTGATTATATAACGCCAAAACTACCAGAAAATAAACCTAGATACCTTATGGGTGTAGGAGAACCTCTGGATATGCTTGAAGCTGTAGCAAATGGTGTTGATATGATGGATTGCGTGCAACCAAGTAGAATTGGAAGACATGGTACAGTTTTTTCAAAATACGGAAGACTTGTAATTAAAAATGCTAAATATGCAGAAGATCCTAGACCACTTGATGAAGATTGCGATTGTTATGCTTGTAAAAACTACACAAGAGGATATATTAGACATCTTTTTAAAGCAGATGAAATTTTAGGACAAAGACTTGCAACTTTACACAATTTGCATTTCTTAATTAAAATGATGAATGGTGCAAGAGAAGCTATACTTAATGGAACTTTCGATGAATATAAAAAAGATTTTGAAAATAATTATAATATGGGAGCAAAAAGCTCTTGGATACAACCAGAAAAAATATAGCACTCCTATGAAGGAGTGTTTTTTCTTTTTTAAGCCTTTTTTTATTGTGATTTTTTGGTTAAATTTAATTAAAATTTTCTATGACATAAAAAAATACTCTAAAATAATAGAGAAATCAAGGAATTATTACAAAATAAAAGAAATAAATTATTAAACTAATGAAATAATGAAAATATAAAGCTATACTTGTGATGTTAGAGAAAAATTGATTTTGTAGTAGAAATAAAGTAAACTTTATTAATTGAAAAATTACAGGGAGGAAATTATGAAAAAAAGTATAGGTTTTTTGGTAGGAATACTAGTACTTATTATACCAATTTTGACAACAAGTGTTTATACTGTTGATGAGTCAGAGAATGCAGCAGTAATTACATTGGGAAAACTTACAGATATAAAAACAGCAGGTTTGCATTTTAAATTACCTGCCCCAATTCAAAGAGTGAAAAAAGTTCAAGTAAATAGAACTCAAAGATTGGAAATAGGGTATAATCCTAAAAATAATGATTATATATCAGATGAAGCAAAAATGATTACTTGGGATTTTAATATAGTTCTTATTGATTTTTTTATAGAATGGAGAATTTCAAATATACATCATTATTTGTTTAACGCTGAAAATCCAGAACTTATATTAAAAAATGTTGCTCAAGCAGCAGCAAGAAGCGTAATAGCTTCCAAAAAAGTAGATGGAGTCCTTACTTCTGAGAAGGAAATAATTCAAATGGAGATTAAGGAAGAACTTATTAGAAAACTAGAAGCTTATAAAATAGGTATATTTATACAAGATGTGAAGATTCAGGATGCTGAGCCTCCAACAGATGAGGTGAAGACAGCATTTAAAGATGTGGAAACTGCAAAGCAGAAAAAAGAAACTTTGATAAATGATGCCTTAAAATATAAAAATTCAGAACTCCCAAAGGCACAAAGTGAAGCTGATAAGCTTATGCGTAAGGCTGAAAGTTATAAAGAATCAAGAATTAATGAAGCAAAGGGAGATATTGCTAAGTTTAATTATGTATATGAAGAATATGCAAAAAACAAAGGGGTAACTAAAACTAGAATGTATCTTGAAGTTATAGAAGAAGTGTTCCCGAATATTCCAGTGTATATTGAAAGTTCTAATGGTAATACGCAAAAATTGTTACCTTTAGGTAGTTTTATGGATAGTAAAAAAGGAGGTACAGTTAATGAGTAGAGAAAAAATAATAAATCCTATAAAAATTAATATAGATTTAGGTAAATTTAAAAAGTCGGGTAAATTTTTGTTTATATTTGTGCTTTTTGTAGTAGCATTATTTAATAGTTTGTATATAGTAAAAGAAAATGAATTTGCTTATGTAACTCAATTTTCAAAATTTAAGAGAGTAGAACAAAATGGAGGTATATATTTTCGTATTCCTTTTGTTGAAAATGTATTAAAGCTTCCTAAATATGCTATGTTTTATGATATACCACCTTCAGATGTGCTTACAGCAGACAAAAAGACTCTTGTAGTAGATAGTTATTCTGTGTGGAAAATAGTTGATCCACTTACTTTCATGAGAACTGTTTCAAGTGTGAGAGAAATGGAAGCAAGGGTAAATGCAGCAGTTTATAATGCTGTACGCAATACTATGGGACAATTATCTCAAGATTCAATAATAAGTTCAGATTTGAAATCTATTGCAGGCTTAAGTGAAAAGATTAGAAAAAATGCAGATGCACAGTTAAAATCCTATGGAGTAGAAGTAATTACTGCTGAAGTAAAAAGATTTGATTTACCAGAGGCAAATGAAATGGCAGTATTCACTCGTATGGTATCAGAAAGACAACAAATGGCAGCAACTTATATAGCTGAAGGAGAACTTGAAGCTCAGAAGATAAAAAATGAAGTGGATAGAGATGTAACCATAATTAAGGCTAAAGCTGATGCGGAAGCAAAAGATATAATTGGAGCAGGGGATGGAGAATATATGAAAATATTGTCAAGTGCTTTTGCTACAGCTGATAGGCAGGAGTTTTACGAATTTTATAGAGGACTTGATGCTCTCAAAATTAGTATGAAGGGAGAAAAAACTCTATTTATAGATTCAAATAGTAAAATTGGTAGAATACTTAGTGGAAAATAGAATATATATTTTATCTAGCCCCTCATCTTTTCTAAGATGAGGGGCTATTGACTAAATCTGTTTTTTCTTTTATAATATAAGAACTAAAGTTTTGAAGGAGTAAAAATTGAATTTAAAAGAAAGAGTTATAGAATTATTGGAAGATTTTGATAAAGGAAAGTATTCAAATGTATTACTAAATGATTATTTTAATAAGAATAAAATCACTGCACCAGAAAAAGCATTCATTACAGAAGTTTTTTATGGAGTTATAAGAAATCTGATATTTTTAGATTACGAAATTGAAAAAAGAACCAAAAAAGTTAAAAAATCTTATTTGAAACAACTTCTAAGAATCTCTTTTTACCAGCTAACTTTTATGAATAGTGAAACAAAAGCTGTAGTATGGGAAGGGGCAGAACTTGCTAAAAAATACGGTGATGCTATAGGAAACTTTATAAACGGAGTTCTTAGAACCTATGATAGAGAAAAAGAAGAAGAACTAAAAGAGATAGAGAATAAAAGTTGGGCAATAAGATACTCCTATCCAGAATGGTTTGTTGCAAAAGTTAAGGCAAATTTTGGGAAAAGAAGTCTTGAAATACTTAAACTTTTGAAAGAAATTCCTTATTTAAGTGTTAGAATAAACAAACTGAAATATAGTGAAAAAGAATTTCTGAAATTTGTTGAGAGAGAAAAAATTACAATAGTAAACAAAGTAGAAGATGTTTATTACATCTCAAAAACAGTAATAAATACTCCTGAATTTCTCGATGGGAAATTTATTATTCAAGATGGAAGTTCATATATTACAGCAAAAAATCTTGGAGCTCTTTCTGGGGAGAAAATTCTTGATGCTTGTTCGGCACCTGGGAGTAAAGCTCTTGTACTGGCTGAGGAAATGGAAAATATAGGAGAAATAATTGCTCTTGATATTCATGATCATAAAATAGAACTTATAAATGAAAATGCTAAAAAAATGGGAATAAACATAATAAAAACTGAAAATAGAGATGCAACAAAAATTCATCAAAGTAATGATACTTTTGATAGAATACTAGTAGATGCACCATGTACAGGATTTGGAGTATTACGTAAAAAACCTGAAGCCCTATACAATAAAACTCAAGATACAATAAACGAACTTGCTATTTTGCAATATGATATCTTGACAAGCGCATCAAAAAAACTAAAAACAGGTGGAATTCTTCTTTATAGTACTTGTACAATTTTTTCAGAAGAAAATATAGAAAATGTAAAAAGATTCTTGAAAGAAAATAAGAATTTTGAAACAGTAGAAGTTACCCTGCCTGAAAATGTAGGGTTTATAGAAGACGAAATTAAAGGTAAGACAATAATTGATAAATATCTGGATGGATTCTATATAGTAAAAATGAAGAGAAACAATTAACAATTAGTAGTTAATAATTAAAGTAAGGTCAAGGACTTGACCTTATTTTTTTGAAAGGAGAAAAAATGCTTGAAGAATTGAAAGAAGCTAATGAATATATAGTTGGAAAAATACAAGAAGCGGATAAACTTATTTTGGAAATGGAAGCTTTTGCAAAAGAGCACAATGTGCCAATAGTTACTAAGGAAGTGGCTAAGTATCTTGAATTTACCCTTAGGACTTATAAAATAAAGAATGTTTTGGAAATAGGGACAGCTATTGGATATAGTGGAACAATTATGGGAAGAGAGTGCCAAAAATTTGGTGGAAAGCTTACAACTATTGAAATAGACGAAGATAGATATAATGAAGCAAAGATAAATTTTGAGAAATCTGGTTTGGACAATATTTTTTTACATTTGGGAGATGCTCTTGAGGTAATACCAAAATTAGAGGAAACTTACGATTTTGTCTTTATGGATGCAGCAAAGGGGAAATATGAAGATTTTTTTGATTTAATACTTCCAAAAATGAATAAAGAGGGCCTTATTTTTATAGATAATATAATGTTTAGAGGATATCTTTACAAAGAATATCCGAAGAGATTTAAGACTATAGTTAGAAATCTTGATAAGTTTATAAATAGGCTTTATGAAGAACATGATTTTGTTTTATTGCCTTTTGGGGATGGAATAGGGCTGGTAAAAATTAGTAGTTAGTAATTGAAAAAAGTGAAATTTTTAATAAAAAGATTTAGTATCTTTGTTTTTATGAGGTTCGGGGCAAAGCCCCGTAATCTTTCGTCCAAGGGTTCACTCAGTCGGCGTGGACGCTTGGATGGAACCTGACCAGTTACAAGATTTATTTAATTGGAATTACAGAAGATGGCCAATTCATAAATCAAAAGATGTAAAAGAAAATTTTTAAAAAAGACCAGACAACGAAATAAAAAAATACATTAGTTATTTACAAATTATACAATAATAAATCTACATTTGAAAAATAACTAATAAATGCTACACTTAAAAAAGTTCATAAAGAATCCACTTATACAAAAGTATAGGTGGATTTTCTTTTTTAAGATATAAAAACTTAAATTTATAAGTTAAAAATAGAATGAGAATATTAGTCATTTTATTATTTAAATTGGACACTTGGGAGTAGCCCGAGTAGTTATCATTTACAGTTTTCTGTCATAGAGCTAAATAGGGTCTGCTGAATTAGAGCAGTTTTTAAAGCCTTGGGCTTCATTAAGATAAACTAAAACTTTTCAAGTTTAAATTTATCTAAAAAACCCGACCTACTCCACTTCGTTACGACTTAAACAGTTCTTAGGCTATGAAATAGCCTGTAGTATTGTTTATGCAGAGCTAACATAATCTAAGCCTATCGGCTAAGATTATCTAAAAGCAATGGTTGCTGGACACCTTATAAATTAAAAGTATACTCTTAATTTTAGATTATTAAGATTAAAAGTTACGTTTAGAGGTTTGGACGCGAAGTCCAAGGTTTTATTCCAAGTATTTCATAATCTCTTTTTTATAATTTATAAAAGTTTCAGATAAACTATCTTCAATTTTTCTAGGTCTTTCAATTTCTACGTTAAGCTCTTTGATAAACTCTCCCGGTTTTGTTGACATAACATAAACTTTGTCTGAAAGAAAAAGTGCTTCATCTATATCATGAGTTATAAATAAAACTGTATGATTATATTTTTCCCAAACATCCAAAAGCCATTTTTGCATTTTATGACGAGTAATGGCATCTAAAGCTCCAAAAGGCTCGTCAAGAAGCATTAACTCGCTGTCTATGAGGAAAGTCCTAAGAAGAGCAGCTCTTTGCTTAAGCCCTCCACTAAGCTCTGAAGGATAATGATTTACATGTTCTTCAAGTAAAAAGTCCTTTAGTAGTGGATTTATGTGCTTGTCATAATCTTTTTTTGGAATCCCTCTTATTTCTAAAGGGATTTTAGCGTTTCCATAAAGAGTTCTAAAGGGTAGAAGCATATCTTTTTGCGGCATATAGGCTATAGCCTTATTATAAGTTTTAGCTTCTACATTGTCTACAAGTATGCTTCCTTCGTAGTCTTTTATAAGACCTGTTATAAGCCTAAATAATGTTGTTTTTCCACAACCACTTGGCCCAACTATAGAGACAAATTCACCTTTTTTTATAGATAGATTAAGATTTTTCAAAACTTCTAAATCTTCAAATCTATTTGTTAAATTTTCAATTTTCAAAATTTCCATTTTATTTCCCTATAAATTCGTTAGTAAAGGCTTTTTTCATATCAGTTTTTTTGTCAATAAGTTTGTTATTGAATAACCAGTTTTGGTAATTTACCCAAACAGTTTCTTTTTGTTCTCCCCAAACTTTTGCATCATCTTTATATTTTTTAGCCAAGAATTTTGAACTTTCCAAAACTAATTTTTTGTTAAGTTCTGGAGCCGCTTTTGAAAGAATCTCTGCTGATTTTTCAGGATTTTTTATGGCATAATCATAACCTTTTGAAACAGCTTTCATAAATTTTTTAGCTAAATCTTTATCTTTAGTGGCAATTTTTTCGTTAGTAATAATTACAGGTGTATAGTAATCAAGAGCTTTGTCATATTTATTTAAGGGAATATAGTCTATTTCAAAACCTTTAAGTTTTGCTTCTATATTTGTCCATCCTTCATAAACCCAAGCAAAATCTACAGAGGATTTTGAGCTTTGGAAGAAATCCGCAGAACCCGTTGTAAGTATGTTTATAGAGTCTACTTTACCTCCGTCTTTTTCAATAAGAGCCTTTAAAGTAGCCTCTTCTACTGGAGAACCCCAACCACCATAATTTTTACCTGCCCAGTCTTTTGGTCTTTTTATTCCTTTAGACTTTAGAGCAGCAAATCCAGAAGTATTATGCTGAATAATTGCAGCTATACTTACTATTGGTAGACTCTGAATTCTAGCAAAAGTAACAGATTCTTGATAAGAAATACCAAATTGAGCTTTACCTGTAGCAACAAGTTGCTCAGCAGTTCCTCCTGCAGGTTGAAGAATTTTTACTTCAAGTCCTTCAGCCTTGAAGTATCCTAGTGCATCAGCTACATATAATCCTGTGTGATTTGTGTTTGGTGTCCAGTCAAGAACAACAGTAACATTTTTAGCAAACAAACTTAAACTTAATAAAACAAATAACATAATTTTTTTCATTTATTTTCTCCTTTTCCATGGCATAGCTAAATATTCTATGCCTTCCATTATTTTAAATAAGATAATACTAAGTAAGATAACTATTACAATACTTGCAAAAAGTCCTTCTGTTTGGAAAGAACTTAGTGTTCTTGTCATATAAATTCCTAAACCCTTTTCAGCTCCAAGACATTCACCTATTACAGCTCCCATAATTGCATAAGTTGCAGCAATTTTGCACCCAGCAAGAAAGCTAGAAAGATTGTTTGGCAAAATACAGGTAAAAAATATTTTTATCTTGGGAGCTTTCATAACAGTAAACAACTCTATAAGTTCTTTATCTGTAGAAGACAAACCATCCAAAAAACTCACTAATATTGGGAAAATGCAAACAATAATAACTATTATTATTTTTGGCATAATTCCAAACCCAAACCATATAAGGATTAGGGGAGCAATTGCAATTAGAGGTACAGTCTGAGAAATAAGAAGAAAGGGATAAACAATTGCCTTAATTCTTTTTTTGTTGTAAATAAGTGCACCTATTATAAAAGCTAATATTATTGAAATAATAAAACCAGATAAAGCTTCTAAAATAGTCACGAGACTATGCTCCCACAAAAGAGCCTTTGTTTCCCATAGGTTTTTCACTACAGCAGTGGGGCTTGGAAGAATAAAACTTGGGATTTCTTTTATCCTAACTATTAATTCAACAAATAGAGTTAAAATTAAAAAACTCAGGATAAAAAGAAAATTATTTCCTATATTTTCCGACTTTTTCTTCAATGGTAATTCCTTCTTTCTTATAGTCAAACTTTGCAATAGTGCAAACTCTTTCTGCTCCTTCATTGAAGCAAATATCTTGTGCTTTCTTTAAAATTTCCACAAGGTCTGAAAATTCTCCTTCTACACATGTACCTAGAGCCCCAACTTCGTATTTTAGACCAGTTGAAATAATATGCTCAATTACTTTGTCGATAACTGCATATTTTTCTTTTTCTCCCCCTTCTACAGTAGGAAGAATTTGTATATCCATATTTGCTAAAGCCATTTTGAACCTCCTAAATTAAAATTTAAAAATTATAAGTAATTGGAAATTAAGGGCAGATTATGTCACAATTAATAAAAAATGCTTTTTCTATAAATTAATGGGATTTCCACAAAAGAAAGAATATAAAGTAATAAATATTATTATTTGAGGTTTTATCCGTGAAAATCTCTGAAATCTGTGTCTAAAATGCTTTTTTGACACTAACCAAAAGCAACTTTTTGGATTATGATACAATCATGGGTTTTGCCCCGAACCCATAAAATAAAAAAATCCAGAGGAAGACTCTCTGGATTATAAAATCATAAAGACTCCCTACTCTAGCATTATCTAGTGTGGTACAACGGTCGAACAATAGTTCCTCTCAGCTAATAAGCTCCCGTGTTATTTTGTTGTATATCTAATATATCAAAAATAATACCTAAAGTCAAATTATAAATAAATCTTAATGATTGAATTAAAAAATTTTCAAAAGAAATATATTGATTTTAAATATGTCCAAGCTTCAAAATTCTTTATAAATTTTGTAAAGAATTTAGATTGAAGCAAACTTAAAAATTAAAATGAATGTAACTATTCAGGCTACATCCAAGGGTTTTGCCCCGAACCTCATAAAAACAAGAAAACTAAATTTATTTATCTCATTATGCCTAAGCAGTTACAAATGAATTTATAAAAATTTGATTTAAATTCTTCTATTTGGTATAATTTAGTAGAGGTGATATATATGATAGCAGCATTCTTTGATATTGATGGAACTCTTTACAGAGATTCCCTTATGATAGAGCATTTTAAAAAACTTATAAGATATGAAGTAGTAGACCCGGCAGTTTGGCATAGTAATACTAAAAAAACTTTTCATGACTGGGATAAAAGACAAGGGAATTACGATGATTACCTTTTTGAGCTTTGCGAGATATATGTAGAGTCTATGAAAGGATTAAATAAAGACCATGTAGAATTTATTTCTGATCAGGTAATTAAACTAAAAGGTGAAAGAGTTTATAAATTCACCAGAGAAAGAATAAAATGGCATCATGCCCAAGGGCATAAGGTAATATTTATTTCTGGAAGTCCTGATTTCCTTGTGTCCAAAATGGCAAAAAAATATGGAGCAAGTGATTATTGTGGAAGTACTTATTTAGTTGACCATAACAATGCCTTCACAGGTGAAGTAATTCCAATGTGGGATAGTAAATCCAAGCAAAAAGCCATAGCTGATTTTGTGAGAAAATATAATCTGGACTTATCAGAATCATATGCCTATGGTGATACTCATGGAGACGTAACAATGTTCAAAGCCGTTGGACACCCTATTGCTATTAATCCTGCAAAGGAACTATTATTTGATATAAGAAATGATGAAGAACTTAAGAAAAGAACAGTTATAGCTATAGAAAGAAAAGATGTAGTATATAAGCTATCGGCTGATGTGGAAATATTTGAATAAAAAGGTCCAGAAAGAAGTTCAGGTTACATCCAAGGGGCCACGCCTTTGACGTGGACCCTTGGATAGGAAGATACGGGGCGTTGCCCCGAACCCCATAAAAACAAAAGAATTAAATTATTTATTTAATTTTGCATATTCTTTTGCAAGTTCTGCTCCAAGTTTAGCATTATTGTATACAAGTTCAATATTTGCAACAAGAGAATTTCCACCTGTTATTTCTTTTACTTTTGCAAGTAAGAATGGTGTACTTTCTTTACCTTTTACGCCTTTTTCAGAAAGTTCTTTTAGAGCATTTTCTATAGCTGTAGTTATTGTATCGTAATCCATTTGGAACTCTTCAGGTATAGGATTTGCTACTACTATTCCACCTTTTAAGTTTAAATCCCATTTAGCTTTTAGAGCTTTTGCCAGTTCTAAAGGACTATCTACTCTGTAATCTACACCAAAACCGCTTTTTCTAGTATAGAATGCTGGCAATTCATTAGTTTGATATCCTACAACAGGAACTCCTTTTGTTTCAAGATATTCTAAAGTTAAACCTATATCAAGAATACTTTTTGCCCCAGCACAAATTACAGCAACATTTGTTTGTCCAAGTTCCTCAAGCTCTGCGGAAATATCCCTAGTAGTCTCTGCCCCTCCATGAACTCCACCAATTCCACCTGTTGCAAATACTTTTATTCCAGCCATTTCTGCAATAATCATTGTAGAAGCAACCGTTGTAGCTCCATCAAGTCCTTTAGCTAGTATAAAAGGTATATCTCTTCTACTTGCTTTTGTACATTCTAGTCCTCTTTTTCCTAAATAATCTATTTCATCCTTTGATAAACCTACTTTTAATTTTCCATTAAGTATTGCAATAGTTGCAGGAATTGCTCCATTGTTTCTAACTATTTCTTCTACTTTTAGAGCTGTTTCCACATTTTGAGGATAAGGCATACCATGAGAAATTATTGTTGATTCTAGAGCAACAACTGCTTCTCCCTTT
>RRZU010984984.1_pt1 | contig 20032 bp, 16 predicted proteins | sample 2165561 | NCBI WGS metagenome assembly RRZU01 (sample SAMN10456909, study PRJNA506462) | wastewater metagenome | isolation source: wastewater sludge | place: USA: Moscow, Idaho | reverse complement strand
GGTGATTCGCATACCAGCACGCACGGTGCCTTCGGCTGTATGGCAATGGGCATCGGGACCTCCGAGGTTGAACATGTGCTGGCGACGCAGTGTCTTGTGCAGAAGAAGTCCAAGTCCATGATGTTCCGCGTCGAGGGCAAGCTGGGCAAGGGCGTTACCGCTAAAGACATCGCGCTAGCAATTATCGGTCGTATTGGTACGGCGGGTGGTACGGGCTACGCCATTGAGTTTGGCGGCAGCACCATACGCGGGCTGTCCATGGAAGCGCGCATGACCTTGTGCAATATGGCCATTGAGGCCGGTGCGCGTATGGGCTTCATTGGCGTTGATGAGTTGACGATCGAGTATCTCAAGGGCCGTCCGTTTGCGCCGAAGGCCGATCAGTGGGAAGCAGCTGCCGCAGTCTGGCGGACCTTGCGCAGCGATGAGGGCGCCAGCTTCGACTGCGAGTTCGAAATGCGCGCCGAGGATATCGAGCCGCAGGTTACCTGGGGGACTTCGCCTGAGATGGTTGTCTCGATTGGCGATAAAGTGCCTGATCCCGCCGCCGAGAAGGATCCTGCCCGTCGTGAAGGCATCGAGCGGGCGCTCAAATACATGGGATTGACGGCCAATATGCCGATCAAAGAGATCCTGCTCGACAAGATATTTATCGGCTCGTGCACCAATTCGCGTATTGAAGATCTGCGCGCGGCAGCCAGTCTGCTCAAGGGGCGCAAGATCGCTTCTAACATCAAGCTGGCGCTGGCTGTTCCGGGTTCCGGGCTGGTCAAGCAGCAGGCTGAGCGCGAAGGCTTGGACAAGATCTTTGTGGCCGCCGGTTTTGAGTGGCGCGAGGCAGGCTGTTCGATGTGCCTGGCGATGAATGCCGATCGTTTGTCCGCGGGTGAACGTTGTGCTTCGACGTCGAACCGCAATTTTGAGGGGCGCCAGGGTGCTGGTGGCCGGACGCACCTCGTTAGCCCGGAAATGGCAGCAGCTGCAGCCATTGCAGGGCATTTTTCGGATGTTCGTGACTTGCTTTAAGGGGATGGCCATGAAAAAGTTAGCTTTCATTCTTTTTGTTATCGTTTCCGCGACATCGCTAATTGGCTGCAATACCGTGCAGGGCGTGGGCAAGGATATTTCAAAAGGCGGTCAGGCTATTGAAAGGGCCGCTAATTAAGGCGGTTTACAAGGGAAAAAATGGATAAGTTTGTTCGCCTGGAAGGGCTGGTTGCGCCGCTGGATCGTGCCAACGTCGATACCGACGCAATCATTCCGAAGCAGTTTTTGAAATCGATCAAACGTTCGGGTTTTGGCCCGAACCTGTTTGATGAGTGGCGCTATCTCGACGTTGGCCAGCCCGGTGAGGATTGCACCAATCGTCCGAAAAATCCCGATTTCTTACTTAATCTGCCGCGTTATCAAGGGGCGCAGGTTCTGCTGACGCGCCAGAATTTCGGCTGTGGCAGCTCGCGTGAGCACGCTCCGTGGGCGCTGCTCGATTTTGGCTTCAAGGTGATTGTTGCCGAGAGCTATGCCGATATTTTTTTCAATAACTGCTTCAAGAATGGCATCTTGCCGATCGTTCTGGCTGCAGAGCAGTTGGACGTCCTCTTCTCGCAAGTCCTGGAAACGCCCGGTTACAAGCTGCTTGTCGATCTGGAAAACCAGAAGATCGTTTGTCCGGACGGCAAGAGTTTTGCTTTTAATGTTGATCCTTTCCGCAAAGAGTGTTTGCTTAATGGATGGGACGATATTGGTCTGACCTTGCGCCACGCCGATGCGATTCGCGCCTTTGAGACAAAGCGTCGCGCCGAGCAACCCTGGTTGTTTGCACAATAAATAAGGATGAATATGAAGATTTGCGTTTTGCCGGGTGACGGCATTGGCCTTGAAATCATGGCTGAGGCCGCTCGCGTCTTGAAGGCGCTGGATTTGAAAGTTGAGATCGAAGAGGCGCTTCTTGGTGGTTGTGCTGTCGATGCCACGGGTAGTCCCTATCCGGAGGCAACCCAGAAACTCGCGCAGGCTGCCGATGCCGTGTTGCTCGGCGCCGTTGGTGGGCCCAAATGGGATGCTCTGCCACGAGAGCAGCGCCCGGAGCGCGGGCTGCTAGGGATTCGCAAGCAGTTGGGCTTGTTTGCCAATCTGCGTCCGGCCATTCTTTATCCAGAACTCGCCAATGCGTCGACCTTGAAACCAGAAGTCGTCGCCGGGCTGGATATCCTTATTGTGCGTGAATTGACCGGTGACATTTATTTTGGTCAGCCGCGCGGTATCGAAACGCGGGAAGTCGATGGCAAGAAGCAGCGTTTTGGCTTCAACACCATGCACTACACCGAGAGCGAAATCCGGCGCATTGGCTGTGTTGCCTTCGAAGCCGCGCGCAAGCGCAACAAGAAGGTGTGCTCTGTTGACAAGATGAACGTTCTGGAAACAACGCAGCTTTGGCGCGACGTAATGACCGAGTTGGCTCCCGAGTACCCGGATGTTGAACTGACGCACATGCTGGTCGATAACGCGGCGATGCAGCTCGTTAAGGCCCCCAAGCAGTTCGATGTGATGGTGACCGGGAACATGTTTGGCGATATCCTGTCTGATGAGGCGTCGATGTTGACCGGTTCCATCGGGATGTTGCCGTCTGCTTCGCTCGATGCGAACAACAAGGGAATGTACGAGCCCTGTCATGGTTCAGCGCCGGATATCGCCGGCAAGGGTGTGGCCAATCCCTTGGCAACGATCCTGTCGGTAGCCATGATGATGCGTTACACATTTGGCAGGGAAGACGCCGCTTTGCGCATCGAAGGCGCGGTCAAGAAAGTGCTCGCGCAGGGCTATCGCACCGGCGACATTTTCGAGCCGGGAACAAAGCGGGTCGGTACGAAAGAGATGGGAGATGCCGTTCTGGCGGCGTTGTAATCGGCGGGATATTGTTGAAATCGCTTATTTGAGGCGTGTGAAATGAAAAAGCTTGGTTTGGTTGGCTGGCGAGGAATGGTGGGTTCGGTGCTCATGCAACGCATGCTTGAAGAGCACGATTTTGATTACGTTGAGCCAGTATATTTCTCTACATCGTCTGTCGGCGGCAAAGGTCCGAACCTGGGTGGCAAGGATGGCGGTGTCTTGCACGATGCTAAATCGATCGACATGCTCAAGCAGATGGACATCATCATCACCTGTCAAGGCGGCGATTACACCAAGGAAATTTTTCCCAAGCTGCGTGCCTCGGGTTGGGATGGGCACTGGATCGATGCGGCCTCTTCGCTGCGCATGGACAAGGATGCAGTGATCGTTCTTGATCCGGTCAATCTTAATGTCATCAAAGATGCGTTGAGCAAAGGCGGCAAGAACTGGATTGGCGGTAACTGTACAGTTTCTCTGATGCTCATGGGGCTTGGTGGTTTGTTTCAGAATGATCTTGTCGAATGGGTTTCGGCGATGACCTATCAGGCCGCTTCAGGGGCTGGTGCGCAAAATATGCGCGAACTGCTGTCACAAATGGGCGCCTTGCACGATGCGGTAAAGGATGATCTGGCGGATCCGTCTTCAGCCATTCTCGACATCGATCGCAAGGTTGCTGAGACCATGCGTTCGGCGGCTTTCCCAACCAAGAACTTTCGCAATACCGCGTTGGCCGGCAGCCTGATTCCGTGGATCGACGTTCCGGTTGATGGCGGCCAGTCAAAAGAAGAGTGGAAGGGCGGGGCCGAGTGCAACAAGATTCTCGGCCGGCCGGCATTCCGCAGCCCCGGCAGTATTCCGGTGGACGGCATGTGTGTGCGTATCGGCTCGATGCGCTGTCACTCGCAGGGCCTGACCATTAAGCTCAAGAAAGATGTTCCGCTTGATGAGGTGTCAGACATCATCGCTAAGGCCAACGATTGGGTAAAGGTTGTTCCGAACGAGCGGGAAATCAGCGAGCGTGACTTGACTCCAGCATCGGTCACGGGGACTTTGACAGTACCTGTTGGGCGTTTGCACAAGCTGGCAATGGGGTCTGAATACCTTGGCGCCTTCACGGTTGGTGATCAACTGCTGTGGGGGGCCGCAGAACCATTGCGTCGGATGTTGCGAATATTGATCGATAAGTAGTTGATTTTTATGTTTAAAAAACCGGGGTTTGCGCCCCGGTTTTTTTTTGCTACATTTTGCCTCATCACAAGAAAGTTTAGCTTGCATGCGTAACTCCATGATGTTATTTTAATATTTCCGATTTCGTCGCTCAGGGTGGCGCCGTGGCTAAAAGAAAATCTATGAAACCAAAATATCTTGGAATGCGCGCCTCTGTATTGGCTGTTGCATCGTGTCTTGCAATTTCAGGTCTGCCGTTGGAGGCAAGCGCAGCAGGATTGGGAAAAATAGTTGTACTTTCCGGTTTGGGTCAGCCTTTGCGCGCTGAAATTGAAGTTTCCGCAACGCGGGAAGAACTCTCCGATATGAAGGCGCAACTCGCCTCGCCGGATGCGTTCAAACAGGCTGGGCTGGATTATGCAACCACGCTGTTGGGAATTCGCTTCAAGATGGACAAGCGGCCTAATGGCGTGTCCGTTATAAGATTAACGTCAGACAAGCCGATCAATGACCCGTTTGTCGATATGTTGTTAGAGTTGAACTGGCCGGCCGGGCGCTTGGTTCGTGAATACACCTTCTTGCTTGACCCGCCTGAGATGGCGGTAAAGACTCCAGCGCCCGTCGCTTCGGCGGTTGCCAAACCTGTTGTGTCGAGCAAACCGCGCGTTGAAGAGCGGCCGATGGCTGCGATTGATGACGAGACGCGTAGTAAGGCTGCAGTCAAAGCGCAGCCACAGGCTTCTTCACCTGCTGCTGTCCCAAAGCAGGTTGCGCAGTCGGTAGTTGGGCAAGATACGCGTGAGGTCAGGCGCGGCGATACGCTGAACAAAATCGCGATCGAAACCAAGCCGGAAGGTGTTTCTTTAGAGCAGATGCTGGTTGGACTCTTGCGCGCCAATCAGGATGCCTTTGACGGTGGCAACATGAACCGATTGAAGGCCGGCAGGATTCTTTCAGTGCCGGATAAATCCGCGCTTGAAGCCGTTTCGCTTGGAGAAGCTAAAAAGGTCGTTGCTGCGCAATCGGCTGATTGGAATGCTTATCGCAGTAAATTGGCCGGAGTCGCCGCGCAAACTCCTGTAAAGGAAGGTGACGCTAAGCAGGAGGCTGCCGGAAAGATTACTGCCAAAGTCGAGGACAAGGCAGCGCCCGCCGAGGCACCTAAAGATCAGTTGAAGGTTTCCAAGACAGAATCTGCCGCTGCAAAGTCAGGGGCTGCAGGGAAAGTCAGTGAAGAAGATCGTATAGCCAAAGAAAAAGCGCTCAAGGAAGCCAGCGAACGGCTAGCGGCTCTTGAGAAGAATGTTGCTGCGCTAGAAAGCCTGATTGCGCTTAAAGACAAGAATCTGGCTGAGTTGCAAAAGCAGGCAACTGCCAAGCCTGCGCCGTTGGAAGCGTCAAAGCCGGTTAGTGAAGTGAAGCCGCAAGAGCAAGTTGCTCAGCCTGTTAAAGCCCTGGAACCAGTCGCTGCGGAGAAACCGGTTGAAGCGCCGCTCGTTGAACAGACTCCTGTGAAGCTTGAGGGGCCAAAACCTGAGCCTGTATCTGAAGTCGTTCCCGAGCCAGCTCCGCAGCCCGAGCCCGCACCGGTAGAGCCGCCAAAGCCACAAAAACCAACGCCACCACCACCGCTTCCTGTTGCACCGGTGGAAGAGCCTGGCTTTGTCGATGGCTTGCTTGACAATCAATTGCTTCTTGCAGGTATTGGCGGTGGGGCGATTCTTGCGCTTATCGCAGCCTATGTGCTTCGCCGCCGTCGCGATAGCCACGTTGAAAAACCTCTGGATTTGAGTAGTACGCTGTCGCCGCACAGCCAAAGCTTGACCGCAAATTCCGTTTTTCGTAGTACCGGCGGGCAAAGCGTTGATACTTCGCATACGCCGGCGCAGACGGATTTTAGTCAGGCAGGACCAGGTAGTATCGATACGGACGAAGTCGATCCGGTGGCCGAAGCGGACGTCTATATGGCTTACGGCCGTGATGCCCAGGCTGAAGAAATTCTTCTGGAAGCCAAGCAGAAGGATCCGACGCGTTATGCCATCCATTTGAAACTGCTGGAGATTTACTCTAACCGAAAAGATTTAAAGCAATTCGAAGCGCTGGCGTCCGATCTTTATTCCGAGATGGCTGGTGTTGGGGCTGACTGGGAGAAAGCTGCGGCGATGGGACGCAGTCTTGATTCCGAAAATCCGCTGTATGGCGGCTCTGCTCAGTCTGCTCCGGCGGCTTTTGACGCCGATGCAACAGTGATTGTTAGCTCGGCCGTGAAGAGTACGGTGACATTGCCTGGCGAATTGTCTCAGATGGCCGAGTTGGCGAGTCACACCGGGCAGCCAGAAGCGCTGGAGCCGATGCCTCAGGAAGACTTGACCAGTCTTGATTTCGATCTTGGCATGGGAGCAGAAGAACCAGAGACTACCCCAGAAGTCACTGCGGCTGCCCTCAATGAGACGCTTGCCTCAGAGGAAAGTGCCGAAGTTCCCGCGCTTGATTTCGATCTGATGACGATGGATGGCTCGGTGTCTTCGAGCGCTGCTGAGGTGGATGTGGATTCTACGGTAGTAGGGTTTGAGGTCGCTTCGTCTGAGTCAGCCGTGGGCGCTCAGGAGGCGGTTAAGGAAGAGGCTGCAGGTCTGGACTTCGATCTCGGGTTTGACACAGGTGCTGCTGCAGTTGCTCCGGTGCCTCAAGCAGCGGTTCAGGGTGTTTCTGCTGATACTTCCAGCACCACTTCGGTCGAGGAGGATGGCGTTGAGTTCGATGTCGACTTGACCGAGTCGACTTTCCTTGGCCGCTCGATGCCGGAGGATGCACCGTCATTCGATATGGCGTCGATTGATCTAGACCTCAATTCGCCTGAGCTTGAGCTCAGCGAGACTATGGTTTCTCCGGGGGCAGAGCCTGAGGTTCCGCAAGATCAGTCATTTGAAAGCGATTTGGTTGTAACCGCCGTAAATAACGACTTTGCGGTGGAACAGGCGGAAACGATGCTGAACCCGCAGTTTGGCGTCGAGCCGGATCTGATTCCCGAACAGGACTTTTCAATGGCGCAGGCAGCAACCGTGGTGAATCCCCAGTTTGGCGACGAGGATGCAGTGTCTCCCGAGTTTGATATAAGCGCGAACGAAGAGGTTGCCACCAAGCTCGATCTGGCCAAGGCCTACGAGGAAATGGGTGACTTTGAAGGCGCCCGTGAGCTCTTGCAAGAGGTTATGAATGAGGGCGACGCGAGCCAGAAGGAGAAAGCCCAGGCGATTCTCGCAAAAATTGGCGATTAAACCGTCAGGTGTTTGCAGTCCGGGCCGTAGCTCCGCAGGGAGTTACGGCCTTTTCATATCCGTAATCTTGAGTAATCTAATTTCTTGAACCTGCATCTACCGAATTTTGGCCTCCATCCGGCGACACGCCTTATTCTCTGGTTGCTGCTGCTGTTTTCCATACAATTCATGAACGGCGTCTTGCTGGGCGTTGTTTTTCTCCTTTTGCTCGCATTACCATCTCGCGTTTTGCTTCGCGGTGGGCGTCTGGTATGGCGCACTCGCTGGCTTTTGCTTTCGCTATTCGTTATCTTTTCATGGGGTGTTGCTGGTGAGCCGTTTTGGATTGGTGCCGCATCTCCGACCCATGAAGGCGTTGCCGATGCGTTGATTCACCTCGGACGCTTGATCCTGGCTCTGATGCTTGTCGCTGCATTTCTGGAAAAAATGCCCATCGCCGACCTGTTGTCGGCGACTCATGCCTTGTTTAAGCCGCTGCGACGAATCCGGTTCGATCCTGATCGCGGCGTCATTCGGCTGATGCTGGTGCTACGCTATGTTGAAACGCTTCCGCGTGTGCGTGACTGGCGAAGTTTGCTTGATGTGTCGTCGGTGGGCGAGCCAGAGTGGCTAGAGATTGACCAGCGGCCATTTTGCTTCCTTGACGTCGCAGTTGTTTTGGTTTTCGTCGCTTTGCTGTGTTACTTCTGCTTTCGATAGGCTTTGAAAATGAGAATTGCCCTCGGTGTTGAATATGACGGGAGCGCGTTTCGCGGCTGGCAGACGCAACCGGCTGGCGAGACTGTGCAGGACGCCCTGGAAGCCGCGATGGCGCAGATTGCAGGCGAGCGGGTCAATGTCGTCTGTGCTGGACGGACGGATGCGGGCGTGCATGCCACCGGGCAGGTGGTACATTTTGATACGCAGTTGTCGCGCCCTTTGAGCGCTTGGGTGCGCGGCGTTAATACATTTCTACCGCCGGCGGTTGCTGTGCGCTGGGCCAAGCCGGTGGCGGATGATTTTCATGCCCGCTTTTCGGCATTTGGGCGTCGTTATCGTTACATCCTCATTAATCGGCCACAGCGTTCTGGCGTATGGCACGGGCGCGCTGGCTGGTATCATCACCCGCTCGCGCTTGAAAGCATGCAAAAGGCGGCGGCTATGCTGCTTGGCGAACACGATTTCTCGGCGTTTCGGGCGGCGGATTGTCAGGCCAAGTCACCGATCAAGACAATCCGTCAAGCCGAAGTAAAGCAACGCGGCGATATCATTGTCTTTGAGTTCGAGGCGGGGGCGTTCTTGCACCACATGGTGCGTAATCTGGTCGGTAGCCTGGTTTATGTCGGGCAGGGCAAGCACCCTCCCGAATGGATGGCAGAGTTGCTGGCCGCAAAGGATAGACGTTTGGCGGCGCCGACATTTGCAGCGGCAGGTTTGTATCTGGTCGGCGTGAATTATGAAACGCACTGGGGTTTGCCGAACCGCGATGATTTCTTTTTGCCGCAATAAAGCGTTGAGTTTAGGAGTGTTTTGAAATTGAAGCCGCGCGTAAAGATTTGTGGCCTGACCCGGCTTGAGGATGTGCTGGTGGCGGTGGAGGCGGGGGCTGACGCTATCGGGCTGGTTTTTTATCCGCCGAGTCCGCGTTACGTCGATTTGGATAAGGCGGCCGAGTTGGCGCGCGCCGTGCCGCCTTTTGTCACCATCGTCGGACTCTTTGTCAATGCCGATCCGGCGCTGGTGCGGGAAACCTTGGCCGTTGTGCCGATCCATTTGTTGCAGTTCCACGGCGATGAAGATGAAGCCTATTGTCGGCAGTTTGATCGTCCGTACATGAAGGCAGCTCGCGTCAGGCCGGGAATGGATTTGGTACAATACGCGGCTGCTTTCCCTTCAGCGCAGGCGATTCTTCTCGATGCCTTTGTCGATGGCTTTGGTGGCGGGGGCAAGGTGTTCGACTGGTCGCTGATACCGCCCGCGCTAGGTAAACCGCTTGTCCTTTCCGGTGGTCTGGATGCCGCTAATGTTGGTGAGGCTATTGTCCGTGTGCGGCCTGCAGCGGTCGATGTTTCCTCAGGAGTTGAGGCCGCCAAGGGAATCAAGGATGCTGAAAAAATTCGTGCTTTTTGTGCCGCCGTTCATAGCCAAATTCGTGCGGCTGGATTGAAACCGACCGATTGATTCGAAGCTGCCGAATCAATCAATTTCGGAACAGGATGACCAATGCGCAAGACTTGTGGTGGACGTACCCGTACCTGCTGGCGCCGTTTTTTCGCCAACCATGCCTGAGGCCGACGACAGCCCGCTGTTCGTCTATTCGTAGTCTCTTGCCTCTGAAAATAAAGGAAATATCATGGTTGCTCCCCGTTACGATTTGCCTGACGACTTGGGTCATTTTGGCCCTTATGGTGGTATTTTTGTCGCCGAAACATTGATTCCCGCGCTCGAAGAGTTGAAAGATGCGTATGCGCTGGCGCAGCGCGATCCCTTGTTTCTGGCTGAGTTTGAATACGACCTGAAGCATTACGTGGGGCGCCCGAGCCCGATTTACCATGCCAAGCGCTGGTCCGAACTGCTTGGCGGTGCGCAGATTTACCTGAAGCGCGAAGACCTCAACCACACCGGCGCGCACAAGATCAATAACTGCATCGGTCAGGCCATTCTTGCCAAGCGCATGGGCAAGCGGCGCGTGATTGCTGAAACCGGTGCCGGTCAGCATGGCGTGGCAACGGCCACGGTCGCCGCCCGTTTTGGGATGGAATGTGTTGTCTATATGGGTTCCGAAGATATGCGGCGGCAGGCGGCCAACGTCTACCGCATGAAGTTGCTCGGTGCGACCGTGGTGCCTGTTGAAAGCGGCTCCAAGACGCTCAAGGATGCGCTCAACGAAGCGATGCGCGATTGGGTGACCAACATCAGCAACACGTTTTACATCATCGGAACGGTCGCCGGCCCGCATCCGTATCCGATGATGGTGCGCGATTTTCAAGCGGTGATCGGCAAGGAGTCGATCGGGCAGATGCTGGAGCAGTGCGGGCGTCAGCCGGATGCGGTGATTGCTTGCGTCGGCGGCGGTTCCAACGCCATGGGGATTTTTCACCCGTATATTCCAGTTGAGGGCGTTCGTCTGATCGGTGTGGAAGCGGCGGGGGAGGGTATGGAAACTGGTCGTCATGCTGCTTCGCTGACAGCAGGTCGGTCGGGCGTGTTGCATGGTAACCGGACTTATCTTCTACAGGACGAAAACGGCCAGGTGCTCGAAACGCATTCGGTTTCTGCTGGACTCGATTATCCCGGTGTCGGGCCAGAACACTCATGGCTCAAGGATTCCGGTCGGGCGGAATACGTAACGATTACGGACGCCGAGGCGCTGGAGGCCTTCCATAACCTGTGCCGCTTCGAGGGTATCATTCCAGCGCTCGAATCGAGTCATGCCCTGGCTTCTGCCGCAAAAATCGCGCCGACCTTGGCGAAAGACAAGATTCTGCTGGTCAATCTTTCCGGTCGGGGTGACAAGGATATGCACACCGTGGCCGAAAAATCGGGGATGGTATTCTGATGTCAAAAATTCAAGCTACTTTCGAGCGCCTGCGGGCGCAAAGGCGCAAGGCGCTGATTCCGTTCATTACCGCCGGCGATCCAGATCCCGCGTTGACCGTCACCTTGATGCACACTCTGGTGGAAGCCGGTGCGGACATCATTGAGCTCGGTGTCCCTTTTTCCGACCCGATGGCCGATGGGCCGACCATCCAGCGTGCCTCGGAACGCGCGTTGGCAAAAGGCGTCAGCCTCCGGCAGGTGCTCGAGATGGTCGCCAATTTCCGCGCCGATGACAACGAAACGCCGGTCGTGCTGATGGGCTACGCCAACCCGATCGAGTCGATGGGCGTTGATGCGTTTGCCGAAACTGCCTTGGATGCGGGCGTCGATGGGGTGCTGGTCGTCGATTATCCGCCGGAAGAAAGCGCCGAGTTTGCGCGCGCGATGCAAGCCAATGCGCTGGATCCGATTTTCCTGCTCGCGCCGACCTCGACAGCTTCACGCATTGAGCAAGTGGCGGCATTGGCCAGTGGTTACGTCTATTACGTCTCGATCAAGGGCGTGACGGGTTCGGCCCAACTGGATGTGGCGGCTGTTGCTGCGCGCATTCCGGAAATTCACGCGGCAACCGGCGTACCAGTGGGGGTCGGTTTTGGCATTCGCGATGCGGCAACCGCCGGTGCCATCGCCCGAATCGCCGACGCGGTGGTGGTCGGTAGCCGGATCATTGAAGAAATTGAGCAATCGACTGCGGATAACGTTTGTGCGCGGGTTCATACGCTGGTCGCTGAACTTCGGCGCGGCATGGATGATGCGCTTTTAGGGGATGCATTATGAGCTGGCTGAATAAACTGCTGCCACCAAAAATCAAGCGCAAGGACACCCGTGCCGAGCGCAAGACGAACCTGCCAGAAGGCCTGTGGAGCAAGTGCCCGTCGTGCGAAGCGGTGCTCTATGCCACCGATCTGGAAAAAAACGCCAACGTTTGCCCCAAGTGCGCGTATCACAACCGGATCGATGCGCGGGCACGGATCGATCTTCTGCTTGATGCCGAGGGTCGCTTTGAAATCGGCGCCGAGGTGTTGCCGGTTGATCCGTTAAAGTTCAAGGATAGTCGCCGCTATACCGAGCGCGTCAAGGATGCGACCGAGAGTACCGGCGAGACCGATTCTCTGGTCGTTATGCAGGGCGCACTGAAGGCCATGCCGGTGGTGGTGGCGGTCTTCGAGTTCGGCTTCATGGGCGGGTCGATGGGCTCTGTGCTCGGCGAGCGTTTCGTGCGCGGCGTGCAATTGGCCGTCGAACGGGGTTTGCCCTTCCTTTGTGTCACCGCGTCGGGCGGTGCGCGCATGCAGGAAGGTTTATTCTCGCTGATGCAGATGGCTAAAACCACCGCTGCGCTAACCAAGCTTTCCGAAGCTCGCCTGCCGTTCATCTCGATTTTGACCGATCCGACGATGGGCGGCGTTTCGGCATCTTTCGCCTTCATCGGTGATGTAGTGATCGCCGAACCGGGCGCGCTGATCGGCTTCGCCGGCCCGCGCGTTATCGAGCAAACGGTGCGCCAGACTTTGCCTGAGGGCTTTCAGCGTGCCGAGTTCTTGCTGGAAAAAGGCGCGATCGACATGATTGTCGACCGGCGCGAGATGAAAGACCGGGTCGCGCAACTATTGAGCATGTTGCAGAAGCTGCCTTCTGCGGGAAGCTCTGCAAGCCAATAAGCACGGGCATCTTCCGATTGCCATGGCTGGAAGCCAAAGCTCATGTGGGTTTCCAGCCTGGTCTCTTCAGACTATTGAAAGCACTCTATGAAAACACTCTCTGATTGGCTTGAACATCTGGAAAGTCTTCATCCCAAAGGGCAGGGCGGCATTGAGCTTGGCCTTGATCGCGTGGCCTGTGTCAAAGCGGTTTTGCAGCAAACGCAACGCTGTCCCTTGATTATCGTTGGCGGCACCAATGGCAAGGGTTCGACCTGCGCTTATCTTGAGGCGATCTACACTGCGGCCGGTTATCGCGTCGGTTGCTATACCTCGCCACACTTGCTCGACTACAACGAGCGGGTGCGCATCGCCAAAGCGCCGATTGACGACGAAACCCTGTGTCAGGCTTTTGCCAAGGTGGAGGCGGCCAGGCAAGAGGCCGGTAATGTGGCGCTGACTTACTTTGAGTTTGGTACCTTGGCCGCTTGGGAGGCTTTTGCTGCCGCACAAGTCGACGTGCTGATTCTCGAAGTGGGTCTGGGTGGGCGCCTGGATGCAGTCAATATCTACGATGCCGATTGCACCGTGGTGACCGGAATTGCGCTTGATCATACCGATTGGCTGGGCTCGACGCGAGAAGCGATCGGCTTTGAGAAGGCCGGGATTTTCCGCTCGGGTACGGCAGCGATTTGTGCTGATCCTGAGCCGCCACAATCGCTGCTCGACCATGCCGCGGCGATGGGTACTGATCTGCAGGTGCTGGGTCGCGATTTCGGCTATTCCGGCGATAAGACGCAATGGGCCTACTGGGGCCGCGATGACCAACGCCGTAGCGGTCTGGCTTATCCCGCGCTGCGTGGTGGCTGTCAGTTGCGCAATGCCTCGGCGGTGCTGGCGGTGCTCGAGGTGCTCAATGAGCGTTTGCCGGTTTCGATGCAGGCTATTCATACGGGTTTGATCAAGGTCGAGTTGCCCGGGCGTTTTCAGGTTCTGCAGGGGCGTCCCTTGGTGATCCTCGATGTGGCGCACAATCCGCAAGCGGTATCTGGTTTGGCGGCCAATCTTGATGAAATGGGTGTTTTCGACAAGACGATTGCCGTTGTTGGCATGCTCGGTGACAAGGATATTGCCGGCGCGCTGGCGGCTTTGCGCGGGAAGATCGATGTCTGGTTGCTCGCCGGGCTGGATGTGCCGCGCGGCGCATCCGTCGAGATGTTGGCGGGTGTCGTGGCGCAAGCCAATCTGGGCGGCAACGTCGAGCGTTTTGCTTCGCCGCTCGCGGCCTTTGCGCATGCCGTTAAGCACGCCGGGGAAAATGATAGAATCCTCGTCTTTGGGTCGTTTTACACGGTGGCAGCCGTGTTGCGTGAGATTAAAAATCGGCCCTGAGCACCATACCGTTTATTCCCCAAAATCGTATATTTTTTCAGATAGCTATGGCTGACTCTTCCGACGCGCATTTGCAGTTGAAAAAACGGGCCCGGCGCCGCTTGGTTGGTGCCATCGCTCTGGCTGGCCTTGCTGCCATCGTATTGCCGATGGTCATGGATTCGGAGCCGAAGCAGCAGGTTCAGGAAGTGCAGATTCGCATTCCCGATCAGGACAAGACGCCGTTCAATCCGAAATTGGTCGAGCCTTCCGTGGCGCCGGCAGTCAGCGCCAAGTCGGACGATGAGGATGAACTGAAAGTCGAGCACGCAGCGCCGCCTGTTCAAGCCAAACCGGCAGCCAAGGCGATTGAAAAACCGGTCGACAAGCCGCTTGAGAAGAAGGCTGAAAAGTCCGTCGAAAAACCTCCGGCAAAGCCAGCCGAAAAGCCGCTTGAGAAGCCAGTTGAGAAACCCGTCAAGTCCGTTACTGGGGACGATCAGCGCGCCGCCGCGATTCTTGGTGACAAGTCCGATGCCAAGTCGGTTTCTGCGACGGCTAAAGGCGGTGGTCAGCACGTCATCCTCATTGGTGCTTTTTCCAATCCGGCCAACGTTAAACAGTTACAGAGCAAACTTGGCGAGCAGGGTATCAAGGTCTATACCGAGCCGCTCGATTCTTCTGATGGCAAAAAGACGCGTGTTCGTGCCGGCCCTTTCCCCAGTCGCGAAGCCGCCGACAAGGCGCTCGACAAGATGAAGCGAATTGGTGTTAACGGGGTTGTTGCGGCCAAGCAATGACGGCGTTTGATTACATCGTCGTCACTATCCTGGCGGTGTCTGTCGTGCTAGGAATCTGGCGCGGCGTGGTCGGTGAAGTTATCGCACTGGTGGCCTGGGTTTTGGCCTTCTTGGCGGCCAAAATGTTTGGCGCCGAAGTTGCGCCGATTCTTTTTTCCGGCATTGCTGATCCCGTGATGCGCCTCGTTGCGGCCTGGGTTGCCGTGTTCGTTGTGGTCCTGGTGCTGATGGCACTATTGCGCCTGGCTGTGCGCGGCGTGCTCAAAGCCCTCGGTTTGAGCCTTGCTGATCGCCTGTTGGGCGTGGTTTTTGGCCTGGCGCGTGGTTTGATCATTGTCCTGGCACTGGTTGCTGTGGGTGGTATGACGATGGTGGCCAAAGAGAAATGGTGGACGGAAGCGTACTTTTCGGCGCCGCTCGAAACGGCGGTGCTGGTCGCTAAGCCGTGGCTGCCGCCGGAAGTCTCCAAACGCATTCAGTTCCGCTAGCCAGTCGATGTGTGGCGTTCTTGGGGTCGTGGCAACAAAGCCAGTCAGTCAGTTGCTCTACGACGGGCTAATGGTTTTGCAGCATCGCGGTCAGGAAGCCGCAGGCATGGCGACCGCGCAAGGTGATGTCTTCCACATGCACAAAGGCTCCGGGCTGGTGCGCGATGTCTTCCACGCGATTGATATGCGGGCGCTGGTGGGCAACATGGGTATCGCCCATTGCCGCTACCCGACTGCTGGATCGTCTTCCGACTCCGCTGAATCGCAGCCGTTCTACGTCAATCTGCCTTTCGGTCTGGTGCTGGCGCACAATGGCAATCTGATCAACGCCCAGCAGTTGCAAGAAGAACTGTTCCGCCTGAATTTGCGCCATATCAACACCAATTCCGATTCCGAGGTTTTGCTCAATGTGCTGGCGCATGAGCTGGAAAATTCAGCACGGGGCAAGGCCCCCGATCCCGAATCGCTGTTTGCCGCCGTGGCCGGTGTGCATCGTCGCTGCAAGGGCGCTTATGCGGTCGTGGCGATGATCGCCGGCTATGGACTACTGGCTTTTCGCGACCCCTATGGCATTCGGCCCTTGGTGATCGGCAAGCGGGAGTCCCCCGACGGCGCGGAGTATCTGCTCGCCTCCGAGTCGGTTGCCCTCGATACGCTGGGTTTTACCGTGCTGCGCGACGTCGCGCCGGGGGAGGCAATTTTTATCGATACAGCGCAACACATGCACCAGCGGCAGTGCGCCGAGAATCCGGTGCTTTCGCCGTGCATTTTCGAGTACGTTTATCTGGCACGGCCGGATTCCGTATTGGACGGCGTTTCGGTCTATGAGGCGCGTTTGCGCATGGGCGAATATCTGGCGGACAAGGTGGCCAGGATCATTCCAGCCGCGGACATTGACGTGGTGATGCCGATTCCCGATTCCGGCCGTCCTGCGGCCATGCAGCTGGCGCAGCGTCTTGGCATCCCGTATCGCGAGGGTTACGTCAAAAATCGCTACATCGGCCGCACCTTCATCATGCCCGGCCAATCGGCGCGAACCGATTCCGTGCGCCAGAAGTTCAATACCGTGGCGCAGGAGTTCAAGGGCAAGCGCGTTCTGCTGGTCGATGATTCGATCGTACGCGGCACGACCAGCCGGGAAATCGTCGAGATGGCACGGGTGGCCGGCGCGCTCAAGGTCTATTTTGCCTCGGCAGCGCCACCGGTGCGCTATCCGAACGTCTACGGTATTGATATGCCGACGCGCAGCGAATTGATTGCCAGCGGCCGCACTGAAGAAGAAATTGCCTGCGCAATCGGCGCCGATGCGCTGGTCTACCTGGATCTCGACGCGCTCAAGGCGTCGGTGAGCAATTTGCGGCCAGAGCTTTCCCGCTTTGATTGCTCGTGTCTTGACGGGAGTTACGTGACCGGTGACGTGACGCCGGAATATCTTGAAGCTATTGAGCAGGTGTACGGGAGAAAAAACGCGGTTTCGTAGGTCGAAGGCAGATAGTTGTTGTCGCGACCCTTTAATTTCAGATTGGCGGATAGAACAGATGGAACAAAACAAACAGGATTATCAACTTGAAACACTGGCCGTACGCGCCGGGCAGGAACGCAGCCAATTTAACGAACACGCCGAAGCGATGTTCCTCACCTCAAGCTATGTTTTCGATAGCGCGGCGCAGGCGGCGGCGCGTTTTTCCGGCGAGGAAGTTGGTAACGTCTATTCGCGCTTTACCAATCCGACGGTCGCCGCCTTTCAGGAACGGCTGGCCGTGATGGAAGGGGCTGAGGCGTGCGTGGCGACCGCTTCCGGCATGTCTGCCATCCTTTCTGCGCTTATGGCGCTGTGCAGCGCGGGTGACCATGTGGTGGCCTCGGCTGGCTTGTTTGGCGCGACCCAGCAACTGCTGGGAACGATCATGCCGCGTTTTGGCGTGCAAGCCAGTTTTGTTGCGGCGACCAAGGTCGGCGACTGGGAAGCGGCGATTCGTCCTGAAACGAAACTTTTCTTCCTTGAAACGCCGTCCAATCCGCTCACCGAGATTGCCGACATTGCTGCGCTGGCCAAGGTGGCGCATGCGCGGGGCATTCTGCTCGTCGTCGATAACTGCTTCTGCACGCCGATTCTGCAGCGCCCGCTGGAGCTGGGTGCCGATCTTGTTGTGCATTCGGCCACCAAGTTCCTCGACGGGCAAGGGCGCGTGCTCGGCGGTGCGGTGTGTGGCGCCAAGAAATTGACCGAAGAAGTGCTGAAATTCCTGCGTACCGCCGGGCCGACGCTCTCCGCCTTTAACGCCTGGGTGCTGCTCAAGGGGCTGGAAACGCTCAAGATCCGGCTTGAAGCCGAATCAGCCGGCGCTTTGCAACTGGCCCGCTGGCTTGAAGCGCACCCCAAGGTCGCTCGCGTCTATTACCCCGGCCTGGAATCGCACCCGCAGTACGAACTCGCCAAACGCCAACAGAAAAGCGGCGGCGCTATCGTCGCCTTTGAAGTCGAAGGCGGCCGTGAAAACGCCTGGAAGGTCATCGATAGCTGCCGCCTGTTCTCGATTACCGCCAATCTCGGCGACACCAAATCCACGCTCACCCATCCCGCCTCGACCACGCACGGCCGCATCACGCCAGAGCAGCGCGCGACGGCGGGGATTACCGATGGGCTACTGCGGATCGCTGTGGGGTTGGAGGCGGTGGTCGATTTGCAGAACGACCTCAATATCGGCCTTTCCCTGATTTGACCAGTGAGGCGGGCTGGAGGCCAATAACTACGCCACTCTCCGCGGTATGGTATGCGTAGATCGCCTATCCATGCGGCTTGTGGCAAGGTGGTGCTCAAGTCGGGCTGAAGCCCGACTTCTACGATCTTAAGCAGCAATGACTGTCGTGCTGAGCGGACGTTTATGAATCAGCTCACACTGGACAAAAACCACTGGTGATGCTCTTTGGAAAAGGCAAGGCGCTGTGGTGCAAGGTGGCTGCATTCACGGCAGATCAGCGGGAGCTCAGCGATGTTGCGAGCGCGCATCACCTCCAGCCGGAAGGTTTTTAGCGGTGCGCTGTTGTGCTTTTCAGCGCTGGTAAAGAAGTTGCCCCATTTCGCCTCCGGGATGATCCTGGCGCAAGGGGAATAGTCCCCGTTCGAGCCGACAACCACAGAGGCCAGCATCCTGCATGAATAGGGCGGCTTGGATGCCCCGAATAATTGGGGGAGCATGATGTTTATCTTGTAATCGTTGCGCCTGGCGATTACCTCTAACATTGTCATGACCTCTTTTTCGCCAAAATAGAGCGGCCTTTTTTCGGCACGGTCGCCGGTCGGATGAAAGTTGCTGAACTTGATGGTGTCAGCGCCGATATTTTCAGTGAAGCGGATCAATTCTGGGATGTCACCTAGTCGGTCACGCGAGATTACCGTGTTGATGAAGATCTGCGGATGGCCCATCCCCTTAAGTCGAGCCGAGACAAGCGACTTGATCCCTCGCACTACCTTGTTGAACAGCGCAGCATTACCGCCGCGAAAGCGGGTGTAAGACTCGCTCGTGGCGCCATCGACACTGATGAGTACCTCGCTGATTTGTTGTGCGACAAAATCAGCATGTTTGTCCAGCAAGATGCCATTCGTGACGAGCCAGGGTTTGTTGCGGAAACCGCAGCCGTTGATATGGGCGACCAGCCCGGAATAGCCTTGATGCAACAGTACCTCGCCTTCTGCATTGGGTACAGCCATCTTGATCCCTGATCGAAGATAGAAGTCGACGATAGTCTTTGCTGCATCGAGTGGAATATCCTGATTGCTGAAAAAGCCTTCCTGCTGTTGTGAGAGATAACAGCCCGGACAGCGCATGTTGCAGCGTTTGGTCATCGAGATGAGCAGGTAAACGGCTAGGGCTGGGTTTAGCAATCCTTCATCGCTGATGGGATTCGCGTTGGTCATGGCATGGTTCATGTCGGCAATCTCCAATATCTGGCACCAATAAGGTTTCCCGGGATTATGGAGCGTTCTTTAGCCTTTCCTCTCGCAGCGCTTCAGCCAGTTGAAACACCGACATGGCGTAGAAGCTTGAGCGGTTGTAGCGGGTGATGGCGTAGAAGTTGTCGAAGCCGATCCAGTATTCGGTGGCTTGGTTGGGGGTGACGAGGTCGATCAGGGCGGCGGGGCGGTCGGGGTCGCCGGTGGCGATGACACCCTGGCGCGCCAGTTCCTTCAGCGGCAGGGCCGGTTTGATGCCGGCGGCGATGAGTGGCGTCGGGTCGCCCTCGACGCGGGCGGGAGCAGCGACGGGCGCTTTGGTTTGCCAGCCGTTCATGACGAAGTAGCGGGCGACGCTGCCAATGGCGTCCGAGGTGCTCTGGCGCAGGTCGATGCGGTCGTCGCCGTCAAAATCTACCGCGAATCGTCGCTGGCTGCTGGGCATGAATTGCGGAATGCCGATGGCGCCGGCGTAGGAGCCTTTGATTTCGAGCGGGCTGATGCCGTTTTCGCGGGCGAGCAGGAGGAATTGCTCGAGTTCGCTGCGGAAAAACGGGGCGCGTGGCGGGTAGTCGAAGGCGAGGGTGGCCAGCGCTTCGAGCACGCTGAATTTGCCCATGTTGCGGCCGTATTCAGTCTCGACACCGATGATGGCGGTGATGATTTCGGCCGGCACGCCGTAAATGGCTTCGGCGCGGGCGAGTTCGGCGGCGTTTTCCTGCCAGAAGACGAGGCCGTTATTGATCCGGCGCTCATTGACGAAGCGGGCGCGATAGCGCTCCCACGAGCGTTGCTGTTCCGGCACGGCGGCCGGGCGGATGGCGCGCAGGACGGTGGCGTTGGAGTGAATGGCGGCGAACTGGCG
>RRZU011086037.1_pt1 | contig 20044 bp, 15 predicted proteins | sample 2165561 | NCBI WGS metagenome assembly RRZU01 (sample SAMN10456909, study PRJNA506462) | wastewater metagenome | isolation source: wastewater sludge | place: USA: Moscow, Idaho | reverse complement strand
CCCCGCTTCGCCTTCGAGAAGTTCCCCGCGGCCGACCCGACGCTGACGACCACGATGAAGTCGGTCGGCGAGGCGATGAGCCTGGGCCGCAACTTCACCGAGGCGCTGCAGAAGGCGCTGCGCTCGGTCGAGCGCAGCGACGCGAGCTTCCACTGGCGCCCGCATGAGGAGCCGAGCCGCGAGCAGGCGCGCGCGCTCCTGCAGCAGGCGATGACCCCGACCGACGGTCGGATCGTGCTCGTGCAGCAGGCGCTGCGCGGGGGGCTGAGCGTCGAGGAGGTCAACGAGGCGACGGCGATCGACCCGTGGTTCCTCGACCAGATCCAGCTGCTCAACGAGGTGGCCGACACCGTCGCGGCGGACGTGCGCGAGAGCGGGCGGGTCCGCCCCGAGGCGATCCGCCTCGCCAAGCGGCACGGCTTCTCCGACGCCCAGCTCGCCGACATCGTCGGGATGCCCGAGGCCGTCCTGCGCGGGGTCCGCCACGCCCTCGACATCCGCCCGGTCTACAAGACGGTCGACACGTGCGCGGCCGAGTTCGCCGCCCAGACGCCGTACTACTACAGCTCCTACGACGAGGAGACCGAGGTCCTGCCGCGCGAGCGCCCGGCCGTGCTCATCCTCGGCTCGGGGCCGAACCGGATCGGGCAGGGGATCGAGTTCGACTACTCCTGCGTCCACGCGAGCTTCGCGCTGCGCGAGGCAGGCTTCGACACCGTCATGGTCAACTGCAACCCCGAGACGGTCTCGACCGACTACGACACGAGCAGCCGCCTCTACTTCGAGCCGCTCACCCTCGAGGACGTCCTCGAGGTCGTCCACGCCGAGCAGGCCGCCGGACCGGTCGCCGGGGTCATCGTGCAGCTCGGCGGGCAGACGCCGCTCGGGCTCGCGGCGGCCCTGAAGGCCGAGGGGGTGCCGATCGTCGGCACCTCACCCGAGGCCATCGACCTCGCCGAGGACCGAGGGCACTTCGGGCGCGTGCTCGACGAGGCCGACCTGCCGGCGCCCAAGCACGGCATCGCCTACTCGGCCGATGAGGCGATCCGGGTCGCCGGTGACGTCGGCTACCCCGTGCTCGTCCGACCGAGCTACGTGCTCGGCGGCCGCGGGATGGAGATCGTCTACGACGACGAGACGCTGCGGCAGTACGTCGAGCGGGCCACCCTCGCCGGCCCCGATCACCCCGTGCTCGTCGACCGCTTCCTCGATGACGCGATCGAGATCGACGTCGACGTGCTCTACGACGGCGCGGACCTCTTCGTCGGCGGGATCATGGAGCACATCGAGGAGGCCGGGATCCACTCCGGCGACTCCGCGTGCGTCATCCCGCCGGTGACGCTCGGCCCAGGCGAGCTCGGGCGGGTGCGGGAGTCCTCGCGGCGGCTCGCCGAGGGGATCGGCGTCCGCGGCCTGATGAACGTGCAGTTCGCGCTCGCCCAGGACATCCTCTACGTCCTCGAGGCGAACCCGCGGGCGAGCCGGACCGTGCCCTTCGTCGCCAAGGCGACGGGGGTGCCGCTGGCCAAGGCCGCCGCGCGGATCATGCTCGGCGCGACGATCGCCGACCTGCGCGAGGAGGGCATGCTCCCCGCCGAGGGCGACGGGGGTGACCTGCCGATCGATGCGCCGGTCTCGGTCAAGGAGGCGATCCTGCCGTTCAAGCGCTTCCGGACCGACGACGGCCGGGTCGTCGACTCGGTCCTGGGGCCCGAGATGCGCTCGACCGGTGAGGTCATGGGCATCGACGAGCACTTCGGCCCCGCCTTCGCCAAGACCCAGATGGGCGCCCTGTGGGGCCTGCCGAACTCCGGGCGCATCTTCGTCTCCGTCGCCAACCGCGACAAGCGCGCGATGGTCTTCCCCATCAAGCGGCTGGCCGACCTCGGCTTCGAGCTGCTCGCGACGACAGGCACGGCACAGGTGCTGCGGCGCAACGGAATCCCCGCGACGCTCGTGCGCAAGCACAGCGAAGGAGCGGGCCCCAACGGCGAGCCGACGATCGTCGAGGAGATCCTCGCCGGTACCGTCGACATGGTCGTCAACACCCCCGGCAACGGCGACGCGCGGCGCGACGGATACGCGATCCGCACGGCCACGACGAGCATGGACCGCCCGATCATCACGACGGTCCAGCAGCTCGGCGCGGCGGTCCAGGGGATCGAAGCGCAGCGCGAGGGACAGATCACTGTGACGAGCCTGCAGGAGCACGCCACCCGACTCGGGCAGGGCCGCCGGACGGCCGCCGGGGGCGGGAGCGGGGAGGAGACGTCATGAGCAAGGCCCGCGGGGATCGCGTGGAGGAGGTCGTCCACGTCGACGCACGGCTCGTCGCGACGCGGCCGGCCGGTGACTACCAGTACATGACGTTCGCCGCTCCCGGCGTGCCCGACCTCGCCCGCCCCGGGCAGTTCGTGGCGCTGACCGTCGGGGGCCCGGCCGGGCTGCAGACGACGCGGCCGGCGCACCTGCTGCGCCGTAGCTTCTCGCTGCACGCGGTGAGCCCGGCGGCCGACCGGTCGGAGGAGGACATCCTCGACATCGTCGTCGCCGCCCACGGCCCGGGCACGCAGTGGCTCGTCAACCTGCAGGTGGGGGAGTCCGTCGACCTCGTCGGGCCGATGGGGCGCCCCTTCCCGCTCCCGCGCGAGCGCGTGTCGTGCGTGCTCGTCGGCGGCGGCTACGGCAGCGCGCCCCTCTTCTGGCTCGCCTCGGCGCTGCGCGAGCGCGGCTGCCGTGTCGAGCTCGTGCTCGGCGCGGCGACGAAGGACCGCCTTTTCGGCGTCGACAAGGCCGAGCGGTATGCCGACGGGGTCACCGTCGTCACCGACGACGGCTCGCGCGGGCGCAAGGGCTGGGTCAGCGACGTGCTGCCCGACGTGCTCAAGAAGTCCGACGCCACGGTCGTCTACGCGTGCGGCCCGATGGGGATGCTCGAGTCGGTGACGCGACTGGCCGGTGAGTTCGGGGCCGTCGCGCAGGTCGCCGTCGAGGAGTCGATGGCGTGCGGCGTCGGCGTCTGCATGACGTGCGTCATGCCGATCCGCGGCAACGACGGAGTGACCCGGATGCTGCGCAGCTGCGTCGAGGGGCCCGTCTTCCGCGGGGACCGCGTCCGCTGGGACGCCTACGACGAGGACTGGGTCGCCGTGCCCACGGACACCTACGGCGCGCCCAAGGCGCAGGGAGGCCACTGATGTTCGGTAGGAAGAAGCCCGAGGACGAGCAGGATCCCCGGGGCGCGCAGCCCGGCGGGCCGGCAGGGGCGGGCGCTGCGGCGACCGATGCCGGAGCCACCGGAGGACGCGGCGGGGATCGGCCCGCGGTCGCGATGCGCCCCGGCAGTGGCTCGACGCCCGACGCGGCCCGGCCGGCGGCATCGACACCCGCGGGGTCGGCCCCGGGCCGTGGCGGTGCCACCGCGGCCGATGCACCCGGGTCGCACGAGCCGACCCCTGCGCAGGTCAACGGCACGGCGCACGAGCCGGGCCGACCGGCCGCCGCAGCACCGGCCGGATCCCGCCCCCCCGGCGGGGGAGCAGCCAGCGCTGCGGCCGCCGGGGCGCCAGGCTCTGCAGCACCGGCATCCGCAGCGACGGGTGGCGCGCAGGCGCACGCGGCCTCGGCCGCCCCGACGCCGGCCCGCTTCGGTGCGGCCGCACCCCTGACCCGCACCCTGCGGCCGGGCGGGTCGGTCGACCTGAGCACCGTCCTGGGTCCGCTCACGCTGCCCAACCCGGTGATGACCGCCTCGGGCTGCGCGGCCAACGGCCCGGAGCTCCAACGCTTCTTCGACGTGAGCCAGGTCGGCGCCTTCGTCACCAAGACCGTGCTCGCCCAGCCCCGCTCGGGCCGCGGCACCCCGCGGATGGCCGAGACCGACGCCGGGATGATCAACTCGATCGGCCTCCAGGGGCCCGGGATCGAGGCCTTCGTCACGACCGACCTGCCGTGGCTCATGCAGGCCGGCGCGCGGGTCATCGTGAGCATCGCCGGCAACGACCCGCGGGAGTTCGCGGCCGTCGCCAAGACCCTCGTCGAGAGCCAGGCCTTCGACGCGTGCGTCGGGGTCGAGGTCAACATCTCCTGCCCGAACGTCGCGAACCGCGGGCTCGTCTTCGCGTGCGACCCCGCCGCGACGACCGAGGTCATCGACCGGGTGCGGACCCACGTGCCGCCGGGCATCCCGATCTTCGTCAAGCTCAGCCCCGACGTCACCGACATCGTCCAGATCGCGCGGGCCGCCGTGCACGCCGGAGCCGACGCGCTCGTCATGATCAACACCCTGCTCGGGCTCGAGATCGACACCGCGACCCTGCGGCCCGCGGTCGCCGGGATCACCGGCGGGCTCTCCGGCCCCGCGATCCGCCCGGTCGCCCTGCGCGCCGTCTGGCAGGTCTACGCGGCGATGCAGGCCGGGGTAATGCCCACCCGTCCGATCGTGGGCGTCGGTGGGATCCGGACCGGTGAGGACGCGCTGTCGTTCCTCGCCGCCGGCGCGAGCGCCGTCCAGGTCGGCACCGCCATCTTCAACGACCCGCACGCCCCGATCCGGGTGCGCGACGAGCTCGGCGAGGAGCTCCGCGTGCGCGAGATCGCCTCTCCCGCAGACGTCGTCGGCATCGCCCACACCCGGATCCCCGGGCGGGACCGATGACGGGCCAGAGCGCGACGGGCGTCGCGAACCCGACCACCGGCACTGGTGCCGGCACTGTGGCCGAGCCGTTCGGTGCGCGCCTCGCGGCGGCCATGGCCGCGCACGGCCCGCTGTGCGTCGGCATCGACCCGCACGCCGCGCTGCTCGCCGACTGGGGGCTGCCGGACACCGTCGCGGGCCTGGAGACCTTCGCGCTGCGCTGCGTCGAGGCCTTCGGAGGTCAGGTCGCGTGCGTCAAGCCGCAGTCGGCCTTCTTCGAGCGTCACGGGTCGGCCGGCGTCGCCGTGCTCGAGCGCGTCGTCGCGGGTCTGCGCGAGGCGGGCACCCTCTGCCTGCTCGACGTGAAGCGCGGGGACATCGGCTCCACGATGACCGGCTACGCCCAGGCCTACCTCGGCGACGGTCCGCTCGGCGCCGACGCGATGACCGTCTCGCCCTTCCTCGGCTACGAATCCCTGCGCCCGGCGCTGGATCTCGCCGCCCAGAACGGTCGAGGGCTCTTCGTCCTCGCGCTCACCTCCAACCCCGAGGGGGCGACGGTCCAGCACGCCGTGCCGACCGCTGCTTCGGGAGCGCCAGGAGAGGCGGGGGCCGCGGGGGCCGATGCCCGCAGCGTCGCCGGTGACATCGTCGCCGGCGTGACGCGGGACAATGCCGACGCCGCGGCCGCGGGTCGCCTCGGCAGCGTCGGCATGGTCGTCGGCGCGACGATCGCCGCCGACATCGCTCGTCTCGGTCTCGATCTCGCCGCGGCCGACGCGCCGCTGCTCGCTCCCGGGATCGGCGCCCAGGGCGGCTCGGGCCGCGAGCTCGCCGAGGCCGTCGGCGCCGCGCGCGGTGCCATCCTCGCCGCGAGCAGCCGCGAGGTGCTCCGCGCGGGACCCGACGTCGCCGCGCTCGCCGCGGCCGCCCGCGCCACCGCGCAGCGCCTCACGCAGGAGCTCGGCGCGTGAGCGCGCCGGATGGGGCCGCCGACCTGCCCGGCGAGACGTCCGCGCACGAGGCCGTCGGCGAGGACACAGGCGTCCCTGACGAATTGCTCGATCTGCGACGCAGCATCGACAACATCGACGCGGCCCTGGTCCACCTCCTCGCCGAGCGCTTCCGCTGCACCCAGCGGGTCGGCCACCTCAAGGCGCGGACCGGTCTGCCCGCCGCCGACCCCGACCGGGAGGCCAAGCAGATCGCGCGGCTGCGGGCCCTGGCCGAGACGGCGGACCTCGACCCCGCCTTCGCCGAGAAGTTCCTCGCCTTCGTCGTCGAAGAGGTGATCCGCCACCACCGCGCGATTGCCGCCGGCGACGAGCCCTCGACCTGACGACCGCTCGGCGCCGAACCGTGGGCGCGAGCGCATGAGACCGACCGGGCCAGCGCCCGTGGGCCTGGTGCGCAAGCGCGTGTGGACGACGTCTGTGGAGGTCACGGCCGTGTTCGCGACACGCCGGGGCCGTCGACACGGCGCGCGCCACGTCGGCGCCGCGATCTCCTCGGCCGCGAGCCCGTGACCTGCAGGATCCGCGAATCCTCTTGAGGCAGTAGGGTCTTGACGTGCAGGCGGGGCGAGCCATCGGACTTCGGCGGTCTCCTGGCGTGTGACATGCGACGAATCGGACGCAAGAGTGCCAGGTCACCGTTGCGTCCACACCCCCTGGTCGCTAGGTTCAGGTGGGATACCGACCCGTGCAGGACACCTGACCACCGTTCGGCGCGCGACAGTGCGTCCGGCCGGTCGGCGGACGCAGATCGAGGAGAGACCGTGGCCCTTCCCCAGCTCACCCCCCAGCAGCGTGCCGACGCGCTCGAGAAGGCGGCTGCCGCTCGGCGTGAGCGCGCCGCGGTGAAGAACCGACTCAAGTCCTCCGAAGGGTCGCTCTCGGCCGTCGTCAAGGAGGGCAAGACGAACGAGGTCATCGGCAAGATGAAGGTCTCCTCGCTCCTGGAGTCGATGCCCGGGGTCGGTCGGGTCCGCGCCCGCCAGATCATGGAGGAGATCGGCATCTCCGAGACGCGCCGCGTGCGCGGGCTGGGCGCGAACCAGATCGCAGCCCTGCTCGACCGCTTCGGTGAGGCCTGAGATTCCCCTCGACGATTCATTGAGTTCTTCGCACCCGGTGCGCCTCGTCGTCCTCGCCGGCCCGACCGCGGTCGGCAAGGGCGCCGTCGCGGCCTGGATCCGCAAACACCGCCCCGACGTGTGGATGTCGGTCTCCGCGACGACCCGCGCTCCGCGCCCGGGTGAGATCGACGGGCACCACTACCACTTCCTCTCCGACGAGGAGTTCTCGCGCCGCGTCGCCGCGGGGGAGTTCCTCGAGTGGGCGACGGTCCACGGCCGCAACCGCTACGGCACCCTGCGCGCCCCCGTCGAGAAGGCGCTCGCCGCCGGCACGCCCGCCCTGCTCGAGATCGACCTCCAGGGCGCGCGCCAGGTCCGCCGCACGATGCCGGAGGCGCTCTTCGTCTTCCTCGCGCCGCCGAGCTGGGAGGAACTCGTCCGCCGACTCGTCGGCCGGGGCACCGAGGACGAGGCCGAACGGGAGGCCCGACTCGCCACCGCGAAGGTCGAGATCGCCTCCGCCTCGGAGTTCGACACCGTCATCGTCAACGAGGACGTCCAGCAGGCGAGCGAAGACCTCGTATCATTGATGGGTGCGTCGAGCAGCACCGCGCCACTCACCTGATCGACACGTCCGCGAGCGAGCATCCCGCGACAGCGCGCCCGCTCGCTCGCAACGCACGTGAAACCGACCGACCACAGAAGGCAGACCCCGTGTCAGGCACCATCGCCCACCCCGAAGGCATCACCAACCCCCCGATCGACGAGCTCCTCGAGGTCGCGGACAGCAAGTACGCCCTCGTCATCTACTCGGCGAAGCGCGCCCGCCAGATCAACGCCTACTACTCCCAGCTCTCCGAGGGCCTCCTGGAGTACGTCGGCCCCCTCGTCGAGACCCAGATCCACGAGAAGCCGATGTCGGTGGCGCTCCGCGAGATCAACGAGCGACTCCTGACCTCGACGCCGATCGAGGCCTGAGCGCCCGACCGATCGACGGGTCGGCCCCCGCGGCCGGCCCGTGCCCGACCCGCTCCCTCCAGTGAGGACCGCATGAGCCGCATCGTGCTCGGAGTCGCCGGCGGTATCGCCGCCTACAAGGCCTGCTCGCTCCTGCGGCATTTCACCGAGACCGGTCACGACGTCACCGTCGTGCCGACGCAGGCGGCGCTCGCCTTCGTCGGGGCGCCGACGTGGTCGGCGCTGTCGGGCAAGCCGGTGACCGCGCAGGTCTTCGACGACGTGCACGAGGTGCGCCACGTGCGCCTCGGCCAGGAGGCCGACCTCGTCGTCGTCGCGCCCGCGACCGCGGACCTGCTCGCCAAGGCCGCCCACGGCCTGGCCGACGACCTGCTGACGAACGTGCTTCTCACGGCGCACGGGCAGGTCGTCCTCGCCCCGGCGATGCACACCGAGATGTGGCAGCATCCGGCGACCGTCGCCAACGTCGCGACGCTGCGCGAGCGCGGCGTCCACGTCATGGACCCGGCGATCGGGCGGCTCACCGGCACCGACACCGGCCCCGGGCGACTGCCCGAGCCCGAGGACATCCACGCCTACTGCCTGGAGGTCCTGGGTCGGGGTGCACCCGCGAGCGCAGACGCGACGCTGGATCCGGGCGCTTCGAATGCGCCCGCGCAGGGACCGCTCGCCGGCGTCCGCGTCCTCATCAGCGCCGGTGGCACGCGCGAGGCGCTGGACCCGGTCCGCTTTCTCGGCAATCGCTCGTCGGGCAAACAGGGCTACGCCCTCGCCGCGCAGGCCGCGGCCCGCGGCGCCCATGTCACGCTCGTCTCGGCGAACGCCGACTCCTCCCTGAGGGCGCCCGACGGTGTCGACGTCGTGCCGGTCGAGTCGGCCCTCGACCTCGAGCGCGCGATCGCTGAGCGCTTCGACGCCTCCGACGTCATCGTCATGGCGGCCGCGGTCGCGGACTTCCGCCCGGCGCACTACGTCGAGGCGAAGATGAAGAAGTCCCACGAGCCGGGCCGTCAGGACGAGGCGCCGACGATCGAGCTCGTGCGCAATCCCGACATCCTCGCCGGGCTCGTCGACCGCCGCCGCGAGGCCGGTGCGACGCGGCCCCTCATCGTCGGCTTCGCCGCCGAGACCGGTGACGCCGACGGCGACGTGCTCCACCACGCGCGGATCAAGTTGGCGCGCAAGGGAGCCGACCTTCTCGTGGCGAACGAGGTGGGCCGCGACAAGACGTTCGGCCAGGACACCTCGACCGTCCACCTCCTGCACGCAGAGGAGGACTCCGACGTCGCGACGATCGGGCCGGCGGACAAGCAGGAGATCGCCGCCGGCATCTGGGATGCCGTGGCCGCCCTGCTGAAACGACCCTGAGCGACCCGAGCGATTCGGCCGCCGCGCCGCCGGGGTCCCGCACGTGCGTCCATCACCTGGGCGGCGGAATCGCGGCGTCCACGCGTGACTAGAGTGGAGCCCGACTTTTCTGCCGTCACCATTTGTCACACACGAGGAGCTTTCGTGTCCCGCTTGTTCACGTCCGAGTCCGTCACCGAGGGTCACCCCGACAAGATCTGCGACCAGATCTCCGACGGCATCCTCGACGCCATGCTCGCCCAGGACCCGCACGCGCGGGTCGCCGTCGAGACCATGGTGACGACGGGCCTCGTGCACGTCGCGGGTGAGGTGGCCACGACCGGCTACGTCGACATCCCGCGCCTGGTCCGCAAGACGATCATCGACATCGGCTACGACTCCTCGGTCAAGGGCTTCGACGGCAACACGTGTGGCGTCGAGATCTCGATCGGCGAGCAGAGCGCGGACATCGCCCAGGGCGTCGACACCGCGTTCGAGAGCCGCACCGGTGGCGTCGACCCGCTCGACAAGCAGGGCGCGGGCGACCAGGGCCTCATGTTCGGCTACGCCAGCTCCGACACCCCCGAGCTCATGCCGCTGCCGATCCACCTCGCGCACCGTCTGGCCGAGCGCCTCACCGCGGTCCGCAAGTCCGGCCAGATGGCCTACCTGCGCCCCGACGGCAAGACCCAGGTGACGATCGCCTACGAGGGTGACAAGCCGGTCCGCCTCGACACCGTCGTCCTGTCGACGCAGCACGCCGAGGACGTGAGCCTCGAGGCCCTGCTGCAGCCCGACATCGAGCAGTACGTCATCACGCCGGTCCTGGAGGACCTGCGCGCCGCCGGCGTCGACCTCGACCCGTCGAACCACCGCCTCTTCGTCAACCCGACCGGCAAGTTCGTCGTCGGTGGCCCGATGGGCGACGCGGGTCTGACCGGCCGCAAGATCATCGTCGACACCTACGGCGGCATGGCCCGTCACGGTGGCGGCGCGTTCTCCGGCAAGGACCCCTCGAAGGTCGACCGCTCGGCCGCCTACGCGATGCGCTGGGTCGCCAAGAACGTCGTCGCCGCGGGTCTGGCGAGCCGCTGCGAGGTCCAGGTCGCCTACGCGATCGGCAAGGCGCAGCCCGTCGGCCTCTACGTCGAGACCTTCGGCACCGAGACCAAGCCCGCGGACGTCATCCAGAAGGCGATCACCGACGTCTTCGACCTGCGCCCGGCCGCGATCGTCGACCAGCTCGACCTGCTCCGCCCGATCTACCAGCCGACGGCCGCCTACGGGCACTTCGGCCGGACGACCGCGGGCACGCTGTCCAACGCCTTCACGTGGGAGCGCACCAACAAGGTCGAGGACCTGCAGCGCGCTGCCGGCTGAGCCGACACCTCTCGCCCGCAGGGGCCGATCCGCAGCACGTGGGTCGGCCCCTGAGTCGTGCGCTTAGGCGGTCGTGCCCGGTTCGAGTCGGGCGTAGGCGCCGAGGGTGACCCCCGCGCCGATGACGCTGTCGCGCCCGACGAGGCCGATGTCGGCGTGTCGGGGCAGGCGCGTGCCGGACTCGACGCCGATTCGCGCGCCGGTCTCGATGCGGACGTCGTCGTCGACGATGCACGTGCCGACGAACGCGTCCTGATGCACATGCACCCCGGCGAAGAGAACGCTGTCGACGACCTGCGCGCCGGCCGCGACGTGCACGCCGGGCCCGAGCACGCTGCGCACGACGGTGCCGGCGACGTCGCAGCCGGGGGAGACGAGGCTGTCCTCGACGCGGGCACCCGGTAGGATCAGCCCGGGCAGACCGGTCGGTGCCAGACCGAGGACGGGGTGCGTCGGGTCGGTGAAGAGATCGACGCGCCCGGCGATGAGGTCGCGGTGCAGCCGCAGGTAGGAGTCGGGGCGGCCCGCGTCACGCCAATAGCCGGGCAGCGGATGGGCCACGACGGTGTGTTCGGCGATGAGGCGCGGCACGAGCTGCTCCCCGAAGTCGCCGAGACCGGTGTCCCCGGCGTCGGCGTCGGGACCGTTCTCCACGTGCAGCTCGGCGAGGGTCTCCAGGAGGATCCCCGGGTCGTAGACGAAGATCTCCGTCGCGACGACGGAGGTCTGCGGATCCGAGGGCTTGTAGGCCCAGTCGGTGACCCTCGCGCCGGCTTGGACCTCGGGCGACGCGCCCTCGGTCATCACCGTCGCGTGGTGGACGGCCTCGGTCTTCGACAGGTCCGTCGTGACGATCGTGCAGGCCGCGCCGGCGTCGAGGTGGGTCTGCACCGCGTCGCGATAGTCGAGGCGGTAGACGTGGTCGGCGGACAGGACGAGGAGCGCGTCGGGGGCGTAGGCGCGGATCTGGGGGCGCAGCTTGAGCAGGGCGTCGGCGTTGCCGCTCGAGAAGCCGCTGCGCTCGACGCTGCGCCCCTCCTGCGGGCCCTCGATCCGTAGCCCCCCGCGGGTGCGATCGAGGTCGTAGGGGCGGCCGTCGGCGACGACCTCGGCGAGCGTGGAGGTGTGGTACTGCGCGGAGATGATGACGTCCTGCAGGTCGCTGTACTGCAGGTTCGTCAGTGGCACGTCGATGAGCCGGTGGATCCCCGCGACGGGCAGGGCGGGCTTGGCGCGCTCGCGGGTCAGCACGTCGAGGCGGCTGCCCTGGCCTCCGGCGAGGACGATCGCGAGGATGCGGGGGTGTCTCATGCGGGACAATCTGCCACGCGAGCGACGCGCTCCGGCTCTTGCGGGCAGGGCCGGCGAACCTTGTCGGTGCGGTGGGGTAGAACGAGGGGCATGAACGACGCAGAGGTCCCGACCGGGGGCACCACCCCGACCGGGGGCACCACGACGGGCGCGACGGGCGCGACGGGCGCGACGGGCGCGACGGGCGCGACGGGCGAGGCGGGCGAGGCGCGGCAGCTGGCCCTGCTCGCCGGGGTGCCGGTGCGCAAGGCCACGCGCACCTTGCCGGCGGCGACCGAGCTCGCGACGGACGACCCGGTCGTGCGGGTCGCGGTCGACGTGCCCCTGCCGCACCTGGACCGACCGTTCGACTACGCCGTGCCGAGCGCGCTGGAGGATCTGCTCCGGCCCGGGGTGCGGGTCAAGGTGCGCTTCGCGGGGCAGGACGCCGACGGCTTCGTGCTCGAGCGGACCGACACCACTGAGCACACCGGGCGGCTCACCCCCGTGCGGCGCGTCGTGAGCGACGAGCCGGTGCTCACGCCGGAGCTGCTCGCACTGTGTCGCGCGGTCGCCGCCGAGCACGCGGGCACGCTCGGCGACGTGCTGCGCCTCGCGATTCCCCCGCGGCACGCTGCCGCGGAGAAGGCGCTGGCCCGAGAGGCACCGGCACTCGAGCCGGTGCCCGCACCCGAGGTCGGGCCGTGGGCGGCCTATCCGGCCGGTCCGAGCTTCCTGCGGCGCCTCGCGGCGGGGGAGCAACCCGCGGCGGCGTGGTCGGCCCTCGGGCAGGCCGGCGGAGACTGGGCGCACGCCCTCGCCGTCGCGGCGGCAGCGACGCTGTCGGCGGGGCGCGGGGTCGTCCTCGTCGTGCCGGATCACCGCGACGTCGCGCGGGTCGACGCGGCGCTCAAGGAAGTGCTCGGGGCGGGGCGGCACGTCCGGCTCACCGCGGATCAGGGTCCGCAGGCGCGCTACACCGCGTGGCTGAAGCTGCTGCGCGGGCACGTCCGGTGCGTCGTCGGCGCCCGGGCCGCGGCCTTCGCGCCCGTCGTCGATCCCGGCCTGCTCGCGTGGTGGGACGACGGCGACGACCTGCTCGTCGAGCCGCGCTCGCCCTACCCCCACGTCCGCTCGATCCTGCGGGCTCGGGCTCAGCTCGAGGGGTCGGCGCTGCTCGCCGGCGGGCACTCGCGCTCGGTGACCGTCCAGTACTGGGTAGAGGAGGGGGTGCTGCGCGAGATCGTCCCCGAGCCTCACGCGCGGCGAGCGGCGGCGCCGCGCGTGAGGATCGCCGGGGAGGGCATCGAGGTCGAGCGCGACGGACCGGCGGCCCGGGCGCACCTGCCGTCGATGGCGTGGCGCGTCGCCCGCGAGGCGCTGACCCGCGGGCCGGTCCTCGTGCAGGTGCCGCGGCGCGGCTACCTGCCGTCGCTGTCGTGTGCGACGTGCCGCGAGCCGGCGCGCTGCCCCGCGTGTCAGGGGCCGCTCGCGCTGCCCGGGCCGGGGGCGCCGCCGACGTGTCGGTGGTGCGCGACGGTCGTGCCGCGGTTCGTCTGCGGCGAGTGCGGGGGCTTCCGGCTGCGCTCGAGCGTCGTCGGGGCGCGGCGCACCGCAGAGGAACTGGGGCGCGCGTTCCCCGAGTCGGTCGTGCGCACCTCCGGAGGGACCGAGGTGCTCGACCGGGTTCCCGACACGCCCGCGCTCGTCATCGCGACCCCCGGCGCCGAACCCGTGACCGAGCGCGGCTACGCGGCAGCCCTCCTGCTCGACGCGTGGGCGCTGCTCGACCGGCCGCGTCTCGACGCGGGGGAGGAGGCGCTGCGGCGCTGGCTCACCGTCGCGGCGCTGACCCGCTCGCACGCCGACGGCGGGACGGTCGTCCTCGCCGGGACGCCCGAGCACGTCACGCTGCCGGTCGTCGAGGCGCTCGTGCGGTGGGCACCGGAGTGGTTCGCGACCCGCGAGCTGGCCGAGCGTCGGGATCTCGGGCTGCCGCCGGTCGCCTGGACCGCCAAGCTCACCGGGCCGCACGGCGCCCTCGACGAAGTCCTGCGCCAGGTGGATTGGCCCGCCGACCTCGAACGCATCGGGCCGCTGCCGGTGACCGCGGGACCTGCGGGATCACGCGCGTCGCCGACCTCGGGGGGCAGCCAGGCCGAGCAGCCGGCCCAGGTGCTCCTCAAGGGCCCGGCGTCGACCGGCCCTGCGACTACCCGCACCCTGCTCGAGATGCGCCGCGCCCGCAGCGCCCGTCGCGACACCGCCGCCGTCGCCGTCCGCGTCGGCGTCGCCGACCTCGGGTAGCCAGTCGTGCTGTCCCCGTCGTGGCTGTTCCGGTCGTGACTGTTCCGGTCGTGACTGGTCCGTGCGGGCGCTCGCAGGCCTCCGGTCGAACGTGCAGCCTGCAGGGCTCTCGGGCCGCCGGACTCTCGGGTCGCCGGGCGGTCTCGGGCGTCCGGTCGGCGCGGGCACGACGAGCCATAGACTGACGCCTCACCCGCCACCACCCCCGAGCACCCCGAGGACCCTGCCTGTGGCCATCAAGGACATCCGCCTCTTCGGCGATCCGGTGCTGCGCACGCCCGCTGCGCCGGTCGTCGACTTCGACAAGGAGCTGCGCACCCTCGTGCGCGACCTCACCGAGACGATGCGCGACGCCCCCGGCGCGGGCCTGGCGGCGCCTCAGATCGGCGTCGGGTTGCGGGTCTTCACGTGGTGGGTCGACGGGGAGCTCGGTCACCTCGTCAACCCCAGCCTCGACCTGTCGGACGAGATGCAGGAGGGGGAGGAGGGGTGCCTCTCGATTCCCGGCATCTTCGCCGACACCCCGCGCGCGCTGCGTGTCGTGGCGAAGGGGTTCGATCAGCACGGTGAGCCGGTGACGATCGAGGGCAGTGAGCTGCTCGCCCGGTGCATCCAGCACGAGACCGACCACCTCGACGGCATCCTCTTCGTCGACCGCCTCGACAAGCAGGCCCGCAGGCAGGCGATGAAGGCGATCCGTGAGGCCGAGTGGGCCGGGATGCCCGGGCCGATCGTCAAGGTCAGCCCGCACGCGACCTTCGGCACGGGGATGTAGCGGGTGCGGCTCGTCTTCGCCGGGACCCCCGAGCCCGCGCTGCCGTCGCTCGAGGCGCTGCTGAAATCCGACCACGAGGTCGTCGCCGTCGTGACCCGACCGGACGCCCGGACCGGCCGGGGTCGCACCCTGACGCCGAGCCCCGTCGCGCAGCGCGCCCGGGACGCCGATATCGAGGTCCTCACGCCGATGCGGCCCCGCGACGAGGACTTCGTCGCCCGGCTCACCGACCTGGCCCCCGACGCGTGCCCGATCGTCGCCTACGGCGGCCTCATCCCGCCGCACGTCCTGGGCATCCCCACCCACGGGTGGATCAACCTGCACTTCTCGCTCCTGCCTGCCTGGCGGGGCGCGGCTCCCGTGCAGCACGCGATCATCGCCGGTGACGACATCGTCGGCGCGAGCACGTTCGCGCTGGAGGAGGGCCTCGACACCGGGCCCGTCTACGGCACGCTCACCGAGGGCGTCGGTCCGCACGACACGGCCGGTGAGCTGCTCGATCGCCTCGCCGACGCCGGCGCGGAGCTGCTCGTGCGCACCCTCGACGGCATCGGCGCCGGGCGCCTCAAAGCCCGCGCGCAGAGCACCCAGGGCGTGAGCCACGCACCGAAGCTCACCGTCGAGGACGCCCGCGTCGACTGGGGCGCGACGGCCGTCGTCGTCGACCGGCGGATCCGCGGCTGCACCCCCGCCCCCGGGGCGTGGAGCTCGCTGCGCGATCAGCGGATCAAGCTCGGACCGGTGACTCCGGATGTGTCTGCCGACCCGCTGGAGCCGGGGCGGATCCGCGCTGGGCGGCGCGAGGTCCACGTCGGCACCGCCTCGGTGCCCGTGCGCCTGGGCACCGTCCAGGCCCCCGGCAAGCGCGCCGTGCCGGCCGCTGATTGGGCCCGCGGCCTCCACCTGGGCGACGACGAGGGGTTCACGTCATGACCGACGCGCACGACGGCACCGGCCGCGACGACCGAAACGGTGGGGCCGACCACGGCGACGGGGCCGGCCGCGACGACCGACACCGCCACGACGACAGGGGCGGACGCGACGACAGGGGCGGACGCGACGACAGGGGCGGACGCGACGACAGGGGCGGCCGGCACGGCTCGGGTGATCGGCACGGCTCGGGTGACCAGCGTCACCGGCCCCGCGGTGCGGGCGGCCGGTCGCGGGCCGAGCGCCGGGACTTCCGGGCGAGCACGCCGCGCCACCGCACGGCCGCAGCCCCGTCGGCGCGAGCTCGTCATGTCGACACGCCGCGCCGGGTCGCCTACGACGTGATGCGCGCGATCTCCCAAGGCGCCTACGCGAATCTCGAGCTGCCCAAGCGCCTGCGGGCTGCCCGGCTGCACGGACGCGACGCCGCGTTCGTCACCGAGCTCGTCTACGGCGCCTCGCGATTGCGCGGACGCTACGACCCGATCGTCGCCCGCGGCGCCGGGCGGGAGCTGGCCGAGATCGACGCCGACGTCCTCGACGTGCTGCGCCTCGGCGCCCATCAGCTCCTCGGGATGCGCGTCGACGCCTACGCCGCCGTCGACGCGAGCGTGGCACTGGCCCGCGAGGTCCTCGGCACCGGCCGAGCCGGCTTCGTCAACGCCGTCCTGCGCCGCGTGAGCGAGAAGGACGAGGCGGCGTGGCTCGACATCCTCACCCGCGAGCTCGAGCCCGGATCTGCCGCCGCACTCGCTGTGACGCAGAGTCACCCTGAGTGGGTCGTCCGCGCGCTCCAGGGCGCGCTCGTCGGCCACGACGACGACCCGGGCGCAGGTGCGCAGATCGACGCCCTTCTCGGGGCCGACAACGAGCCGGCCGCGGTGAGCCTCGTCGCCCGGCCCGGCCTCGCCGATCGCGAGGAACTCATCGACGCAGGCGCCGACCCCTCAACGACGTCCCCGATCGGGGCCGTGCTCCGCTCGGGCGGCGACCCCGGCGACATCCGCGCCGTGCGGGAGGGCCGCGCCGCCGTGCAGGACGAGGGCTCCCAGGTCGTCACGCTCGCGGCGCTCGCGGCGGCGACCGACCTCGTCGGCACCGCGCCCGGCCAGCGCTGGCTCGACCTGTGCGCCGGCCCGGGCGGCAAGGCGGCGCTCCTGGCGGCCGCCTCGATCGAGGCCGACTCGACCGTGTTCGCCAACGATGCGAGCGAGCACCGGACCCGGCTCGTCGACCAGGCCGTCGGCGCGGCCCTCGACGCCGGCGCGGACGTCTACGTCGGCACCGGTGACGGGCGTGAGATCGGCGCGGAGGAGCCGGAGTCGTTCGACCTCGTCCTTCTCGACGCGCCGTGCACCGGGCTCGGTGCGCTGCGGCGTCGGCCCGAGGCGCGCTGGCGCCGCGAGCCCGACGACGTCGGCGCCCTGTCGCGCCTGCAGGGGCAGCTCCTCGACTCCGCGGTGACCGCCACCAAGCCGGGGGGACTCATCGCCTACGTGACGTGCAGCCCGCACCTGGCCGAAACCCGGTACGTCGTCGCCGACGCGCTCGCGCGTCACCCGGAGCTGGAGCAGCTCGACGCCCGCCCGTACGTCCGCGACGCCGCGGGGGAGCCGCTGCCCGACACCGGCGCCGGGCCGTCGGTGCAACTGTGGCCGCACCGGCACGGCACCGACGCGATGTTCCTCGCCCTCCTGCGCCGGGGTCCGGGCGACTGAGCGGTGACCCGCGGCGGGACCCCGCGCACCGGCTGCGCTTCGCGCACCTGGGCGCTCCGCGTCGGCCGCCCTCGCGACAGCCCAGCCCGGACGTCTCCCTCTTCGTCCGGACACCTCTCACTCCGTCTGGACATCTCTAAGAGGAGGTGTCCAGCCGATCTACCGGTGTCCGGACGGGGAGGGAGTGGCCGGACGGCGGGCGGGGCGCCCCTGCAAGAGGTGGCCAGACGATCTGCCGGTGTCCGGACGAGGAGGGCACGCCCACGGCGATAGATTCGGTGCCGTGCAGATCTCACCCAGCATCCTCTCCGCCGACTTCGCCAACTTGCAGCACGAGCTCGAGGCGATCCGCAACGCCGACTGGGCCCACGTCGACGTCATGGACAACCACTTCGTGCCCAACCTGACGCTCGGGCTGCCCGTCGTGGAATCGCTGCTGCGGGTGAGCCCGATCCCGCTGGACTGCCACCTCATGATCGACGACCCCGACCGCTGGGCCCCCGCCTACGCCGAGGCCGGCGCGCAGAGCGTCACCTTCCACATCGAGGCGGCGCGGGAGCCGGTGACGCTCGCGCGGAACCTGCGGGCACAGGGCGCGCGCGCGGGGATGGCGATCAAGCCGGGGACCGAGTTCGCCCCTTACGAGGAGCTGCTGCCCGACCTCGACATGGTGCTCGTCATGACCGTCGAGCCCGGCTTCGGCGGCCAGAGCTTCATGGCCGACATGATGCCCAAGGTGACCCAGGTGCGCGAGGCCGTGAAGCGGCACGGCGGGCAGATCTGGGTCCAGGTCGACGGAGGAGTGGCCGCGTCGACGATCGAGCAGTGCGCCGAGGCGGGCGCGGACGTCTTCGTCGCCGGATCTGCGGTCTACGGCGCGGAGAACGCCGCCGCCGCGGTCGACGAACTCCGCGCCCTCGCCCGCGTCCACGCCTGCGCCTGAGCACGACCGACCGGCCGATCCTGGAGCGATCCCGCAGCGTCCACCACAAGGGCGGCTCCTGCGCCCGATCGACGGCGCCGGCAGGTCGAACCAGGCGGAGCCGCGGCTCAGCGCATTGCGTGCCGTGCTACTCATCGGTAACTGTCAGTTCGCGGTGGGTTGACCACCATTAGATCGACCGTGTTCGCCGTTGCCTGGCGGTCCCGGCGTCGGCCGACCGCCTCCTCGGTGCGGGGCGGTCGCAGGGTGAGGTTCTCGATCTAGAGGCGCGTGGCATACTGGGCGCCACGTGCTCCGGGGTCGGTGTAATTCCGAGCCGGCGGTGATAGTCCGCGACCCGCGTCCACCCGATCGCTCCTGGCGATGCAGGTGGCCGGTTGACCTGGTGGAACTCCAGGATCGACGGTGAAAGTCCGGATGGGAGGCAGCACGCGGCAGGCAGTCTGGCGACCCTTCGTGTCCGAGAAGGGGCTCTAGGCCCTGTCGTCGGCGACCGCCGACGTCTCGCGCGGCACTGCTGCGCGAGGGGTCAGGGTCGTCTTCTGCGGCATCCCCGCACACCCCGGAGTCGTGCTCGACACGAGACGACCCGGAGGTGAGATGACCACCCACCCGCCTGACGACGGCGCACCGCTGTCGATCGCTGCGGCGATGGATCTCGCCGTCGACCTCGCCCGCCGCGGTCCGCTCGTCGACCCCAATCCCCGCGTCGGCGCCGTGCTGCTCGACACCGCCGGGCGACTCCTCGGGTCGGGCTACCACCGCGGGTCCGGCACGCCGCACGCCGAGGTCGCCGCCCTGGCGGACGCCGCCTCGCGCGGACGCAGCGCGGTCGGGAGCACCGCCGTCGTCACCCTCGAGCCCTGCGCCCACACCGGCCGGACCGGTCCCTGCGTCGACGCGCTGGTGCACGCCGGGGTGGCGCGCGTCGTGTTCGCCGAGATCGACCCGGGGCGCGGGTCCGGCGGGGGAGTCGGCGTCCTGCGTGCCGCCGGTGTCGAGACGTCTCGATGGCCGCATGAGGCCGCCGCGGCACTCAACCCGTACTGGCGACACGCCATCGTCACCGGGCGCCCTTGGGTCACGTGGAAACTCGCCGCCACCCTCGACGGGCGCGTCGCCGCCGCCGACGGGACGAGCCAGTGGATCACCTCACCCGAGGCGCGCGCCGACGTGCACGCCCTGCGCGCCGCCTGCGGAGCCGTGCTCACCGGCACCGGGACGGCACTCGCCGACGACCCGCAGCTCACCGTGCGCGCCGTCGCCACCGCCGGGGATCAGGCAGCCGGTGGTGGACGCCCGAGCCTCCAGCCCCTGCGGGTCGTGCTCGGACAGCGGGATCTTCCCGCCGATGCGCGCCTGCGCGACGACGCGGCACCCACTCTCCAGATCCGCTCCCGCGACCCCCGGGAGGCGCTCGCGGCGATCCACGAGCGAGGCATCCGTCGGGTGCTCCTCGAGTGCGGGCCGACCCTGGCCGCCGCCTTCCTACGCGCCGGGCTCGTCGACGAGATCGTCGCCTACCTCGCGCCCGCCCTGCTCGGTTCGGGCGCCGCCGTCGTGACGGACCTGGGGATCGGCACGATCGCCGACATCGCCCGCTTCGAGGTCCACGCGGTGCGTCGCGTCGGCCCCGATGTCCGGATCGACGTGCGCGTGCCCT
>RRZU010138155.1_pt1 | contig 20050 bp, 18 predicted proteins | sample 2165561 | NCBI WGS metagenome assembly RRZU01 (sample SAMN10456909, study PRJNA506462) | wastewater metagenome | isolation source: wastewater sludge | place: USA: Moscow, Idaho | reverse complement strand
GAGCGCAAGACATGGCTACTGAGCATTGAATCTGTTGCCCCCCCGCTCCCTCAACACCTCATACAACTGCGCCGGCCCCAGCAAGATGGCCTTGAGCCCGGAGCGCACCCGCTCGCTGTCCAGCGCCTGTTTGCTCATGGTGGTGTAGGCATCAAAGGCGTCGATGATGGCGTCGGTCAGTGCGCTGTCCAGGTCGGGTGAGTTGTCGAACTGGCCCTTGCTGTTGTTGCTGGCCTGTTGCACCAGGATGTCGGACTCCAGCAGTTTGCCTTTGACGTGGTTCACATACACCAGCCGGTCGTCGTCGCTGAGTTCGCCGTCGAACAGGTCGTTCACCTTGGCAACGATCTCTGATAGCAGCACTTTCATCTTGTCCTGCACCGCGCCCGCGCCGGTGTCGGTCAGGGGCTGCAGCTTGTAGTCGCCGTCGGTGTCGTGCAGCGCCAGGCTGCGCTGGCCTTGCTCCTTCAGCCGGTGGTGGGTCAGCACCACCTTCGACAGGTCCACCCCTTCGCGCTCCCGGCCGAAGTCCAGCAGGGGCAGCAGGCGCTTGAAGAAGATGGCGCGCTTTTCGATGGCGGTGTTGCCGTAGTCGAATACTTGGCCCAGGAAGGCGTACACGCGCACGAAGGTGCCCAGGTCGCGCTTGAACAGGGTGAGGGCCGCCAGTTCATCCTTGGCGGCTTGTGCTGCCGGGCCGTCTGGGATAGTGCTGGCCTCTGCATCCTGCAGGTTCTGCCGCGCCGCCTTGTAGCGCTTGAGCAGCCGGTCGGCCACGGGCTCGATGGCGGCCACCAGCATGGCCTGCGTGGCCTTGGGGTTCATCTCGGCCAGCACCACGCGCTCGACCTCGAACTCGTCGTAGTGGCCCGAGGCATCGAGCTTGGCGCGCAGGTCATAGACCAGATGCGGGTCGGTCACCCCGGCCAGCTCGGCGGTTTCGTAATAGGTCTTGAACGCTGCCAGAACATCGTCGGGCTCGTTCACAAAGTCGAGGATGTAGGTCGTGTCTTTGAGGTCGAATGGCCCGCTGTAGGCGCGGTTCAGGCGGCTCAGGGTCTGCACCGCCTGGATGCCGCCCAGGCGCTTGTCCACGTACATGCCGCACAAGAGCGGCTGGTCAAACCCGGTCTGGAACTTGTTGGCCACGAGCAGGATTTGGTATTCATCGGTGGCAAACGCCTCGCGCATGTCGCGGCCCTTGAGGTTCGGGTTCAGCGCGGTGCTGTTCTCCGACACCGGGTCAGGCAGGCTCTGCGGGTCGTTTACCTCGCCCGAGAAAGCCACCAGCGCGCCCAGTGGGTAGCCGTTGTCCTGGATGTAGTTCTGGATGGCCAGTTGCCAGCGCACCGCCTCTTGCCGGCTGCCCACCACCACCATGGCCTTGGCGTGGCCGTCGAGCAGGGGCTGCACGTTCTCGCGGAAGTGCTCCACCACCACCGCCACCTTCTGGCTGATGTTGTAGGGGTGCAGGCGCACCCAGCGCATCAAGCCCTTCATGGCCTCGTTGCGCTCAACCTCTTTCTCGTCCCACTCCTTGCCGTTGTTGGCCAGCTTGAAGGCCAGCTTGTAGGGCGTGTAGTTCTTCAGCACATCGAGGATGAAGCCCTCCTCGATGGCCTGGCGCATGCTGTAGATGTGGAACGGTGCGGGCAGGTTGCCCGGCCCGGCGGGTTGCTCGGGGTTGGGGCGGCGGCCAAACAGCTCCAGTGTCTTGGACTTGGGCGTGGCGGTGAAGGCCACATACGTGATGCCGGTGTCGTTGGCGCGCGCCGCCATCTGCGCGGCCAACAGGTCTTCGGTGCCCACCTCACCACCGTCGGCCAGGTCTTTCAGTTCTTCTGCGCTCAGCAGCTGCTTGAGCTTGGATGCGGCCTCGCCCGTCTGGCTGCTGTGCGCCTCGTCGGCAATCACGGCAAAGCGCTTGCCCTGCGTGGCGGCCAGCTCCTGCACGGCCTTGAGGGCGAATGGGAAGGTCTGGATGGTGCACACCACAATCTTCTTGCCGCCGCCCAGTGCCTCGGCCAGCTCGCCGCTCTTGCTGCCCGCGTCACCCTTGATGGTGGCCACCACGCCCTTGGTGCGTTCAAAGTCAAAGATGGCCTCTTGCAGCTGCGCATCGAGCACGTTGCGGTCGCTCACCACCAGCACGCTGTCGAACAGCTTGTGGTTCTGCGCATCGTGCAGGTCGGCCAGAAAGTGCGCCGTCCAGGCAATCGAATTGGTCTTGCCGCTGCCCGCGCTGTGCTGAATCAAATACTTTTGCCCCGGCCCCTCGGCCAGCACGGCGGCCTGCAGCTTGCGCGTGGCATCGAGCTGGTGGTAGCGCGGGAAGATGAAGCCCGTCACCTTCTTCTTGCTGTCGCGCTGGGTGACGAGGTAGCGCCCCAATATCTCCAGCCAGCTATCGCGCTGCCACACCTGCTCCCACAGGTAGGCCGTGCGGTGGCCTGCGGGGTTGGGCGGGTTGCCCGCACCGCCGTGATCGCCCTGGTTGAAGGGCAGAAAGCGCGTGGCGGGGCCTTGCAGGCGCGTGGCCATCATCACTGTGCGGTTGCTCACGGCAAAGTGGACCAACGCACCACGCGGAAAGTCCAGCAATGGCTCGGCAAACGGCCGGCCCTTGGGTTTGGGGATGCGGTCAAAGCGGTACTGGTCCACCGCCGCGTTCATGTCCTGCGTGAAGTCGGTTTTGAGCTCCGCCGTGGCCACGGGGATGCCGTTCAAGAACAGCACCAGGTCGATCACGTCATCGTGCCCGGTGCGGCACTGGCGCACCACGCGCAGGCGGTTGGCGGCGTAGCGGGCCTGCAAATCCGGGTTCATGGCCAGCGCGGGCTTGAACTGCGCCAGCTTGAGCGGGCTCTTGAGCCCCAGCAGGTCGATGCCCACGCGCAGCACTTCGAGCGTGCCCCGGTCGTCCAGCGCCTTGCGCAGGCGGTCCAGCAGCATGGCCGGGGCCGCTGCGCCGTGGTTCTTGACCAGCGCCTCCCAGGCTTGCGGCTGCGTGGCCTGCACCCAGGCCAGCAGGTCGGCGGGGTACAGGGCGCGGGGGGTGTCGTAGCCGCTGGCGTCGCCCTCGGTGCCTGGTTCACTATAGAGCCAGCCCTGCGCTGCCAGGTGGTTGCAGATGTCGGTCTCGAACGCGATTTCGTTGTGCAAGCTCATGGGCTGCAGGTTCCTTCCGATGCTGTTTGTCTCATGGGGACACCGTGACTGCACTCCATGCCTGGCCTTGGATTCAGCGGGGGTCAGGTGAGCTTCAATGCCTTGCGATGCCGCGCCATCCTTTTGCGGGCAGCGGGCAGCTCCCCTTCCAATGCCGGTGCGCTCGCAATCCGACGTTCAATGGTGTGCATGTCGAGGAGCCCACTTTTCAGGCCAGCGAGCAGCCAACGCAGGTCGCGTTCTTCGCCGCGCATGTACTTGGAAACTGCCACATCGTCAGGCTGCACAAAAAAAGCCTTCACGTCACCGAAATCCAGCGGAATCAACCTCTCCTGCCACCCCTCCGGGAACGAGGGCAGGCTGGGGGATACCGGGTCCAGGTAATAACCGAATTCATCCTCGAACACAGAGCCCTGGCCCAGTGCCTGGGCCAGTTCGTAGGTGCGCTGGGGGTCGTTCTTCAGATAGGTATCCACATCAATGGACATCACCATCGTGCGGGGTGGGTCGCTGACGGCGCCCAGGATGGAGAGCGAGCCAACGATCACGAAGTCTGTGTGGTGAACGATGGCTTTGGCCTGCGTCAGCAGTGCATGAAGCTGTTCGCGGTTCAACGCAATTCCCGCAGCAAGAACGAAAAGGGCGTGTTCTGCATCATTCCCAGCGAGCGGCGCTCCGACGCTTCCAGCACTTTCTGCTTGTAAACAGCACTGTCGCCCGAGCTCACCACACCAGACCAAAACCGGATGTAGTAATCGCTGCACAGGCGGCCCTGTTTCCACAGCCCGATGCGCTGGCGCGCATGTTGCAGGATCTCATCCTTGCGGTCTGACTGCAGCTGCTCGTAGACATAGCGGTGCAAGGACCGCAGCGCTTCGTCCTGCGCTTGCTTGCCTTGGCGTGCTTGCATGTTGGGCGCTTGCATGAAAAACCTTGGGTGAGGGACCGTCTGGAAATGAGATGACTGAATGGTAGCAGGAGGGCTGTCAGAGGGCGTTTGCGTGGAGGCGCCTTGCTGGACAGCGCCCGCAGAACTTGGCGTCGGCGTTGCGCCCGAACAATCGGGGGGAATTTTCAGCGCCAGGGGATTTTTCTCAGAAATGCGGGGATGGGCGATTTATTTCTCAGTTTCCTGGCCGCCGGTTCACTACCCATCTGCCCATGCAAGGGCGCTATGGCGGTCCGTTCTGTTTGTTGCTCATAAGGCGACGATGGTTGCCTTGAAGGCTTCATGCGGCAAGGGGATAGGGTGGGTTTGAAGCAAAATTGGCCTCAAGCGCTTGCTGGATAAGCGCTGGCAGCTACTGAATCAGGAGCATTTGCGCTGCCCGCCAGCCCGCGCACGTCGATCTGGCCGGTGACGGCGGCGGAGATCAGGGCGGTGCGGCGTTCTTGCAGGAGGGTGATGGCAGAGCGGGCTTCGGCGGTCAGGGTGTCGAGCTTGGCGGTTTCTTGCTCCAAAAACACTGTGATCGTCGCTTGCTCTGCCAGTGGCGGCACCGCCATTGCAAAAGTCAGCAAGCTCGACTGCGGCAGGTTGTTCGCCATGCCATTGCCACCGCTCAGAGCGTTCTCGATCTGAATCCGCAATGGGCGCGAGTTGAGTGCCGCAACAAAAAAAGCTGCGTTGACGAACTCTTTCAACTTGAGTCGAAAGATCTTGTCCGAGAGCATGAGCCGCTCTCGGGTGGCTTTGACCAAAGCAGTGGACCCCACCAACTCAGGAGAGCCACTGGCGCGGGACATGAGCACATCGCCAACTCGGACTTCGTATGCCTCTTCTGGAGGCAACTCCGGCGGCAGGGCTTTGTTTTCAGATGGCCGAAAATTTCCGCCATTCAAACAACCGGCCTTGAGCACGCCCCATTCCTGCTCTTCAGCTTCGCGGGCATAGCATTCCGGGCTCCAACCTTGTTCGATTGCTGCGATCACGCGCCGCAATGCACAAACCTCCCAATGCACCGACACCTCCCCCAGCCACTCCACGCCCGAGTCCTTCATAGTCACGCTCGGGTCCAGCCCCTTGGTCACGGCGTGGGAGATGACGGCCTGGCGCTTTTCCTGCAGCAGGGCGATCAGCTTTTCCTGCTCGGCCACCAGCGCGTCAATCTTGGCGGTTTCGTTGTCGAGGAAGGTGGCGATGGCTCATTGTTCTTCGGGGGATGGCAAAGGAAACCAAAAATCATTGAACTGATCGGTGGGGAGTCTCCATCGCCCAAGCTGAGAACTTCCCTGTCCGAAAGCAAAAAAGACTTTATTCAGATACCCATTCTGAAGAAGGTATAGAACGTACTTGGGATGACAGACACTGGGATCGCGAATGGAGAAAACCCGGTAATCGGGGCTAGTCACACCAACGATTGAGGACAGGTCAACATAGCCAGTCAGCAAGTCCATATGGTTCATTGCAAAGTCGCCAACCTCGACGAGTTGGTACTTTGTGTAGTCCATCGATAGCTGCCCGTCGTTGCTTTCCGTGTCTTTGACTCGGATTCCCTTTTGAGTAATCGACAGCACATCGAACCCCAGCTCGCCAACGATTCGTTTTTTTATCTCGCAAAGCCAACGTACCTTCACGACCTCCCAATGCGCCGGCACCTCACCCAGCCACTCCACCCCACTGACCTTGTACTTCGGGTATCGCAGAAAACTCATGCCGACAGCCCCTTGATCATGTCCAAAATGCGGTCGGTGGTCTGCTTCAGTTCCGCGTCAATCTCGGCCAGCGGACGCGGGGGCTTGAACACGTAGAAGTGCCGGTTGAACGGGATTTCGTAGCCCACCTTGGTCTTGTCGGGGTCGATCCAGGCGTCGGGCGCGTGGGGCAGCACCTCGCGCTTGAAATACTCGCTCACGTCTTCGGTGTAGGGCACGTTCTCGGTGTCGCGCAAGCTCGCGTCGGGCTGGGGTTTACCCTTTTGCTTGCCCTTGATGCCCAGCACCACGTTGCCCGCTTCGTCGCGCAGCGGGCGTTCGACGGTGATGGCGTGGTAGCCAAAGGCTTCGTTGTCGAAGATGCGGCTGATGGGGATGCCGTCTTGCTCCGCCTCGGCAAAGTCGCCAAACAGGCGGGTGATGCGCTCGATGTGGGCGTCGCTGAGTTCCTTGCGCTTGGAGCCGAGGCTTTTGCGCATCTTCTGCCACATGCCGGACGCATCAATCAGCTGCACCTTGCCCTTGCGCGCTGCGGGCTTGCGGTTGCTGATGATCCAGACGTAGGTGCTGATGCCGGTGTTGTAGAACATGTCGGTGGGCAGGCCGACGATGGCCTCGCACAGGTCGTTCTCCAGCACGTAGCGGCGGATTTCGCTCTCGCCACTGCCCGCGCCGCCGGTGAACAGCGGCGAGCCGTTAAGCACGATGCCGAAGCGGCTACCACCCTCGGTCGCGGGGCGCATCTTGCTGAGCAGGTGCAGCAAAAACAGCATGGAGCCATCGCTCACGCGGGGCAGGCCGGGGCCAAAGCGGCCGTTGTAGCCCTGGCTTTCGTGCTCTTTGCGCACTTCCTTCTCGACCTTCTTCCACTCCACGCCAAAGGGCGGGTTGGACAGCATGTAGTCAAATTTCTTGTGGCCATGGCCGTCGTCGCTGAGCGTGTTGCCAAAGGCGATGTTGGCCACGTCCTGGCCCTTGATCAGCATGTCGGCCTTGCAGATGGCATAGGACTCGGGGTTGAGCTCCTGGCCAAAGACGGTGAGGCGCGCCTGGGGGTTGTGCTCGGCCAGGTATTCGCCCGCCACGCTGAGCATGCCGCCGGTGCCTGCTGTGGGGTCGTAAATGGTGCGCACCACGCCGGGCTTGCTGAGGATGGCGTCGTCTTCAATGAAGATCAGGTTGACCATCAGCCGGATGACTTCACGCGGGGTGAAGTGCTCCCCGGCGGTCTCGTTGCTGATTTCGGCGAACTTGCGGATCAGCTCTTCAAACACCAGCCCCATCTGCATGTTGCTGACCACCTCGGGGTGCAGGTCGATCTGGGTGAACTTTTCTGCCACCTGGTAGAGCAGCCCGGCCTTGGCCAGCCGCTCGACCTGGGTGTGAAATTCAAAATGCTCAAACACGTCACGCACGGCGGGCGAGAACGCCTGCACGTAGCTGAACAGGTTTTGCGCAATGTGGTCGGGGTCGCCCAGGAGCTTTTTCAGGTCCAGCGTGGAGGTGTTGTAGAAGCTCTGGCCCGCCTTGCGCAGCAGGAAGGGCTCGGGGTTGACGCCCTGCTTTTCTTTGTCGGCCAGCTCGGTCAACACGGCGGGCTTGGTCGATTCGAGCACGCAGTCGAGGCGGCGCAGCACGGTGAAGGGCAGGATGACCTTGCCGTAGTCGGATTGCTTGTAGTCGCCGCGCAGCAGGTCGGCCACGGACCAGATGAAGGCGGAGAGGGTTTGTTGGTTCATTGATGGTGGTTATACGCAGATCTCTGAGGCAACTTCGTGTTGTGCCGCAGGGGACGGGTTGTCATTCTTGGTCCGACGTACTGTCTGGGACGTATTCGAACAATTCACCTACCGGAACGCTGAAGTAGCCACACAAGGTGTTGATCGCATCCAGATCAACTCGTGTAGCCGTCTCCTGGTAGAGCAGCGTGATGGTGTTCCTATGGAGACCAGTGTCCCGCGCAAGGTCGCTGATCTTGAGCTTTCGTTCTCCCATAAGCCTGGACAGGTGACACTTGATCAAGACATTCTCCATGTAGAAATATCGCTCAGAACGACAAAAAGTCATTGACAAGGGCGATTTCGCGCTCATAATGCCATCCAGGATGACAAAAAAACGCAGTGCGTGACTTTTTTGAATCCTGATTGTCCACCATTGCAAGGAGAGAGAAATGACATCGTGTACCTATCTGACCACTGACGAGTTGTCAGACCGCATCAAGTACGACGCACGGACCATCCGGGACAGGCTCAAGGACAGCGTCCTACTTGAGGGTCGGCATTACATCCGCCCTTTCGGTGGACGCAAAACTCTCTATATCTGGGAGCACATCGAAACAGACATGACTCAGTATTCGGCCGTATGTGCAGAGGGCATACCGCTGGCCAATGGAGGTGTGATTCATGGGTAGTATCCGCCGCCTGGAAAGTAAAGGGACGCTGTTCCTGGACTTCCGATATGCGGGGCAGCGGCTGCGGGAATACACCACGTTGCCCGACACCTCAGCCAACCGCAAGCGCTTACTGAAGGTGCTGGAGCGCATCGAAGGAGAAATCGCCCTGGGCGCCTTCGATTACCAAAAAACCTTCGGCAAACCCTTGCCTGCCGTGGAGACAGACCCCCCGCAGGAGCCCATGCTTGCCGGGCCTGCACCAGGCGCGTTGAAGCAGCCTCCCAGCACAACCCCGCTGTTTAGCGACTTCGCCGAGGTGTGGTTCGTAGAGGCCGAGGTGACATGGCGGCGCAGCTACAGCATCACGCAACGCGGTGCACTGGACAAATACCTGATCCCCTTTTTCGGGGACAAGGAGGTCGGCCAGATCACCAAGGCAGACGTACTGGCATTTCGGGCTTCACTCGCCAAAGTTCCCGCCCGAAAGTCCAGCAACACCCTATCCAACCGACGCATCAACTCCATCATGAAGCCTTTGCGACAGATCCTTAACGAAGCGGCCGACCGGTTCGAGTTTACGTCCGCCTTCCGCAATATCAAACCCTTGAAGATGAAGCGCAGCGATGTCATGCCCTTCACGCTGGAGGACGTGCAGCGCATCCTGTCCACCGCGAGGGCGGACTATCGCAACTACTTCACCGTGCGCTTTTTCACAGGAATGCGAACCGGAGAGGTGCATGGTCTCAAATGGAAGTACATCGATTTCGAGCGTCGGCTCATCCTGGTGCGTGAGTCGATCGTGCTCAACGAGGAAGACGAGCTCAAGACGGATGGCAGCATGCGCGACATCCAGATGAACGAGATGGTGTTCGATGCCCTGCAGGCGCAGTTCAAGACTCGGCACCCTGACTCGGAGTATGTATTCAGCTTGCGCAGTGGCAAGCCCATTGATAACCAGAACTTCCTCAACCGGGTCTGGGCGCCGCTGCTACGTCACCTGGGGTTGGAGCACCGCAGGGCCTACCAGATGCGGCATACGGCGGCAACGCTGTGGCTTGCTGCCGGGGAAGCGCCGGAATGGATTGCGCGACAGTTGGGTCACACCAGCACCGAAATGCTGTTCCGTGTCTACAGCCGGTATGTGCCCAACCTGACGCGCCGGGACGGCTCTGCCATGGAGCGCTTGCTCAAGCAGCACATCTCGTTAGCGCCCGTCACGGGGAACGTGACCCCCGTGATCCTGGCGCTTGAGGCTTCACCGGCAGTGGCAACCACTACCTAACCACATCGCTTTTTTGAACCTACGCCAAGTGCCCGACGCGCAGGGCAGGGCGGAGCCTTGCCTGCGCCCACCCTGTAAGCCCGATTGGCCGAATCTGCACTTCGAGTGCCAAGGAGTTTCATATGACCGCATCACTTCACTTGCATCGAAACCGTAACCGCATCTCCCTCCGCACGCTCATGTCGGAGCGCGTGCAGCAACATGACTGTGACGTGATCACGCAATATCGCGACGAGATCTACGCTCGTATGCCCGATGCTGCACAGGGCGCGCTGAACGCATTCATTCGCAATCTTTTTGGCGATGATGGCCTGGTGCGTGCCTATCTTCATCCCGTGGCAACTCCTGCGGGAGAGCCGGCGACCATGCCTCTGGACCTTTGCGAACGCGCCGCAAACCAAGCGAGCCGTTACCCGAGACTGTTGCACCGCCACGAAAGAGAGTTGGCAGCAGTCGCCGCCTTTGTGCAATCCTGTGGCTACTATTGGTGTGCCTACCAACAAGTCCTGGGGCGGCCTGCTGCCCAGAATGCCGAAACCATGCGCTTCTATCGCAGCCGCATAGCCTCGGCACACAAAGCGTTACTGGAAGAGCCCCTCAGGCAACTGCGACGCTGCCACGCGGATCTGGGATACACACTTGCTCAAGTGCTGGGGATGGAACATGACGACACGGCTGACCCGCAGCAGGTAGCGCGTATACAGGCTGCGCTTGGCAGTGTGATGATGCAGATGCCTTAGCTATCAATCAAGGTGCACAAAATGAGAGTTCATGAATTGATGTCGACACCGTTCGTCGCGGAACTCATTTGCGACCGCTGTGGAACGCAGGCGCGACACGATGAGGGCGATGGCCTGAACAACTTCCTGCAGCTGGGGTTCGACGCGGGCTGGGGATCGCCCCTGGGCGATGGAACGCGGGTGGATATCGATCTTTGCCACAGTTGTTTGAAGGAAACACTGGGTCCCTGGCTGCGCCTGTCGACGTCTGCCTGGGCCTTAGCACCCAAGGGTTGACCAAGGAATCCACATGAGAAATCCGCATTATGAGTATTTGGGTAGGCGCATGCGTGAGTATCACCGCATGCAACAGTGGCGTCTTTCAGATGGCGGTCTGTTCATCCCGCACGCCTACTGGAACATGGGGCCTGAAAGTCTGTCGTATTGGGATGACGTGGGTTTCATCCTCAACGGGCGGCGCATCATCGTCTGGTGGCATCACCCTCGACACATCTATGGGGAGGCTATTTCTTCCATGGCTTGGGACGAGGCGGGTGACGGCCCACGGGATGACTGGCTCTTTGAGGGCGGGACCAAAGGCTACAAGATGGTTGGCAAGTCGAGCAAGCGGAAAAAACTGAGCAGCTTCACCAGCCGCGCACCTTCCGAGGCCCAGACACAGCACTACGCAAAGCTTCAGAAAATTGAAGAACGGCTGACCCGGGATGGGATTGACTTGGAGGTTCGGCCCTCATGGAAATGGGAGCGTCTCAGTTGGGCGATGGGTGTCAGCCTTGTGGCACCGTTTGAAGTAAGAAATGAAAAGGAGCTGGCAGAAGTGGCGCACTTGGCCCGAGAACTCATCTTGCAGAAAACCACCTTGACCCAAGAGTTTCCGGACTTTGTATACGACAAAGCAAGCTGGCTGCGCGAGCGGGCCGTACTGGCTCCCGCCCACCACACTGCCCCTGAAGTGAAGGCCTGAAGAGGCTTGAATGGACAGGGCAGTACCGGCTGTATGGCGAAGTAGTACGCAAGGAATTGATATGACGATTGACCGTGCCAGCTATCCAGGCGTGCCGGATGATTTCCCGGTGACTGCGGTTCCCTCTGCCATTGGAGGCGCCCAGCCGAAGATGAGCCTCGTTGAGGAAGATGGAAAGTTCTATGCGCCAGGTACTTCGCCCTCAGAAGTCGTGGCAGCCTTTCAGATGTGTGACGACCTGGTCTCGCAGATGGTTCCGTACTGCCAGCGAAAGCTGCCCACCTTTGAAGGGGGCCAGGAAGCGACGGTGAAGACTGCGTTAAAAGGTCTTCTGGCCAAGCGATGGTGCACAGATGCGCAGTGCGTATGGATCATGCGCAGGGTTGCGCGAGAGCTGCAGTGGCCAGTGGACGAAAGCGCTTTGGGCGTCTGAACGCTTTGGCTCGTTACCCCGGCGCTGTTGATCGAAGACCATGTGTTGACGCAAGGTGCGCTTCGCGCTGGCACGCTCATGGGATTTACCGACGAAGTGCTCTCCAATGCCATTGGACTGTAGCTCAAGACGATTTTAAGGTTGGACGCAAGACTGCAGGATCTTTGTGCGGGCACTGCAAGTGGGCTCACTTGAAGTCGGCTGTGCAGCGGAGGACTAAACCGCTCGCGCGGTAGACCGCCGCGAAGGCCCTGACGCAAAGTACACATCGCGCCTCTGTCTATGTTGGCGAGTGAGGCAACCCATGCTGGTGCGCAGGCGTTGATCGGTATCGCATGAGATCTGCTTGGCAGTTCTCTACAAGATGAAAGGAATATGCGCCATGGTGGGCTTAATTACCCTATGCCTTATCGGCGGCGTGATTACCTGGTTCGGCATATATGTGGCCACGAGCCAAACGCAACCTTCTGGCCCCTGCGCCGCCAACTACACGTTGGAGTGCATGCGTGACAACGACGGACGGTTTCTGGCCGAGGTTGTCCCGGAGCTGCCGGGAGCACGTGCCTTGGGAGCCACGGCTGAAGATGCCATGGCGAAGGCCCAGGCCGTAGCGTTGCGCGTTCTGGCCGAGCGGTTGGAGCAAGGCGAGGTCACGCCGCGCGCCATCCGCATCGAACTCCGCGTACCCGCAATGACGGTGGATGCCCCTGCCACCCCAACGTAAACATTACCCGAAGGCAAAGGCACAGATTCGAGCGCTCCTCATGTATGTCAACAGTCATCGGGCGATTCAATCATCCTAAGAAAAGACAAATTAACGGTTTGGCCTATCCGATTGACATAGCGGCATGCGTCAACCTCAACGAGTGCTCGTGACTCCATGGATTCCAGGAGAATTTCATACAGAAATGGATGCTCCAGCGGAAGCCAGTGAAGCTGGATCTGCTTGCTCTTGGTCTTCAGTTGCGATCGATGTTCCTTGGTCGGCTCAATAACAGCTTTCTCGCGACCTACCATGTCTACACGAAAGCGAACGGAGACGGGGTCGGGAAGCATTGTTCTTCGCGATTGGTAGATTGGATCCACAGAGATAGTCACGCCATCGCTGGTCCGGAAGCTCGTGGTTTCTTCCCGGTCCGTAAGCAGGCGGATCAATGCTGGCGCAGTGGTGCGTATGGCATCAATGAAGTCATCAGGGCTCAAGCCCGTCGAGGTAGACAATGTTCTCAGGTGCTTCAATGCGTTAGTCGCTTGCATGACGGTTCCAGCGAGAAGCGGATCCTCGGTGGAGGATGCTGAGTAAGGCGCTTTTCTGTCCTCAAAGAGCCTGCGCTGAAGACTGTCACAGCAGGAAACCACTAACCACTGGTCAAGTTTGCCCGGGTCTACCTCCAGAGAGTAGTACAGGCGGTCCTGTTCAGACAGCTGCCCCAAGACCGTGTTCATCGTGTTCTGCACGAGCATGATCTCCCGCTGCTCCTTGGCGGGATCTCTGGCCTTTTGCACCGAGTTGATGAACACCCGAAATATTTCTTGGTCCTTACTCATGCGCATCCATTCCAATCATGCCGTGCCATACGGCCATGGAAAACATAAGGCCATGAAAAGATCCCATGCGCAATCTGGCGGAAGGGCAAGGCTTGGATGTTTTGGTGAAAGGCTTTCTTGAGATCAGCATGTAGGGAGGTTGTTCGAGTTTCCGTTGGCGAACCCCTTCAATCGTGACGGAGGTTCCGAAGTACTGTCCTAGCTGATCTTGCGCACTTCTGGCTGAATCACTGCGCACAGTCGTAGCGCGAGAATGAGGATCAGCAACATGCTTCATTGGAACTCGAAGGACAATGCAGCTGCCAGGAACGGAGCCGTCGCTCAGCCAACGCAAAAGGTCGTCGGCCGATCCATCGGGTCGCAATGCAATGCTTTGCCCATCGCGGCAGTGCATCCATGAGCGCACGGCATTGCGCTGTGCAAACGTAGGAGCAATGTTTTGAGGTGCCAACTTTTGCCAGGAAGGTTCATCGGTGACCGTCGGCCGAATATCGCAATCCATAAAGATCTGAAGTAGCCGTGCAAGTTTGATCACCCGCGTGGCATGTTCGAGGATCAGGCGGCGACCACGGACACTTCCCAAGACAAGAAGCTGGTTGGCGATCAATACAGCACGATCGATCACTTCCAAGACGGTGGCCAAAGGGACACTGCAGCGAGAAGCCACAGCCTCGACTGGTATGCCAGTGTGAAGATCGCAGAGGATCTTGCGTACATGCATCAGGCCGATTGACGCTATTGGTGGCGGCGGCAACGCCGCCAGCAGAGATGGGGGCGGCGCTTGGCGTACAGCCAGCCCAGTGGATGTCTCGAAGAGACAAGACCACAAGAATTCCGCTTTGTTCTCACTGCGTTGTTTAGCCTTTCGCAATGCGGCAGCGGAACGTCCGGTCCAGAAGGCTGCGACTTCAGCGGTAAGTGGCCTCGTCTGCCAATAGCTGTTCAGAGAGCAGCGCAAGGCCATGTCGGGTCGGTGGAAATAGTGCTGCAGGGTTGTCGGAACTTGGGCATGTCCCACCTCAGCGGCAACTTTTTGCAACCAGGAAACGGGGCTTGGACGAGAAGAAGGCTGATCCAGCTGATGGATGATGTTGCGGTTGACCCATGCGTGCCGCAGCGTATGGAAGGAAACTGATTTGTCGCCGCAGACTTGCTTAAGAGCGCGGTTGACCAGTCGGCTGCAGGCGGCAAACATGTAGGTGCGATGGCTGCTGTGGGGATCTCCAAACAGCAGAGCAGACTTGCCATGTCTGCCCTCTTCTTCACTCTTCCTGCGCTTGATCCAGCTGGCTACGCACGCCACCCACGCCGGCTCGCCGAAGCTGCGCATCCATCGCTTCGCGCTGTAGCTTTTACCTTGATGCTGCCCTCGCCGAGGGTGGTATCGGAGTTCGATGCCTTCTTCAGTGATGACGAAGTCCTCTAGGCGTAGGGCTTGTGCCTCGCCGATGCGCAGGGGAAAAATAGCGGCAAGAGCCAGCAGCGCTTGCACACTGGCGCAGATGCGTGCATCGCTGCTGGCAGTGAGGGCAAGTTCCAGGGCCCCGTGGATTTCTTGGGACCAGACCGTGTTGGCGTGCACTACCGTGGTGTTTCCGTCACCCGAAAAAAGTACCTGCGCCATCGGCGGGGCGCCAAATGTCTGGATGCAAAACTGATGGAAGGAGGCAAGGGCCGGGCGTTGTGGGTCGCTGTTAACGGCATGCTTCAGTGCATCGAAGAAGGCGATCCACTGTTCATCGTCCATGTGAATTGCAGAGCACGGGCATTGAGTGTAGTTTTCGGAGATGAGCCCCGCGGTAGCGCTGACGTAGCGAGAGATTGTTGCGACGGAAGGATTCTTCAGGCGCACGCTGCCAACGCTGAGCAGGTGGTGCACCCACAGCAGGACCAGCGCATCGCCTTCTGTGCCTTGGCGTGCAATCAAGTCGGCGGTCATGGCCAACCTGCTGTACAGGCTTGTTCGCCAACGCTGATCAGAAAGCCGGATGTCTGTTGCCTGGTTGGGTAGAGTAAACAGGTCTTGAATCTCCTTCAGGCACCGAGCGCGGCGGTTGATGGGCGCCTCCATCTCAAGGAGTATTTCCAATGCTCCGTCGTGGGAGGGACTGAGAGCATCATCATCTGCAGCATCCCGCGTTTCCCAGTGCACGTCCTTTTGTCGTAGGTTCCATCGCGTAAGCACATCGCGGGGCAGTGCCGTGATGGGAATACTGCCCGTGAGCATCCCCAGACAAAAATTGGGGATGTGCTGATGTAGCCAGGCCAGCGCGTCGTGGAAGATGAGATGCCAGAGGTCCTTGCCCATCTGGGATTGGGCCATTGGGTAGTTCTTCAGCAATACTTGATGGAAGGAGTCCAGGTCCTTCTTGGGCGACGTTTCACTGGGGACTCGGAACAATGCGATGCGCGTGCGTGGATCGAGCGCCCGGCTATGCAGACGGTCCTGTTCATCTGACCATTGGACGTAGTGGCCGTCACAGGTGGAGTGCGATGACACCAAGGCATGAAGGAAGTTCGATAGCTCTGCGGATGAGCCTATGCCTTCGTAGAGGATGGCGCACAAGATCAGGGCATGCGAAGGCGCGAGTTGAGTCACCAGCCGGTCGGCCGATCGAATAAAGCTGTCGAAGCGAGCGACCCCGCCGGGAGCGCTGAAGGCCGGAATCAGGACTGGATTTCGTTTGGTTGTTGTCCAGGGTTGTGACAGAGATGTCATGGAGCGATTTCCTTGCTCAGGCCGGACCTGGGTCGGATGTTCAGCTCCAGTAGCACTTGGTCGATGCCTGAAATAAGGCGTTCGGTGCTGTGGTACTTGACGCGGTTGGAATTCAGTTCGTGCGTTGAGATTCCCGGCGAGAAATGGCGGAGCCAGTCTTGGATATCCTCGAATGGCATGCCCGCATCCAGCAAAAGATCCGGCAGAGAATGGCGACCAAAGTCCCGGTTGAGCTGGCTGGCTGGGCCTGTGAAAAGGACATCTGAGCTCAAGGGGACGGGGGCGCCATGCGTGTCCAGCAAAAAAAGCATGGGCAAGTTCTGGAGTTCCCTGATCTGGCGGATGAGTTGAAAGGCGGCCGAAGAGCCGGGGGCTTGCAATTTCAATAGCCGCTTATCCAGCGCGGCGATGTGCGCGTGCCAAAGCTTGAGCTGCTCGGAGAGCGCTGCTGGGATGGGGATCGGTGTCGTGCCTCGCGTGGCACTCAAGGGCTTGTCTTCCATCAAGCCGAAGGTCGTGGTGCTGCTCCAAACGCTCGCACGAAAGTCGATAAGGCGGCGGTCGCGGCCTCCGACGACAAACTGCATCAAGAGGCCGACGTAACGCGCGCACGCGTTGTGGTGCTCGATCAATGATGGCAACGAGTACCTGCGACCACACTTTTTCGCGAGCAGTTCATCGCCAGCGCTTGCAAATACTTCTTTGATCCAATCCGCCGATGGTGTCAGGCGGGAGCCGATGCGGAGGTTGGAGTTGCCACCACTTTGCGGTACTGCTGGCCCCAGGCCGACGGCGTCATAGAAGTCGGAGCAGGCCTGCCAGATCTCGCGCTCGCGTGGGCAGACGTAATGGAGATCGGATTTGTTTACCAGTTCAAGGGCAAGAGTCGCGTAGGCAGAGATATCACGCCTGTCGGTGGTCGCTAATGAAATCGATCGCGCGGAGTTCATCAGTCCGGCCAACGAAGCGCTGTGATGAACCCCCGGCAACGAGATTTTTTTGCGGCTGGTTGGTTTGTTAATGCACAGATCGGCGAGCGTGCGCAACTGGCTGTTTTGCGTGTGGGCCTCTCGCAGCATGGTGGCAACACCCTGCGGCAGTGGGCGCTTCAGGATCAGCGTGGACGCTTGATGCCGCGGGCTTGAACGTTTACCAAGACCTGCCAGTGCGAATGACAAGTCCACGTATGTTGAGCCTGCAACCGGATCGATCCAGGCCATCCAGCCTTGTCCGCTTTCTCCGGAAACCAGTGGTATTCGCTTGCCGAGGTTTAGGCCGAGGCCAACGCATAGGCAGATGAGGGTGACCAGGTCATCAGAGTGACCCTGCTGTGCTTGGTCGAGAAGAAGGACGACGGTGCGTGTGAGCTCGCTGCGGCTGAGTGTTTGGCCGGTATCTACGGCCTGGCGCTCGGTTTGACGTAGGGAGCTCAGTCGATTGGAAAGGCAGGAGGTCACCGCTGCGTTAAATGACAGTTGCGCGCTGTTCGTGGAGCAGGAGTGCAACGCCAGCAACTGCAGGAGCTTTTGATGTGCTTGCCCTTCAAGCTTGGTGACCTCCGCTTCGAACTGCTGGTTTGTCAGGATCTCGTCGTGTGATTGTTTGATGAGCTTGCGCAGTTTTTGAACGAAGCTCTTTTCTATGGAGGCTTCTTTCAGGAGGGCCGCGACTAAATGCTTGCCGACCAAGCTCTGGAGTCGATGCGCGTAAGGAAAGCTCGCAGATACGAACCACGCCCAGGCTGGGTAATCGCTCGCGAGGCCGAGCATTGCATTGGGCTGAGCAATGCAGGCGCCTGAATCGTCGCTCAACTTGCCAAGCAACGAGATATGTTGCGCGAGATGAGATCCGGCAGCGGGAACTTCGATCAGCAGTGCCGTCAGGCAGGTCAAGGTATTTTTAGCGACTAAGCCGATGCCCGGTTGATGCGGTGGCGCCGGAATGATGCTCAAAAGCAGTCGCGCAGCATCAGGCCCCTCCACGGCAACGGAGGTGTGAGCGAAAACGAAGGACGCCGGAATAGTCATAGCAACTCCATAGAAAAAGCCGGGCCGAGAAAGGGGGGAAGGGCCATGTAGGCGCGCGCGGATGCACCTCGATCGGCGCCAGCCGAGGTGTCGGGCATCAAGGGGGGCGGCGTGACGCCGCTCGTGATGTGGCTGCGCCGGCCCGAACGTGGTACGCGTCAGGCGGGCAGCATTGAAGGGGCGCGCGTGAGCGCGCCGCATTGATAGCCCCTAATCAGGGCAACTTTTGGGGCTTGGCTTTGCTGGCCTAATTTCCGGACATCGGAGATCGTTCAGTCGAACGCCCTCCACTGAGGTACAGGACGACCTCAAAGAGACTTTTGGCAAAAAAGCCATCGCGAGCAAAAGCCCACGAAATTTATATCTGCGCAAGCAGAAATATCCGGCCTAGGGGCCTTTTGCTGGGATCGGGCCCAGCTTGTTCAGGGGCCCGCAAGTATTTTTGGTGCGGCGGGCTCACACCAGCAGGCCATAAAGCTAGCTCGCGCTAATCTAGCGGAGCTGATGGCTCTTTGTCAATGCCCATTGAGCGCGTCCGATCAGAAGCTGACTGCCCGGTAACTTTATGCATGTGATCAGCAACTGGTCGATGGGACAAGAGGGCTGTTCCCTTCTGCCCTGTATTCAATCATCATCAAGGGGCAGCACGCCCTGTGGCGGTGTGGGTGGCCACTTTCCTGCGCCGCCGCGCTTTTCAAACCAGCGGTGCATGGCCACGTCTTCTAGCGCGTATTCACCGCGGGCCGACTTCCATACCAACGCGGGCATACGCTGTCGCAAACCCTCCAGCGCCCGCTGAACTTGGGTAGCGTTTACTGGGTGGCCAGTTCTTTCCCGGTAAAAGCGCAGTGCTTCGGCATCGTAAGGGCGGTATCGTGAACCTTGCGTCAGCATGCGCCACAGCACGGCCTGCTCGGTGGGCTTCAGCCCCAGGTAGTCCGACTCCATCTGCGCTTCGTCGTGGGTTTGTTGTTGTTGAGCCGCATCCAGCAATGCCGATTCAAAGCGCCCGGTCAGGGCAGCGAGGGGACTGAGCACCTGGCCCAATGCGGCCATGAAAAATTGCGGACGGAAGCCGAACACTTCAAATGCCTGTTGCAGCAGGGTCTGATCCACCGGTTTGAGTTCGGGCCGCTGCGCCTCGATCAACGCTGCTATGTGGGCAATGAAGTCAGGCCCCAGGGGCGGCATGCGCTGAATCTGTGAGCCGTAAAACGGTGCACCGGCCGTGTTGACCAAGCGCAGCAATTTGTCGCGGTCTGAGCCTGACATCACCAGCATCAGGTTCACCACGCCGGGCTGATTGAGTTGGTCGCGGGCTGATTTCAAGGCAGTCATGGCTGCCTCGCCGGCTTCGCTGGTAAGGGCGTGCTGCGCTTCGTCGATGATCAGCGCGATCGGCTTGCCGGCGTGGTCATGCAGCAGGCGCAGCGCATCGGTCAGGGTGAGTCCATCGATCTTGCCGATCTTGCTGGTGTCCACCTCTAGCCCGCCCACCTTCACCTTGTCCAACCCCGCCTTGCGGGCGGTTCGGGCCACAATGCCCAATTGGGGTTCCAACGCGCGAGCAATGGCTTCGGCGATCAGTCCACCCGGGTCACGTCGCGTATCGGCCCACAGATCCACATACACCACGACCACATCGGCTGCTTCCAGCGCGGGTCGTAAGTCACCTTGCAAAAAGGTGGACTTGCCGGTGCGGCGGGGGGCGGCCAAGAACAGGCCGTTGTGGGCGTCTCCCAGCAGGGCTTTGCCTTGCAGGGCGGCGACTAACTCTTGGGCGAGTGCGGCGCGTGGGAAAGCGATCATGTCAATTATCGGAAATTATCTTGAAAAAGATATTTTATCGTATTTTCGATAAAATAGCATAATTAACGGTGTTCTTACAGTGGCTTTGTTGCACAAGCCCAATTGTGCGAACTGGTATCAGCGCACCGGCGAAGGGCGCAATGAGCGAGTGGCGCTTGCATTTGAAGGCTGCTTCAGGCTGATCCCAGTCACTGACGCTGCAGCATATGAACGACCGCTGCGACGCTTGGCGGACATTCAAGTGTCGTCATGTCGCTTAACGTCAGCACCTCACTCGGCAGTGGATCCTGCTCTTTCGGTTCGAGTGGCGTCT
>RRZU011096562.1_pt1 | contig 20059 bp, 14 predicted proteins | sample 2165561 | NCBI WGS metagenome assembly RRZU01 (sample SAMN10456909, study PRJNA506462) | wastewater metagenome | isolation source: wastewater sludge | place: USA: Moscow, Idaho | reverse complement strand
GCGGCAGAGTCAGCTATTGGTTTGGCAATTCTTGTTGTGATGTTCCGTAATTTAAGATCCATTCATGTGGATGATTTGGATAGCCTAAAAGGTTAAGGACGCGCCCATGCAAAAGCTCTATCTTCTGGTTCCGCTTGCGCCCTTGTGCGGTGCTATTTTGGCCGGTTTTTTCGGAAAAACCCTGGGCCGGACTGGTGCGCATATAGTCGCGATTTTGGGCGTGTTAGTTGCGTTCATTGCATCTATTTTTATTTACTTGGATGTTGCAGCAGGGCATTTTTTTAACGGAGCTCTTTATACTTGGGGCAGTAGTGGCAGCTTAAAGTTTGAGGTGGGCTTTCTCATTGATTCTCTTAGTGTCATGATGATGCTGGTGGTCACGTTTGTTTCTCTGATGGTGCATATCTACACCATTGGCTATATGAAAGAAGACCCGGGGTATCAGCGCTTTTTTAGTTATATTTCGCTTTTTACGTTCTCTATGCTCATGCTGGTCATGAGTAATAATTTCCTTCAGCTCTTTTTTGGATGGGAGGCTGTTGGTTTAGTTTCTTATCTTTTGATTGGTTTTTGGTATACCCGGCCTACGGCCATTTATGCAAATTTAAAAGCATTTCTTGTGAATCGTGTGGGTGATTTTGGTTTTTTGTTGGGTATTGGTCTCATTGCTGCTTACGCAGGTACATTAGATTATGCGCAGGTTTTTGAACAGGCTCAAACCCTAGCTAGTCAAGAGATGAAGGTGACGGGTTGGTCTTTAATAACGGCAATTTGTATCTGCCTGTTTATTGGCGCTATGGGTAAATCGGCTCAGGTGCCTTTGCATGTTTGGTTGCCGGATTCTATGGAAGGCCCAACTCCCATCTCAGCGCTTATTCATGCGGCTACCATGGTAACAGCCGGGATATTCATGGTTGCCAGGATGTCGCCTCTCTTTGAGCTCTCTGATACTGCGCTTTCATTTGTCCTTGTCATTGGCGCGACGACTGCATTATTCATGGGCTTTTTAGGGATTATCCAAAACGATATTAAGCGCGTGGTTGCTTATTCAACTTTGTCTCAGCTGGGTTATATGACGGTTGCCCTTGGGGTATCTGCTTATTCCGCAGCCGTATTTCACTTAATGACGCATGCCTTCTTTAAAGCGCTGCTATTCTTGGGGGCCGGTTCTGTCATTATTGGTATGCATCATGATCAAGATATGCGCAATATGGGTGGCTTGAAAAAATATATGCCAATTACGTGGTTGACTTCATTGCTTGGTTCGCTTGCTTTGATTGGCTTCCCGGGGTTCTCTGGCTTTTTTTCAAAAGATGCCATTATTGAAGCTGTTCATGCTTCAAGCATTCCCGGTGCACATTACGCTTACTTCTGCGTGCTTGCAGGCGTTTTTGTGACAGCATTCTATTCCTTTAGAATGTATTTTATGGTGTTTCATGGGAAGGAGCGCTTTGGGCTTGCGCACTCTTCACACGATGAGTCTCATGCTGATGATGCTCACCATCATGGGCTTGCGCCGGGGCAAAAGCCTCATGAGTCGGCACTTGTTGTCACTGTACCGTTGATTTTACTTGCCATACCTTCAGTTGTGATTGGTGCGCTTACGATTGAACCTATGTTGGCCGGGGAGTGGTTTGAAAGTGTTATTTGGGTTGATAGCGTGCGCCACCCGGCAATGTCAGCATTTTTACATGAGTTCCACGGTTCGTTTTCTATGGTATTCCATGGTTTAACGTCTTTGCCGTTTATTTTGGCTATGGCCGGGGTGGGGACTGCGTTTGTTCTTTATATACTTAAACCTGAAATTCCGGCAATAATATCCCGCTCTATCCTAGTGCGCCCATTCGTTACTGTTCTGGAGAATAAATATTACTTTGACAGCATAAATGAGGTGGTTTTTGCGGGTGGTGCACGCTTATTGGGTAACATTTTTTGGAAAGCGGGTGACCGTGGATTGATTGATGGGGTATTTATTAATGGGAGTGCAAAGCTTGTTGCATGGCTTTCTCGCATTGCGAGTGCCTTTCAGACCGGTCATATCTACCAGTACGCTTTTACAATGATCCTCGGAGTGTTTGCGCTTTTAACTTGGTGGCTATATAAGATGAGTCAAATTGTGCAATAGTGAAATTACAGATGAAATTTACTAGCCTGCATATGCTTATAGAGTGCTTTACAAACGGATTTTAAGATGACAACGTCAATTCCTTTTCTTAGCTTGGCGATTTGGGCACCCATCTTAGGTGGTGTGCTGACCTTGGCGACGGGCCATGATCGCAATGCGCCGTTGGCGCGTTTAATGGCGCTTATTACAGCGGTTGCGGCCTTTGTAATTTCTTGGCCTTTATATGCGGGATTTAATCTTAATACAGCAGCGATGCAGTTTGAGGAAATTCATTCTTGGATTCCTATGTTTAAAATGCAATACCATCTTGGAGTGGATGGTATTTCTATGCCCTTTATTTTGCTCAATAACTTTATTACGATTATTGTGGTTTTAGCAGGCTGGAAAGTTATTGAAAAAAATGTTGCTCAGTATTTTGGTGCATTTTTAATTATGGCCGGTTTGATCAATGGCATTTTCTCAGCCCTTGATGGGATGCTGTTTTATGTGTTTTTTGAAGCTTCGTTAATTCCGCTTTACCTTATTATTGGTGTCTGGGGTGGGGCTAATCGTGTTTATGCTGCATTTAAGTTTTTCCTTTATACCTTAGCGGGTTCTCTGATTATGCTTTTAGCGCTGATCGTGCTTTATTTCTCATCAGAAAGCTTTAGCATTTTAGAATGGCAGCAGTTGCGATTGCCAATGTCTTATCAGCTGTTATTCTTTATTGGGTTCTTTCTAGCTTTTGCAGTGAAGGTGCCTATGTGGCCGGTTCATACATGGCTACCGGATGCGCACGTTGAGGCGCCTACGGGAGGTTCTGTTGTTCTGGCGGCCATCGCATTAAAGCTGGGAGCTTATGGTTTTATTCGGTTCTCTCTGCCGATTGCTCCGGATGCTGCGCAAGCCGTTGCACCACTGATCATTGGGCTTTCTTTGATCGCGGTGATTTATATTGGCTTTGTTGCATTGGTACAGACGGATATGAAAAAGTTAGTGGCCTATTCATCTATCTCACATATGGGATTTGTGACATTAGGCTTTTTTATATTCAGTCCACTTGGGGTTGAGGGTGCGTTGGTTCAAATGATTTCGCATGGTTTTGTTTCTGCTGCCATGTTCCTGTGCATTGGGGTACTTTATGATCGTATGCACAGTCGTCTCATTTCGGACTATGGTGGCGTCATTAATGTAATGCCAAAATTTGCCGCTTTTTCTTTATTTTTTGCAATGGCTAATTGTGGCTTACCAGGCACCAGCGGCTTCGTTGGGGAGTTTATGGTTGCGTTGGGAGCGGTTCAGCATAATTTTTGGGTAGGTTTTGCTGCAGCAACAACGTTAATACTGGGGGCTGCTTATAGTTTGTGGATGTATAAAAGGGTAATGTTTGGTCCTATTACCAAACCCCATGTTTCAGATTTAATGGATTTGGATGCACGGGAGTTTTTTATTCTTACCGTATTAGCCATTGCCGCACTGGCTATGGGTTTGTACCCTCAACCGCTGATGGAGGTGATGCATACCTCTGTAAATGAGCTCTTGCGCCATGTTGCTCAAGGCAAACTTTAAGGCGTATTGCCTTTGAACAGGACTGTTACAGCCATGACTTTTGTTGTTCCTGACTTTATGCCCGCCGCTGCTGAAATCTTCACGATCGTGATGATTTTGTTTATTCTGCTTATTTCAGCTTTTATGCAAAGCAAGGCACGTTCCGTAGCCTTTGCATTGAGTCTTTTTACTTTAGTAGGGGCTGCAGCAGCCACACTTTATACTCGCTTTGTAATTGTTGGTTTAGAAGCGGCTAAACAGACATTTAGCGGTCTTTATACGTCGGATTCATTAGGAGATTTTTTAAAACTTCTTATTTATCTCTCTGTTGCAAGTGTTTTTATTTATGGCCGGGGATATTTGCATGCACGCAAAATAGATCGGCCGGAATATTATGTTCTTGCTCTATTTATGACTTTAGGCACTATGATTTTGGTTAGTGCTAGCAGCATGATTACGCTTTATATTGGGCTTGAGATGATGTCTTTGGCTCTGTACGCTTTAATAGCAATTAGCCGGGATCGCTCACAAAGCACAGAAGCGGCTATGAAATATTTTGTACTGGGTGCAATGGCTTCTGGTTTGTTGCTATATGGTCTTTCAATGCTTTACGGTGCGGCAGGTTCTTTGGATATGTCCACTGTCGCGCAGAATATTTATGCTGGCAATGTAAATCGAGTAGTAATGTTATTTGGGATGGTCTTTGCTATTGCAGGAATTTGTTTCAAGCTAGGTGTCGTGCCTTTCCATATGTGGGTGCCCGATGTTTATCAAGGGGCGCCCACGCCGGTGACGCAGTTGCTCGCTGCTACTGCTAAGGTCGCTGCATTTGGAATGGCGATGCGTTTGCTGGTTTTTACGCTGTTTAATTATGCAGAACAGTGGCAGATGATGCTAGGTTTTGTGGCTTTAGCTTCCTTGGTTTTAGGGAATATCGCTGCCATTTCTCAGACTAATCTAAAGCGAATGCTTGCCTACTCTGGCATTTCACATATGGGATTTGTCTTATTGGGTTTGCTTTCTGGCGTTGTGATGGGAGATTTACAGAATGTTGGAAATGCTTATGCAATGTCTTTATTCTATGTTGTTATTTATGTGTTGAGCAGTTTGGCTGCATTTGGTGTCATTATTGTGCTCTCACGCCCGGGTTTTGAAGCAGATGAGCTGATTGATTTAAAAGGGCTAAATCAGCGTAGCTCCTGGCTTGCGTTTATGATGCTGATGGTTATGTTTTCGATGGCAGGGGTTCCTTTCTTTGTGGGTTTCTTTGCGAAATTTGCGGTTCTGCAAGCGCTTTTGGTAGGGTCTCCTCTATTGGCGCTTGCCGCAATTGCTATGTCTCTAGTGGGTTTGTTCTATTACTTAAGAGTCGTCAAGCTCATGTACTTTGATGACCCGGTCGATGCTCATCCTATTCAAGCGTGTTTTAGCATTCGAATCTTATTGACGGTTAATGCTGCTGCGTTGGCTGTGTTGGGTTTAATGCCTGGACGTCTAATGAGTTTTTGTAGTGATGCGATGAGGTTCGCGCTAGGGGCGTACTAGGCTGAAGGAGGGCGATGGTGGGGTACTGCTCGCTCTCTGTATATTTTTTGAGAATACAGCGTTTGAATTTATTGTTTGGGTTCTAAAAAAGTGAGAATCCGGGGGGCTTTGGAGCCGTTGCCAAGTGGGTGAGGCAAAGTTTGTAACTTCTTATACGCTTTTTATTCAAGTTGTTTTAACTTACTTAACGCCCGGGCTTTGTTTTGTTTAGACTAACCAGCGTTACACCAAACAGCACCAGCGCAGCGCCTAATATCTGCGCCCATGAAATGGGTTCACTTAAAATCCACCAGCTAAAAAAGATGGTGAGAATAGGACCTAAGGTGCCAATAAGCACTGCGCGGGAAGCACCAATGCGAGCAATGGCTGCAGACTGCATAAATACAGGAAGAACCGTTGAGAAAATAGCCATTTCAATGGCATAAAGATAGACGCCTGTAGGCTGGATGATGATGGTTTTTAGTGGTATAACACTTATAAAATGGAAAAAAGCGGCGCCTGTTGAAATGAGCATGGCAAGGGCGGTGAAACGTGCCGGGCCTAGGCGTGTAATGATATTGGCACTACCGGCTAAATAAAGTGCAAAAGAGAGTGCAGAGGCAAATACAAAACCGGCACCAATTAGAATTTGTGTTTGATTTTGGGCGAAATTAAGATCATGTGAAAAGGCCAGTGCAATGCCCGTGTAGGAAATGGCAAGTGCAAAAAGTTCTTTTTTAGAGACCGTTTTTCCAAGAAATATGACGCTGATAAATACCGTTAGAAGTGGGTAGGTTAACAGAATGAGGCGCTCTAGCCCGGTGGAAATGTACTTTAGACCAATAAAATCTAAGAGGCTTGAGCCGTAGTATCCCAGAATGCCTAAAGCCAAGAGGCTGAGCTTATCTCGTATGCTTAGCGGTTTGCTGGCACGTGTGGCAGAAAAACCAACCCAGAGAAATGCAGGTAACGAAAATGCCATTCTAAGCACGAGAAGCGTGATTGGATCCACTGGCTCGGCTTGTGGAATGGCGTAGGCCAGCTTAATAAAAATAGCTTTAAACGCAAACCCAAATGCGGCGCCTAGTGCAAAAAGTACCCCTAATCGCTCTGTAGATCGTAGCATGTGGCTTATTTAGATAGAAAGAGGCTGTTAGTGGCAGACATGGTCGTCGAGGAGGCTTACGCTGTCACGCTTGCGCTGGTTAAGTATATGTTTATATCTGATTAGCATCATCGTGACTGCAACACAACCGCCAAAGAGCAAAATGACGGTATGAATCGATAGATTCCATTGAATGAGTAAGGCATAGATCCCTAACATGATGAGAATGGAGAGGTTTTCATTAAAATTTTGCACGGCAATTGAGTGGCCGGCTCCCATCAAGATATGGCCTCTGTGTTGAAGCAGTGCATTCATAGGTACAACGAAAAAACCTGCTAAGGCGCCGACTAAAATAATGAGCCCTACCGCCAGCTCATAGTGCGTAATGGGGACCATCAGCATCACAGTTAAGCCCATCGCCGCGCCGAGCGGGATCACTTTAACCGCGTTGCGAAGGCTAACCTTTCGGGCCGCTAGTATGGCACCTAGCGCGATGCCAAAACCGACCATAGCCTGCAAGTAGGAGGCTTCTGTTAAATCCAAACCAAGGTTCTTTTCTGACCATTTAATCACGATAAATTGTAAGGTAGAGCCGGCCCCCCAGAAGAGGGTCGTTACAGCCAGGGAGATTTGCCCTAGCTTATCTCGCCATAAGAGCGCTAGGCTATGGCTAAAATCATGAAGAAGATAGAGTGGATTGGTTTTGAGGGGTTTATGGTCTACCCCGGTGTTGGGAATATAAAAATTAAAAAGGGCGGCAATGGCATAAAGTGCAATGATGATGCTTGTTCCGCACTTGGTCATTGTGTCTATGCCGGGGATGTGGAGTGACTGTATTGCGCTCAGTAAACCTGGGTGGATAAGTCCTCCCCCCAGGGCGGTGCCTAAAATAATGGCGCCTACGGTTAGTCCTTCTATCCAGCCATTTGCAACTACAAGTTTGCTGCTGGGGAGGTATTCCGTCAGGATGCCGTATTTTGCCGGGGAGTAAGTTGCTGCGCCTAGGCCGACAATGGCCAAGGCCACGAAAGGATGGGCATGAAACAAAATCAGCGTGCAGCCTAGTATTTTGATGGTGTTGCCTACCAGCATCACACGCCCTTTTGGCATGCTGTCAGCAAAAGCGCCTACAAATGCGGCCAGTGCAACGTAAGAAATCGCAAAAGATAGTTTTAACAAAGGCTCATATTCAGCTGGGGCGGACATTTCTCGCAGCAGAGCAATAGCGACATAAATGAGTGCGTTGTCAGCCAGTGCAGAGAAAAACTGCGCAGCCATAATAATGTAGAAACCGAACGGCATTGCATTGCCTTTATTTTGTGGCTAAGGGGAGCACTTATATCATGAAGTGCCATTTCTTGTTACGATGTAGGCTAATTTACAGTGAGATGTTCTCCAGCCCACTTTTTTACTTTCGATAGGATGTGCATTAGGCGCAAGATTTTATGGCAGATAGAAGACTTCGTGTATTTTATGTTGTGGCACGCAGTGGCTCTTTTACTCGCGCAGCCGAACAGTTGTTTATGACGCAACCGGCCGTAACGTTTCAAATCAAGCAGCTTGAGGAGCATTTTAACGCACGTCTTCTTGAGCGTGGTCATGGCAAGGTTACGTTAACCAGTACAGGGCAAATTGTGTACGCCTATGCTGAGAAGATTTTAGGAATGGAGGATGAGCTAGAAACGCGCATGTCCGAGCTATCGGACGAGCTTTTGGGAGTGCTGAATATTGGCTCATCCACGACGATTGCTGCGTATTGGCTACCTCAGCTTTTGATTGATTTTAAAGTGGCTCATCCAAAGGTAGAGCCTCGAGTTATGGTGGGTAACTCATTTCTCACAGAGCAGCGTGTGGCAGCCCGGGAAATTGATTTAGGTTTGGTTGAGTTTGTGAGTGATGACCCCGGGATTGAACATATCCGCTTGGGTGAGGATGAGCTTTTGGTGATTTGCAGTCCAACACATGGTTTGGCGCGTGCTAAGCAATTATCCGCAGAAACCTTGCTAGAGTATCCTCTTGTTAATCGAGATATGGGCCATGCCTTCCATTCATTAACTACACAGCTTTTTGACCGGGCAGGTATAGACATGTCTTCTGTGAAGGTGGCCGCTGAGTTGGGCAGCCTGTTGGCCGTGAAGCAATTTGTTCTCCAAGGTTTAGGGTATGCGTTAGCAACACGCCGTTCTATCGCAGAGGACTTAGAGTCTGGCAGCTTGGTAGCGATTCCACTTTTCCCTAAACTATCTTCTCCCATCGAGCTGGTGTTTCCAAGGGATCGTTTCCGTTCTCGTCTTATTGAAACTTTTTCTGAGTTTTGTGAGGCGCGGCTAGGTGCAGCGTTGAGTGCTTAATTTGTGTCTAAACCGAAAACACTTTACGTTTGTAACCAGTGTGGTGCCCAAGCCTCTCAATGGCAAGGGCAATGCCCCGGCTGCAAGGCATGGAATACCCTAGAAGAAACAGTTCGAAGTGCTAGTGTTAACACGCCTTCCCGCTTTGCGCCTCTGGCTGGGCAAGCTGCGCAGGTGCAGGCTTTGGCAACTTTGCAAGCCAAGGAAGAGCCGCGTTTATCAACCGGCGTGGGGGAGTTTGATCGTGTTTTAGGCGGGGGATTTGTGCCCGGCGGGGTCGTTCTTATCGGTGGCGATCCGGGCATCGGAAAATCTACGTTACTCATTCAAACCCTTGCGCTATTAGGCAAAAGTAAGTCAGTGCTATATGTTACGGGTGAGGAGTCTGGCGAGCAGGTGGCACTACGTGCCCAACGTTTACAGCTTGACCCGGCCGGGGTCAATGTACTGACAGAAATTTCATTAGAGCGCATTTTAGAAACTATAACGCGCACTCAGCCGCATGTTGTGGTGATTGATTCCATTCAGACCTTGTATTCAGAAGCTTTACAATCCGCTCCCGGTTCTGTGGCACAGGTGAGAGAATGCGCAGCCCAACTGACGCGTCACGCCAAGCGAGCGGCTGTATCCATGGTTTTGGTAGGGCATGTCACGAAAGAAGGTAGCTTAGCGGGCCCCCGGGTTTTAGAGCACATTGTGGATACAGTGCTTTATTTTGAGGGAGATACGCAGTCAAGTTATCGATTGATTCGTGCGTTTAAAAACCGTTTTGGCGCGGTTAATGAGTTGGGTGTGTTTGCTATGACGGATAAGGGGTTGCGCACGGTAAGCAATCCTTCTGCTTTATTTTTATCGCAGCATGCTCAAGAGGTGAGCGGTAGCTGCGTGTTAGCAACGCAAGAGGGTACTCGCCCGCTCTTAGTTGAAATTCAGGCGCTAGTTGATGCGGCTCATAGCCCTAATCCCCGGCGTTTAACGGTGGGGCTGGAACAAAATCGTTTGGCTATGTTGTTAGCAGTGTTGCATCGGCATGCTGGGGTTGCTTGTTTTGACCAAGATGTTTTTGTTAATGCAGTAGGTGGGGTTAAGATCAGCGAGCCAGCGGCAGATCTTGCTACGGTGCTAGCCATTTTTTCATCCTTACGAAATAAACCTTTACCCCGGCAATTGGTTGTATTTGGTGAAATTGGCTTGGCCGGAGAGATTCGACCTGCACCTAGAGGGCAAGATCGATTGAAGGAAGCTGCTAAATTGGGTTTTTTAATGGCGATCGTGCCAAAGGCGAATGTTCCCCGGCAATCCATACGTGGATTGAACGTGATTGCCGTTGAGCGCATTGACGAAGCTTTATCAAAATTGCGTGATCTTGAATCCTAAATATTGGGTAAAGGTAGGATAAAACCTTGAACTTAAAAATAAGCATGTTGTGCGGCTTAGCAATGTTAAGCACCGGTTTGGCTCATGCAGAGTCTGTAGGAGAAGTTACAACCGTTTGGAAAGCGGTTGGAGCAAATCACAAGATTGTAGTGGATGCGTATGATGACCCTAAAGTTAGCGGGGTAAGTTGTTACGTTTCTCGTGCCAAAACAGGTGGTTTAAAAGGAACGTTTGGTTTAGCAGAGGATAGGTCGGAAGCCTCTATCTCTTGCCATGCAGTTGGGCCGGTAACAATTCCTGCTCCGCTACCTCGGCAAGAAGAAGTGTTTTCAGAGCGCCAATCCTTAGTTTTTAAACGTTTGCATGTAATGCGGATGGTTGATCTTAAGCGCAATACCTTGGTGTATTTGGCGTATTCGGATAGATTAATTGAGGGTAGTCCTCAAAATAGCGTCACAGCAGTGCCAGTTGAGCCATCAAAGCCTATCCCCGTCCTGAAATAAAGCCAAGTTTAAAGCATGGAAAAAATAAGCCCAGCAAGGTTTTAAAACCTGACTGGGCTGGAGATGAATAAAAGGTGCTGGGTGTTTGTTAAGGCTGTTGTGTGTCAGTTGATGGCTTCGATTTATTTTGCCAGCCGCCTCCTAACACCGCATATAGGTTTACGGCATTTGAGAGCTGATTTTGACGAGCGGCTAGTAACGCCAAGGCTGCATCATTGGCTGTACGCTGAGCATCTAGCACTGAAATATAAGGGCTAAACCCCGCTTGATAGCGTGCCTGAGCCAGTTCTAGAGCTCTTTCAGCAGCTTTCATTTGAGCTTGGCTAGAGGTTTCAATATTGGCAAGTTCTTCTCCTGTGGCAAGGTTATCTCGCACCTCAGTAAAAGCCGTGCGAATGCTGCCGATATAGCTTTCAAGTGCTTGTTTTTGCGCCGCATTGGCTTGGTCAATGCGTGCAAGACGGATGCCGGCGTCAAAAATTGCTAAATCAAGTGAAGGGCCAAAACTCCAAAACTTGGCTGAATTGGTAAAAAGCTGGCTCATTTCTTGGCTTTGGCGGCCAAAATTACCCGTTAAGCTAATGCTAGGGAAAAGTGCCGCTTTTGCAACACCAATCTGAGCATTAGCAGAGGCTAATAGTGCTTCGGCCTGTTTAATGTCAGGTCTTGCATTGAGAAGCTCAGACGGTAGCCCAACGGGTGGGGGTGGTGGCAAGGGGAGATCATCAAGCTTACCCGGTGGAATATCTAAATCTAGTTGGCCGCTAAGCAGCGCTAAGCGGTGCAAGGTGCTGCTACGTTCTTTGCGTAAATTCGCAACGAGTGTGTGTGCAGCGGCTTCAGCACCTTCAGCTTGAGCCATGTCTAGGCCGGAGGCTAATCCTGCTTTTTGCCGACCCTGCACAATTTGAGTGCTTTTTTGGCGGGTTTGAATAGTGTTTTCTGTAATAGAAATTTGAGCATCCAGTGAGCGTAACAAGATGTAGTTGTTGGTGATATTTTTTACAAGCCCAAGCTCAAGGTTGTCTCGTGCATATTCGGTGGCCAATAAGCTTTCTTGCGCGCTTTCACGTGCCCGGCGTAGCTTGCCCCAAAAGTCAATTTCAAAATTGCTGGATAAAGCAACGCTTCGGCTGTTACGCAGAGAGGGCGAGCCCGGGGGGAGGGTGCTAGATGCTTGGCTTGCACGTGAGCGAGTATTATTGGCGGAACCATGAACAGAGGGGTAAAGCGCACCAGTGGCCTCTTGGTAGGCAGCTTGGGCATATTCAATGTTTGCGGCAGCACGGCGAAGATCCGTATTATTTTGCAGCGCAGCCTCAATCAAACCATTGAGTACGTTGTCATTGAGGGTTGTCCACCATGCCCGTTCAATCGCAGCAGTGTTGGTTTGTGAAGCTGCTTGCGTTTGGTAGCTGGTAGGTAAGCCCATGCTTTGTACGCTAGGGCGTTCATAATCCGGCCCTACTGCACAAGCACCTAGCAAGGTGCTTAAACTTAAAATAGGCAGAAGCGTTTTAAAGCGGGGGCCCATAACAGATTTACGTAACTTATTCATATTAGTGAGTCTCCTTGCTGGCGGTTTCGCTCGTAGGTTTATGCTCCCGCGTCAGCCAGGTGTAGAACATAGGAATAAATATGGTTGCGATAAATGTTGCCGCCAACATACCACCTGCAACGCCTGTGCCCATTGAGCGTCGAGCCGCAGCGCCAGCGCCGGTAGCAATAGCCAAGGGAACAACGCCTAAGATAAATGCCAAAGATGTCATCACAATGGGGCGGAAGCGTAAGCGTGCACCCTCTAATGCAGCTTCTTTCACACTTAAGCCTTCAGCATGTTTTTGTGCTGCAAACTCTACGATCAAAATGGCGTTTTTGGCTGCTAAACCAATGAGCACAACCAGGCCGATTTGGAAGTAAATATCATTTGGCATATGGCGGATGGCAATGGCAGACAGCGCACCTGCAAGCGCAAAAGGCACTGCCATTAAGATAGCCAGAGGCAAAGACCAACGTTCATATTGTGCGGCTAAGATTAAGAACACCATGATGAGTGCAAAAATAAACGCTTGTGCGGCGGTGCCACTGCTGGCTTTTTCTTGAAAGGCTTGTCCCGTCCAAGCCACGGTATAACCTTCAGGCAGAGTTTCTTTGGCAATTTTTTCTACCAGATCCATTGCTGCGCCAGAGCTGATGCCTGGGGCGCCACTACCCAGCACTTTTGCCGCAATAAAGCCGTTAAAGCGTTCAATCTGTTCCGCTCCAACAACTGATTTGACGGTGCTGACCGCTGAGATAGGGATCATGTCCCCGGCTTGGTTGCGCACATAAACTTTGCCAATGTCCTCCGGTTTCATACGGTAGGCTGCTTCAGCTTGCAGCTGCACGCGATAAACTTTGCCGCCCTTGTTAAAGTCGTTGACGTAAAGGCTGCCCATGGTGCTTTGAAGCGTTGCGTACAGGTCTGATAGATTGATGCCCATCGACAGAGCTTTAGGCTCATCTACTTCTACAAAAATTTGGGGGACATTGGGGCGGAAAAACGTGCGAATGCCAGTAAGATCTTTGTTTGCAGAGAGTGTTTGGACAAATTCATTGGTCACTTGGCTAAGTTTTGTTGGGTCACTGTCTTGACGGCTTTGAATGTAAAGTTCAAAACCACCAGAAACGCCTAGCCCTTGAATGGCCGGGGGGTTAAATACAAAGGCCATACCATCAGGCAGCATCATACCGGCTTGAAAAAATTGCTTAGACAGTTTGCTGACCGGGGCGTCTTTTCGTTCACTCCAGTTTTTAAGCGGAATAAAAATTGTGCCGGCATTGGTTTTATTGCCACCGCCTACAAGGTCAAATCCGTTAATAACAAATACGTGTTGAACGGCCGGATTTTGTGAAATCAACTGGCGAAAGCGTTCTCCAGTTTCCCCTGTACGGGCTAAGGTTGCGTTATCTGGCAGCATGATGGCAGAAAGCAAGTACCCCTGGTCCTCTTCTGGTACGAAGCTGGTTGGGGTTGTTCTGAGCATATGGGCGCCTAGCAAAATGACGCTGATAAAAACAAAGGCACCGATAATGCGGTGATGCAGGGTGAGGTTAACAATGCTCGTATAAAAATTTGTGAAGGCAGCAAAGGCGCGGTTAAAAGGGGCAAAGAATTTAGATTCCCCTTCATGTGCTTTAAGAAGCAGGGCACAAAGCGCTGGAGTAAGCGTTAAGGCCACAATACCTGAGATGGTGACTGAAATGGCAACGGTGATAGCGAATTGTTTATATAGCGCGCCGGCCAAACCACCCAAAAACGCAACAGGAATGAAGACGGAAACCAGAACAAAGACAATCGCAATTACAGCGCCGGAAACCTCGTCCATAGCCTCAACTGCTGCATGAAAAGGTCTCATTTTCTCTTCGCGTATCAGGCGCTCTACGTTTTCTAGCACCACGATGGCATCGTCAACCACAATACCAATGGAAAGCACCATTGCCAGCAAAGTAAGAATATTGATTGAAAAGCCAAAGAGGTAAAGTCCCGCAAAGGTGCCGATAAGTGAAACCGGCACTGCAACAATAGGAATAAGCGTTGCGCGCCAGCTTTGTAAATAGATAAATACCACGGCAACTACTAGCAGCGCAGCTTCAAGAATTGCACTTTTAACGGCACTGACAGAGGCTTTTACGAAGAGCGTGGTGTCATAAGGGATGACATAAGAGATGCCTTCCGGAAAGCTTTTTTGAAGCTCATCTATTTTCTTTTTGACTCGTTCTGCTGTGGCCAGAGCATTGGCGCCGGTCTGCAGATAAATACCCATCGCAATGGTACTTTTGCCATCTAAAAATACACTTTCGTTATAGCTGTAAGCGCCTAATTCAATACGAGCAATGTCTTTGACGCGCAGCATGCCAGCAGGGCCACCTGCTTTAACAATAATATTGCCAAACTCTTCTTCTGTAACTAAACGCCCTTTAGCGTTGACGGTATAAACCAAAAGTTGGTCTTTGGGGGCCGGGGCCTGACCTATTTTACCGGCTACGTTTTGCGCATTTTGTGAGCGGATAGCCGCGGCAACATCAGAAGTTGTGACGCCATAGCGAGCCATGACGTCAGGTCTGAGCCAAATGCGCATAGAGTAGTCTTGTGCACCAAAGATGTTGGCATCACCCACGCCTTCAATACGTTTAAGGTCGTCGACAATATTAATGCTGGCGTAGTTTGAAAGAAATAAAGTGTCGTGCTCCGCTTTTTGAGCTTCTAACGCAATAACAAGCAGCATGTCTGTGGAGCGTTTGGCAACGATGACGCCATTGGTTCGTACCTCAGCGGGGAGGCGTGGTTCTGCGATTTTGACGCGATTATTCACGTTCATCGCCGCAATGTCAGGATCTGTTCCAACCGCAAAAGTTGCCGTGATGGTAATTGTGCCATTGGAGGCAGCGGAGGACGTGAAGTACGACAAACCCTCCACGCCGTTTAGCTGTTCCTCAATTGGGGCGGCTACCGTACGCGCCAGTGTTTCAGGCGAGGCGCCGGGGTAGCTGGCCGTAATCATGAGGGTCGGCGGGCTAATTTGCGGGTATTGCGCAACAGGTAGAACTTGCGAGGCCACAAGACCCGCAATCATGATGATGATGGAAATGACCGACGAAAAAATAGGGCGACTAATGAAAAAACGCATCATGGCTCAGGTCCCCTTATTGTTTAGCCGGAGCGTTTTTAGCTTCAGGTTTTTCGCCCGGTGCGCCAGCATTGGCTGGAGGAGGGGCTTGTACAACAGGAACACCTGGGCGCAGTTTCAGTAGATTGTCGATAATGATTTTATCGCCTGGCTGTAAGCCACCGGTTACAACCCAGTCTTTACCATGCCACTCTGCAACTTGAATTGGCCGGGGTTCGACTTTGTTCTCTGCGTTCATGAGCATGACGACTTTAGCCTGTCCGGTTTGCATAATGGCATTTTGTGGTACGAGATAAATATTTTCACGCATGTTTGCAGATAGGCCAACTGAAACAAATTGACCCGGTAGGATCCGATGATCTGCATTATTAAATTCAGCGCGTAATTCAAGTGTCCCTAAACTGTTATTAATGCGTGAGCCGGAAAAGTTCAGTTTGCCGTTTGAAATCACCGTGCCGTCAGGCAGGGTGATTTGGACTGCACTCACCGTCTGTGGAGAAACGCTTTTACCGGGGAGCTTGGCAAGATCAGATTCAGACAAACTAAAGCGCACCCAAATAGGGCTGTGCTGCGTGATAGTGGTCAATGCGCTTGGGTCTGCTGTTGAAATTAGACTACCCTCAGAACGTAACGAGCGACCAGTGATGCCACTTTCAGGCGCCGTAACTTTTGTATAGGACAAATTAAGTTCTGCCGTTTTAACAGCGGCTTCTGCTGCTTGAAGATTAGCTTTAGTGCTGGCCACTTGAGAGGTGCTATCTTCATATTCCTTGCGGCTGATAGCTTGCTGATCGAGCAGCCCTTTTAGTCGGGTGGATTCTCGTGTAGCTTGCTCAAACAGAGCTTTTTGCTGCGCCATTTGCGCTTTGGCTTGTGACAGGGCAATTTCGTAGGGGACGGGATCTATTTTATAAAGCACTTGCCCGGCTTTGACAAAACTACCCTCCTGAAATAAACGTTTTTCTAAAATGCCACCTACTCGTGCCCGGACTTCAATTTCTCTTGCACCTTCAGCCTGGCCCACCGCTTCAAATGTCTGGGGCAGACTTTGGGGTTGCACGGCTACAAAATTAACAGGAATAGCTTGAGGAGCGCCGCCGGCAGCGTTGCCCTTTTCGTTTTCTGTGGGCTGTTTGTTACAAGCGGTAAGCGCGACGGCTATGGTAAGTGCCGTGACGGTAGGGTAGAGCAATGTTTTTAATTTTTGTAGGCGCAGCATTTTAAGGTACTCCACAGTTCGAACGTAGCGTGCTATTGTATACATTTAGAAATGTATGTAAAGAAATGTTTGTAGCACTTATGTTGCAAATTCAAGGATCAAGGAATAAATAGTCATGGCTAGAAAAACGAAGGAAGAAGCTGAGCAAACGCGTGCGGACATTATCAGTGCCGCACGTCGCATGTTCCATCGATTTGGGGTGGCCCGTACTAATTTAGACATGATCGCACGTGATGCTGGCGTGACACGCGGTGCGGTTTATCATCACTTTAAAAACAAGTCTGAACTTTTTTTCGCAATGCGTGAATGTATCGTGTTGCCTTTATTCGATAGTGTTGGTGCATTGGTTGAACAGAATAGTAAACAAGATCCTCTGAAGGCTATGCATCAAGGTCTGATGGCGCTGTTTCGAACAATTCAGGAAGATCAAGCGATACGAGAAATGTTTGAAATAATGGTGCTGCGTTGTGAGTATGTAGATGAATTTGTGGATATTCTTAATATAAAGGTGGCTTGTTCAGAAGAGTTTATTTGCCAGCATGAGAGCGACTATAAGTTAGCTTTGGAGATGGGGCTACTCACAAAAACGCTTTCTCCCCGGGCGTTGGCAGAAGATACTTTCTTGTTTGTGCATGGATTACTTAATTTTTGGCTTGCTAGCGGCGGGCCTGACCGTCCACTTGCTGAGGTTGAGGCGCGTATTGCTGCACATCTTGCTTTGCGCCGGGCTAGCTAAGGGATATTACTTTTCTGGAAGTTCTATATTGTTTTTAGTTGTTAGGTTTGATTGTTTTTGAGAAATATAGTTTGTTTCCAAAAAATAATTAAATAAAAAGGGCAGTGCCAAGCACGTGGGCAATATAAGCTATATATACAAATAGTCTTCCTTCTGCAAAGCGTTAAGTATTAAATGTGTTGTTATGGTGTAAAACTTCAAAGGTATCTGTTATATCACTTAAACTGCTCAGGGGGATTACGCCATTCGAATCAAACTTGCTGCAACAAAAGACACTGTTTCCTTCTGGTTAAATATTACGCAAGAGTATTTTTCCCGCATTTTGTATGAGCTATTACAAAGTGCTTGAATTTTTGAGGAGGGGCTGGATATTCACGTGCCGAGTGTTGCGCGTTTGCGCGAAACCTTTTCTTGAAGCCTACGCGTAAGGCATGAAGGGCATAAACACTGCGTAATGCCTTCGCTTTCAGCAGGCTCAAGTGGTGGATAGTGCATACACCAGCATGTTTCTGTATGCGCGCCACATTCAAATTCAGCATCACACTGTTCGCAGCGTGTTTTAGAAGGACCCGCGGTCAGTTCGTTAGAATGCATTTATTCAATTCTCAATGTGTTTTTTGCATATAGTGAGATTTTGGCAAAATTCCTTCAAGCAGCTTTTTAACCCTCATGAATTCCAGCGCATTTTTTCCTGTCAGCAAAACATTTAATGCGCTTTCTGGCGATGTGCAATGGCTCTCTCAGCTGATGCAGGGTGAAGGCTATGGTCGCATTCATAGTGTGTTTGAGCGAGTGGTTAACCTTGAGCAAGAGGGGGCTCTTTTTACGCTTGCTGGCCGGTCTTGCGATAATGCGCCAAATACGCTGATTGTGGATATTTTATCGTTTGATTCGACTTATTTTCATCAGGGGGATCGTTGGCAGGCCCTCCGGGGAGAAGGTCTTCACTTCGCCTCCGGGGCAATCATCAGCTTACATTCAGCGCAAGGCTGGCAAGCCTGCTTGCCGAGGTATTACGATGTGCCAGCAGAGAATATTTCTTTGCTGGCGCAAGCAGTACAACATCATTGGCACAGCGAAAAGCCAGCTTTGCATGCCCCGGGCTACGAAAAAATCGTTCGAGAAACTTTAAAAAACAGAACAGATGCACTAATGGCTGCGTGCTTTGAGAAAGATTCCGCCGCAGTTATTGAGTTGGCAACTCATATTATTGGACTCGGCCCGGGGCTAACACCTGCTGGAGACGATTTTTTGCTAGGTCTATTTACCGTTATTAATCTTGAAGGCAGCCCCTGTGGCTATTTAAAAGCTGTTGTAAAAATAATTACAGCGCGTGCCCGCGCACAGACAAATTTAATTAGTTTTACAGCTCTTCAACAGGTCAGTAAGGGACGGGTTAGAGCGGTAATTAGTGAGCTTTTGTTGGATGCTATGCAAAGCGCTCCTCAACGATTGGAAAAGTCCATCGATAAGGTGTTATCTATCGGCTCAAGCTCGGGGGCAGATATTCTTTCCGGCATCCTCGCGGGCTTAAAGCTTTGTAAAGCAGTGCTGGCTTATCGGTAAGTCGTCTTACTGCGTGTAGCATCTTGCAAAGGTCTTAGAAAATAGAGCATAAAAATACCCCGGTTTTTTTAACCGGGGCTTGCTCCCTAATGCGATGCTGTTGCGTAAAAAATGTTGGCGCTTACTTTTATTAGTCCTTTAAAAGCGTTTTGGCTAGCGCATTGATCGCTTTGGCAAAGCAGGGTAACGGGGCATGGGTAATACCTGCGCCCACTTGCCCGATGCCGGCTTGTTTATGAGCAATGCCGGTGTTGATAACGGGCAGGATGCCGGTATCGAGCACTTTGCGAGCATCAATACCGGCCGGGGTGCCGGTAAAGTCCAGCGCGGGCAGGGTAAAGGCACTGTTTTGCCCCAAAGTGATATTGAGCATGCGGCGAGTATTGGCCAGTGCATCGCGAGGTGTGCCGCCCACAAATTGAACAATGGCCGGGGCGGCGGCCATGGCAAAGCCACCTACGCCAGCAGTTTCGGTAATAGCGCTGTCGCCCAGGTCGCGGGCGGCATCATCCGGGCCATAGCCCGGGAAAAAGAGTCCGTTTACCATTGGGGACGGTGCCGTAAACCATTCATCTGAACCGGAAATGCGAATGCCAAATTCTGTGCCATTGCGAGCCATAACGGTCAGCATGCTTGAATAGGGCACGCCATGGGCTGCATCTAACATCACTTTGCAGGCTGCCATGGAAAGGTTTAAGAAGAAGTGGTCATTGCTTGCAATAAAAGCGAGCGTTTCGGCTACTTTTTTCTGGTCCAGTCGGCTGGATTTCAGCGCAGCGGTTGTGAGCTTACGGAACAGTAGTCCGCTTGCCGCCGCATTGCGGTTATGGACTTCATCGCCCATGTGCAGGGCTTGGGCCATCATGGGTTTGAGTTCCAGCCCGCCCATTTCTTCAATAACAATAGCAATGGTGGGGCCCATGATGTCTGCCATCCAGCGCAAGCGTTGTAGTACGTCTTCCCCGTTGGCGCCAAAGCGGAGCACTTTGCCCAGCCCTTCGTTCATATTGGAGTAAGCGATGTTTTTGCCGGCTGTATTTTTAACAATCCAGACGGGCATGGAAGGGCTGATGATGCCGGCCATGGGGCCTACGGCAGCATGGTGGTGGCAGGGGTCGAGCCGGATTTTTCCAGCGGCCACCAAGGCACGTGCTTCGTCCTGCGTTTTAGCCCAGCCTTCAAACAGAATGGCACCAATCACTGCGCCTTGCTGTGGGCCGCACATGTTCTCCCAACTAATAGGGGGGCCGGCGTGGAGAATGATTTGTCCGTCCATGCCGGGAATGACTTTGTGCGCAACAGAAACCCCGGTTAAAACAGGCTGTGCGCCTGAATAGCGTTCGTAGGCGATTTTAT
>RRZU011583729.1_pt1 | contig 20067 bp, 13 predicted proteins | sample 2165561 | NCBI WGS metagenome assembly RRZU01 (sample SAMN10456909, study PRJNA506462) | wastewater metagenome | isolation source: wastewater sludge | place: USA: Moscow, Idaho | reverse complement strand
ATGCTGCATACAAAACTCAACCATGGCATCAATTTCACTGTCGTTAATGCCTAGTAGGGGCACCATATTGATTTTGGTGCGCATAAATCCAGCTTCTGATGCGGCCTGTAAACCCGCCATGACCTTGGCTTTGGCATCAAAACCCGTGATTTTCTCAATACCATGTTGGCTTAAAGAATCCAAGCTGACGTTCAAACGGTCCAAACCCGCACGGCGCAAATCATGGGCATAATGCTGTAATTGGGTGGCATTGGTGCTTAAAGACAAATCTTCCACACCATCGATGAGTTTTAAGCGTGATACCAACTCCACAATGCCTTTGCGCAGCAGAGGCTCACCTCCCGTTAAGCGAAAACGACGCGTGCCCATGGCGGCAAATTGACGTACCACCCGTTCAATCTCATCGAAACTTAGCCAATGTTCAGGTTTTTCAAATTCGTGAAAGCCTTTAGGGATACAGTAGGTACAGCGCAAATCACACCGATCTGTAACGGAAATGCGTAAATAATTGACGGTACGTCCATAGGCATCGATTAACATGGCAAGCAACTGGGTGGATTGTTTGACGTCTTACTATACCCAGTCACAACCCAAGAGTCAGTTCTGCAAAAGTATGAATGCTTCTAGTTATTTAGGTTAGGTAAGTTGGTTAATTAATGCATTCTGATATTGAAGGAAATGCATTATGTGAATTCATATTGAGAAGCTGGGCGTATTGATGAATAGTGACGCTGTATTTTTAGGTATGATACCTCTTGATATACCCATAGCCATGAATGAAATTTCATCATAAACTCGAACAATACTTACTTAACCCTATTGGTGGCTTTGATTTTTGATTGGAGTAACTGCTTGGAAAATGCCAATACAAGCTCGTGTGGAAACAGAATGCTGAGTATTCGTACAATTAATGCCAGCGATTGGTCTCAATACCGTAATCTTCGTTTGGAGTCTCTGCAGGACTCTCCCCATGCGTTCGCCAGCACATTTGAGAACGAATCTAAACGCTCATGTGAGGATTGGCAAAATAAGATACAAGCTGCCTTAGATTCAGGCCGTAATCACATTTTCTTGGCAGAATATGAGGGAGTTAACTGTGGGCTGGTTTGGTGCAGGTTATCTGAGGTGGATTTGAATTTGGCAGAAATTTTTCAGATGTGGGTTAACCCTGATTTTAGAAACTTAAACATAGGTCAGGAACTTATGAAGGCTGCTATCAACTGTGCCAATCAAAATGGGGCCAATAGGATTCAATTAGAAGTCGCCGTCACAAATCAGCCCACCATCTTATTTTATCAAAAGCAAGGCTTCCAAATTGTAGATACACCAGTTGTCTTGGAAGAAGACAGCAATACAGTAAGAATGAATTTATACTTATAAATTAATCAATTGAATCTTTTACAAAGCATTTTGATACATGCCAATATCTGTAGTTTTTCGAGACAAATGACAAAATAAAAGCCGCCTTTGTTTACAGGCGGCAATCATATTTATTTAATTGGATTATTGGTATTGGATTCCTGTGCTTTTTTCATGGCATGGAAAACATTGAGTCTGCGTCTATGTTGCATAGCGCTTGTCCTTTCTTATGTTGTTGCTGTTTTTATGTTCTGTGGATCAAGCAGAAGTATTACAGATGAGCCGTTTGGGCTATTGAATGAAACAAGGTAAGGCATTATAGCATATTTAGAGTGAGAACTTGTTAATTTGAGAAAACAAAGCCTTAACTGACACTGATTTGTTGCAAAAGCAGAAATAAGAGTATTGAGTTGTATGAATAGGATTCGCTGACTATAAGGCAAATCGCTAGTATCTCAGAAAATACGTTCTGCTTCAGTAATGTTTATTCTTGATAAAAACAAATTAATTAAGGTTCTTGGTGTATTGAAACACATTGAATTGAGTGTTTGGAACGGGTGAGGGGAATCGAACCCTCGTATGCAGCTTGGGAAGCTGCCGTTCTACCATTGAACTACACCCGCATTGAGGATTAAAGCAGGCGCTGAATGTAAACCTATTTAAGCACTTATGCAAGTTTTGCTTAAAAACAGCTGCAACAAGGGCTATAAAATGGCACAATTTGCGAGAATAAAAATCTTCAGAGAGCACTATGATAATAGTTATGCAACCACATGCCCAAGAACAGGCAATCAATGCGGTCATCGAGCACATACGTGCGGCTGGTTTACATGAGCATGTGTCGGTTGGGGCTGAGCGTGTCATTATTGGGGCTGTTGGGGATGAACGGGTTTTGAATGTGCAGGTGTTGGAACAAATGCCAGAAGTGGAGCGTGCGGTGCGCATTGTGCACGATTGGCGCATCATCAGCCGTGAAGCCCAACCTCAAAACAGTGTGTATGTATGCCGTGGTGTGGCTTTGGGGCAAGAGGTGTTACACATTGACATTAAGCGGCCTGTAAACGCAAGCATTGTGTATCTAGACCCTTTTTATCTGCCCAGTAACCCTTATCAAGTAGGGGTGAAAAGTGAGGAACAACAATTACGCGATTTGTCTGGTGTGGTGACGGATAGCCATCACAACAATCAGCCTGTAATGGCTAGGGTGCGTGATTTGAGACAATTGGATGGCGTGTTATTGGCAGGGGCAGACATTGTGTATTTGGGTGGGGAGTGGTTAGACAGTCGCAGTATGCAACAAGAAATAGGTCGCCTGAATTTGCCCGTGGTGTTGTGTAAGGATAAACACCATACTTTAGAGCAGTGGCTGGTTGCAGCTGAGCGCGTGGCCATGTATGGAAACCATCAAATTATTTTGGGTGAAGCAGGAACCTTAAGCATCAACCACCGTTATCCCTACCGTTTGGACATTGAAGCGATTGCGGCGGCAGTCAAACACAGCCATTTGCCTGTATTGGCCAATGTGATACGGTTAGGCAATGGTTTGCTCAATCAAAACCAGTTAGGACAATTGGCTGAAATTGCGGGAGCAAAAATTGTGTTGCAACAGGGATAATAGAAAATGCCACCGCTAAGGTGGCATTTTTTAGATAAAAGCAATCAATACGGCTGTTTATTCGCCTGTAAAAAGGCGTTGGACTTTGCCGTCGTTATAGGCTTTCAGGCCGCCTCCCAATACTTTATACAAATCCACACGGCTGTTTAACCACTGTTGCTGAACACCAAGCAAAGCCAGTTGAGCTGCATAACTTTGGCGCTGAGAATCCAACATGGTTAAAGAGTCAGCAATGCCTTGGTTGAAACGCATTTGCATCAAACGATTGCGGTCCACTTCGGCATTGGTGCTTTTGAGCTGAGAGGCATATTGCTGTTTCAAGGTTGCATTGGCAACCAAAACATCAGACACATCTTGGAATGCGTCCTGTACCGCTTGCTCATACTGCACCACACTGATTTCTTTGCGTACGCGAGTCAAATCCAAAGCCGCTTTGTTAGCACCCCAATTGAAAATCGGGATGTTGATTTGCGGCATGAAAGACCAAGCACGGTTGGGTCCTGTGAACAAATCACCCAAATGCACACTGCCTGAGCCTATGGTGCCAGTTAAGCTGATGCTGGGGAAGAATGCGGCACGAGCGGCACCGATGTTGGCATTGGCAGCTTTCAAGCCATATTCAGCTTGGCGTATGTCGGGACGATAGAGCAACATTTCAGATGGCAAGCCAGAAGGCAGGCTAGCATAAGCAAACTGTTTGTCTAGGCTTGCTTGCGTAGCAATGTCTTGTGGATATTGACCACCTATCAGGGTTACCAATGCATTACGGGCTTGCTCACGGGCACGCAATTGTGATTGGTAGTCTGCTTTGGCTGATTCCACTAAGGTTTCGGCCGTACGCAAATCAATCTTGGACGATACACCATGTTTGTATTTCAAATCGGCCAAGCGATAGCTTTTTTCACGCGTGGTCAAAACATTTTGAGAAACTTTCATGGCTTCATTGGCAAAGCGCTCTGAATAATAGGCTTTGGCAACAGTGGCAATCAAAGAAATTTGAGCTGAGTCACGTGCTTCACTTGTAGCGAAGTACTCGTTTAAGGCCGCATCGCTGAGGTTGCGGATTTTGCCCCACAAATCCAATTCGTAAGCCGTCACGCCCAAGCCCACATTGTATTGTTTGCTGATTGCGGTGGCATTAGGGCCACGGAAATCAGCAGGAGTACGTGATCTGTTCATGTTGCCACTGGCATTGATGCCTGGGAACAGGTCTGAGCGTTGAATACGGTATTGCTTTTCTACTGCTTCCACATTCAAGGCAGCCACGCGCAAATCACGGTTATTCTCTAATGCCAGACCTATCAATTGCTTTAATTGCGGATCAGCAAAATACTCTTGCCAACCCAAATCATAGGCTTTGATGTCACTGTTGGTTTGGGTGGCGTATTTAAACTCAGAAGTGTCAGTAAACACTTGAGGTTGTTGGTATTTCGGTGCCAAGTTACAGGCCGACAGTACCATTGCCGCAGCAACAGTCACTGTCAAACCAGACAATTTGGCGACCATGGTAGATTTACCATCAGTCATGCTTGTCCTCTTTTTCTTTCTTGGCGCGGTATTCGGCCCACAATTCGGTTTTGATTTCTTCTTTCAAGGCTTCGCGGTCTTCGTCGCTTAATGAGGCTTCCACTTTTTGAACATAGTGATCGCTCATCTCTTGAGTCACACCAGCAGCAGTTGCATGCGCAGCATCGCGTTCATTTTGACGTGCGGTTTGTTTGAACAATTTGCGCACTATCAAGTAGAACACTGGCACAAACAACACGGCTAACAGTGTGCCAATGACCATGCCCCAGAACACGCCTGTACCAATGGCACGTTGGCTGGCAGAGCTGGCACCAGAAGCAATGTACAAAGGCACCACACCCAAGATGAAGGCAAATGAAGTCATCAGAATAGGGCGGAAACGCAAGTGTGCAGCAGCCAAAGCCGCTTGAGCTGCGGATTTGCCTTGGGCTTGCAAGTCTTTGGCAAACTCAATAATCAAAATCGCATTCTTTGCCGACAAACCAATCACTGTAATTAATGCCACTTGGAAATACACGTCGTTATTGAAACTGTAGATGCTGCCAGGGAAGAGACCATTGGTAATGCCACGACCCCACACACCTAACACAGTACCTAACAGGCCCAAAGGCACGACCAAAATCACTGCCAAAGGCACACTCCAGCTTTCGTACAAGGCTGCCAAACACAGGAAAATGGCCAAAATCGAGAACACATACAAGATGGCAGCTTGGTTGCCCGCGGCTTTTTCTTCCTTAGAAACGCCCGTCCATTCATAACCAAAACCGCTGCTCAAATCCGCTGACAAGCGCTCCATTTCAGCCATGGCATCACCCGTACTGTAGCCAGGAGCGGCTTCACCCGTGATTTTCATGGCAGGGTAACCGTTGTATTGCACCACTTCCATCGGACCTACTACCCATGTAGCGGTAGCAAACGTGGACAAGGGGATGGATTTCCCTTGGTTATTGAGTACTGAAATGGCCAAGATGTCTTCACTTTGCATCCGTGAGTCGGGTTTGGATTGAACCACCACACGTTGCATCCGACCTTGGTTAGGGAAGTCATTCACATAGCTGGAGCCGACAGCCGTAGACAATGCCGAGTTGATGGAAGCAAAGCTCACACCTTGGGCATTGGCTGCATCACGGTCTATGTCTAAGCGCAATTGCGGCGCGTCTTCCAAGCCTTCGGCACGCACCGATTGTGGTACCAAGATGGGGCTTTGGCGCGCAGCGGCCATCAGTTTATTGCGAGCGTCAACCAAAGCCAAGTGACCATGTTCACCACGGTCTTGCAAGCGGAAGCTAAAGCCATTGCCATTGCCCAAGGCTGGGATGGCAGGCAAAGTGGTGGCAAACACAAAACCATCTTTCACTTGCTGCATCATGGCACCTGTGATGCGGCCTGACAATGCAAATGCATCTTGGCCTTTACCACCACGCTCTGCCCAGTCTTTTAAGGTCACAAAACTCATGCCCATGTTTTGGCCTTGGCCAGCAAAGCTGAAGCCTGCCACTGTTACCACGTTTTCAACTTCTGGTTGCTTGGTCACAAAGCCTTCATAGGTTTCAACAGTGCGCAAAGTACGCTCCATGGTTGCACCAGGAGGCAATTGGATGATACTCAAAGCAAAGCCTTGGTCTTCATTGGGTAAGAAGCCTGTCGGAATACGGGTCATGACAAAGGCTGCCACACCTATCAACACCAAGTAAATCACCATGATGCGGCCTGCACGGCGCAGCAACTTGCCGACAAAACTTTCATAACGTTTGGCATTGCGATCAAACACACGGTTAAAGCCATTGAAAAACTTGCCAAAGAAGCCTTTTTTCACATGGTGGTCTTTGTCAACGGGTTTCAACAAGGTGCCGCACAAGGCAGGTGTCAGAGACAGGGCCAAGAAAGCCGAGAACAAAATGGATACAGCCATTACCAATGAGAATTGGCGGTAAATATTACCCGTGGTGCCTGTAAAGAAGGCCATGGGAATGAATACAGAGACCAAGACCACCGTAATACCAATTACCGCACCTTGAATTTGGCTCATGGCTTTTTTGGTGGCTTCCAGCGGCGATAAATGCTCTTCCGCCATGATCCGTTCCACGTTTTCCACCACCACGATGGCATCATCGACGACAATACCGATCACCAAAACCATCGCAAACATGCTCAATACGTTGATGGACATGCCTGCCAAATTCATGATGGCGAATGCGCCAAGCAAGGCAATGGGCACAACAATGGTTGGAATCAAGGTGTAGCGAATGTTTTGCAAGAACACAAACATCACGATAAACACCAAAACCATCGCTTCAATCAAGGTATGGATTACTTTTTCAATTGAAATGCCGACGAAAGTAGAGCTGTCATACGGTGCTTTCCATTGCACACCTTCAGGGAAGAAAGGTTTTAACTCTTCCATTTTGGCGCGTATGTCGTCAGATGCTTGAACGGCATTACCTGTAGAGGTCAATTGGATACCAATACCAGCCGCAGGTTTGCCATTCAAACGGGCTTCAGCAGCATAAGCCTGTTGGCCCAATTCCACTTTGGCCACATCTTTTAAGCGCACCACTGAACCATCGCTGTTGGCACGTAAAACGATGTTTTCAAACTCTTCCACGGTTTTGAGTTGACCAGGAACCGTGATGGTGGCGCTGATGGTTTGGCCTGTATTTGAGGGCAAATCACCCAAAGTACCAGGAGCCACTTGGGCATTTTGTGCACGAATGGCGGTGTTGACATCGTTGGCAGACAAATTCAAGCCTTGCAACTTGGCTGGGTCTATCCACACGCGCATGGCTTTTTCAGAGCCGAATACCTGTACATTACCGATGCCTTCAATACGTTGCAATTCTGGTTGGACGTTGCGTGAAATGTAGTCAATGATGTCGCCAACAGGGGTTTTACCCGATTCGTCGTACAGCATCACAAACATCAAGAAGTTGGAGGTGGTTTTGTTGACCGTTACCCCGACTTGTTTCACGGCTTCGGGCAAACGGGATTCCGCTTGCGACAGCCTGTTCTGCACGTTGACTTGGGCAATGTCCTCATTCACACCTGGTTTAAAGGTGATGGTGAGAGAGCCTGTGCCATTGGACATGGCTGAAGACTCCATATAGTCCATGCCTTCAAGACCATTCATTTGTCTTTCAATGATGGACAAAACCGAGTCTTGTAGTGTTTGGGCATCAGCACCCGCGTAAGCCACATTCAATTGTATGGTAGGAGGGGTTACCTGTGGGTATTGCTCCACAGGCAAGCCACGGATGGAAATCACCCCCGCCAAAATGATGAAAATGGCAACCACCCAAGCAAAAATGGGGCGGTCAATAAAAAACTTAGACATGGAACCGTCCTTTATTTGGCTTCAGGTTGACTCGCAGCTTTGGCCGCTGGGGCTGAAGCTGTAGCAGGGGCTTGGGCGGCCGGTGCCGCTTTGTTCTTACTCGGGTCTTTCCAAGCTTGGGTTTGGACTTTTTTTGCTTGGGTCATGCCCACTGCTGCCATGCCATCCACTATGACTTTGTCACCTTGTTTCAGGCCGCTTGTCACTACCCAGTAACTGCCTTGTGAGCGAGAAATTTTGACAGGACGCGGTGCAAAACTGCCATCGGCATTGACTACCATTACGATGTCACCTTGGTTGCTGCGGGTAACGGCTTGTTGTGGAATCAAAGACGCGTTTGCAATTTCTGCTTGCGGCACTTTCACACGCACATACATGCCTGGGAGCAAGATGTTGTCAGGGTTAGGGACTTCTGCACGCAAGGCCATTTGACCCGTGTTTTCATCCACAGTGACATCGGTAAACAACAAACGGCCTTTTTGACCGTATTCCGAGCCATCTTCTAACAAAATGGTCACTTCAGGGCGACCGTCTACCAAGGTGATGTTGCCATCTGCCATGGCTTGGCGCAGTTTCATGATTTCGCCCGTGGCCTGTGTCAGGTTGACATATAAGGTTGAGGTTTGTTGAATGGTGGCCAATTGAGTGGCTTCACCTTGTCCAACCAGCGCACCTTCAGTCACCATGGCGCGGCCAATGTGGCCTGAAATCGGGGCCGTTACATAGGCATAACCCACATTGATTTGTGCAGTTTTAATGGCTGCTTTAGCGGCCTGTACTTGAGCGCGACCCAAACGTTGTTGGGCAATCGCTGCATCGTATTCTTGTTTGCTTACCGCACCTTCGCTGACCAATGGTGCATAGCGAGCCACATCTGCATTGGCTTTGGCCAAATTGGCTTCAGCTGTTGCCAATTGGGCTCTTGCGGTTTCCAAGTTGGCCACATAAGGTGCATTGTCAATTTGGAACAAAGGTTGGCCTGCTTTTACGTAGCTGCCTTCGGTAAACAAGCGTTTTTGGACGATGCCTGCTGCGCGGGCGCGCACTTGGGCTTCGCGGCTGGCTTCAAGACGGCCTGGCAACTCATTGCTGACTTCAACTGTGGTGTTCTCAACCGTTACCACCGATACGACAGGTGGCGGAGGTGTTTGACCAGCAGCAGCCTGCTTGCCATCGCCACCACCGCAAGCGGCCAATGAAGTGGCAATGACGAGTGCCAATAAGGTGGCTTTGAATGTGGGTTGTTTAAAACGGTTCTCAGGGTGATGTGCGGATGACATGTTTGATTATCCCTAGTGATTAATGGTGTAAGCATCCTGTGCGTAAAACAGGTTGTTGTTAATTTTAGTACAAAGCACCGTTTGTGGATGCAATGATGAATGTCAATCTGCTATTATACATACACTGATGTATGTTCAGTCAATGAAATTTCATGTTAAACGCAGGTAAAGATTGCATGATAAGCCCGAAGTTTGGTGCGGATTTATGTGGTAAAAGTTCCTTGTTTAACAGTGCTAAGAGGTCGAAGAAAAACAAATGAGACGAAGCAAAAACGATGCTGAGAAAACCAAGCAGCTATTGGTACAGGCCGCTTGTGAAGTGTTTTACCGTGAAGGCGTGGCCAGAGCCACGCTGGAGCAGATTGCGCGAGAGGCAGGATTGACGCGTGGCGCCCTGTATTGGCATTTCAACAACAAGGTCGACATTTTGGATGAGTTGTTCCAATGGATCATGCCCAATGTGGATGTGTTGCAAACCAATATGTTGGTTTGGCCAACTGAATGCTATTGGGACAATTTAATCGCCCACTTCATGGAGTTTTTTCAAGAGTTGCAAGAAGACAGTTCGTTTCGTAAATTTTTCACTGTGATGCACTTGAAGTGTGAGATGACTGAAAGCAATGCCCAAGTGATTGAATTGCTTAGAAAGTATGAATTGATTTGGGAGCGGCAGGTTGAAGGTGTGATTTCTATGGCTGTGAGCAAAAAGGTGTTGTCTGAGCAAACAGATGTGGTGCTGACTTCCAAACTATTGCGCAGCCATTTGCTTGGCATCATCGTGGTGTTTTTAGGGGATGTGGAGGAAAAGGGATTGACCGAAACCAATTACCAAGTGGCCATTGTGCAGTTGCAACACATGTTGCGTGTTTTAAAAGACCACACCATCTTAAAACAAGGGACAATTTCAACGTTGTAAGTGCGATTTAGCTGTGTTTGATGGTATATTCACGTCATAAATTAGTTTAAATACATTAATACACAGGAATAATGCATGAATCCAGCACTGCAGCTCGTTCAAAAACAACTCAATGGTTTGATTCTGGGTAAAAATGCAATACTGGATTTGGTATTGGCTTGCGTTTTGGCCAGAGGGCATTTGTTGTTAGAAGATGTTCCTGGCGTAGGCAAAACCACACTGGCAACAGGTTTGGCAGCGGTTTTGGGTTTGACTTACCAACGGGTACAGTTCACCAACGACATGTTGCCATCAGATTTATTGGGGGTGAATGTGTTTCACCCGCAAGAAGCCCGTTTCACTTTCCACCAAGGTCCTGTCTTCAATCAGTTTTTACTTGCTGATGAAATCAACCGTGCTTCTCCCAAAGTTCAATCGGCATTGCTTGAGGCGATGGAGGAGGGGCAAGTTTCAGTGGATGGCACGACTTATGTCTTACCCAAGCCTTTTATGGTCATTGCCACCCAAAATCCCACCGAACAACTGGGCACATTTCCTTTGCCAGAAAGCCAGCTTGATCGCTTCATGATGCGTTTGTCTTTAGGCTACCCCGTGGCACAAGCGGAAAAATATTTGTATGCGCATGGAGACAGACGACAGCTGTTGCCTAAGTTACAGGCCGCATTGAACAGTGCCGATTTATTGGCATTGCAGCAACAGGTTCAAGACGTGCAAACCAACGAAGCATTGGCAGACTATGTTTATCGATTGGTACAAGAGACCCGTAAGCCTGGCATGTTTGTTTTGGGCTTAAGCCCACGCTCGGGTTTGGCCATCATTGCCGCTGCCAAAGCTTGGGCTTTCTTGCAGCAGCGTCAATTTGTGATTCCAGAAGACGTACAGGCCGTGTTTCCCGCAGTGGCCAATCATCGCCTGCACTCTTTGCAAAGCAATGTTTCCGTAGACCAACTCTTACAGAAAATCATCAAGCATGTGGTCGTGGCCTAGAATCAAGCGCCAAAAAGGCTTAATGGACACGCAAGAAGCCGTGTCTTGGCAGCACTTATCCATCCGCCCAACTCAGTTGGGCATCAATTTGGTGTTGATTGCCGCCGCAATATGGGTGGCCGCATTGAATTATGCGGTCAACTTGGCCTATGGCTTGGCTTTTTGGATTTTAAGCGCCACGGCTGTGGCGGCGCTGTTGAGCATACGGCAATTACTGGGTTTGCGCTTGGACATCAAAATGCCCAATGAAGTGTTTGCAGGCGAATTGGCTGAAATAGACATTGCCTTAGACGCCAAAGATTTGCGCAGCCGCATGTTGATTGTGCGGTTTATTGAAGAAGAGGGTGCCAAGCACAGTTTGAGCAAGCAAGATTTGAACACTTTGCATACCCATGGGCAAGGTAGTGGGCGGACTGTTTTACACGTGCAAACCTCACACCGAGGGTATGAGCATTTGCCATGGTTGCAGCTCATCAGTACCGCCCCATTTGGATTGTTAGAGGTATCGGTGGTGTGCGAATGCCAAGAAACATTTGTCGTGTATCCTGCGCCACAAGAGCATACGGTCAGCGTGTCAGGGCGACAAGTTGCCGAAGACGCAGGGCACAGCCGCAAAGTGGGTGGAGATGAAGTGGCATATCTCAAGACTTATGAAGAAGGCCAGTCTTTACAAACCATCGCTTGGAAACAATATGCGAAAACGGGCACTTTATTGAGTAAGCACTTTGAGGAGCCTATGGCATCGCGTCCAGATGTGATTTCTTACAAAGATTACCCGCAAGTACGCTCGCCTGACCAATTGGCCAGCTTATTGTGCCATCGGGTTTTGGAGCAAAGCACGCAGCAACAGCATTATGTTTTGGAGTTGCCAAGCCAAGTCATTACCCCACAGTCGCAACAGCGCAGCTTGTGTTTGAATGCATTGGCGGTGATGTAATGAGCATTCTTTCTCAATGGCAAATCCAACAGCCTTCAAGCAAATACGCACAAGTCATGGCATTGTTGACCTTGTTGTGGATTGCTTTGCCTTTGTTACAGCAGTTACCCATTGGAGTGAGTCTGTTGTTTGGTGTGTTGATGCTGGCCAGACTGGGTTTGACCATGCTAGGTATAGGTGGTCTACCGACTTGGTTGAACATTGTGTTGATGTTTGTGGCCGCTGCTGCGGTGTATGGGCAATTGCAAACCATATTCGGGCAAGAAGGTGGCGTGTCATTGCTGTTGTTGATGGCGGTCATCAAGTCATTTGAAGGCAAAACCACCCGTGATTGGCAGGTGTTGTTGGTCGCGGCATTGTTCTTGGTTGCGGGTGGTTTGCTGTTCCAACAGACTTTGCAAATCGGGGTGTGGTTGGTGTTGGCCTTGTTGATGATTTTCAGCAGCTTGTGTTTGTTGAATGGTATGGGTTGGCAGCTTGCTTGGCGCAATACCATGTGGGCATTGGGTTTGTCCTTGCCTTTGATGGTTGCCTTATTCTTGTTGGTGCCGCGATTACCAGAGCCTTTGTGGCGATTGCCGACTCAGCAAAATACCTCTAAAACAGGGGTGTCAACTGAGTTGACCATGGGCGATATGGCACAAGTGATTGAGTCAAATGAGTTGGCCTTTAATGTGACATTCAAACAAGGAACCTTACCTCAAACCAATCAATTGTATTGGCGAGTGATGGTGATGAATGAGTTTGATGGCACAACATGGCGTGCGGGCACTCAACAAACCTTGTTACAGGACGCTTTAAAGCTGACAGGCCGGCCTTTGAGTTATGAAATCACCTTGCAGGACTTTGAGGGGCACATACCTGCTTTGGAGCAAGTCACACAAGTGGATGACAGCATGCAAGTGCGTGAAAACCAAGTCATCACCGCGAAAAGACCGTATGCTCAATTGCGTAAAGTTGCTCTGCAAAGTGTGTTAAGTCCCACCATTGCTGAGCGTTTAAATCCTGGTCAAAAACGCCATTGGCTGAATTTGCCTGCGCACGGTAATTTGCGCAGCCGTGATTTGGCCAGAAGCTGGAAAAGCAGCAGTCAAGACGATGCCGAAGTGGTGAATCAGGCTTTGTCATTTTTTCAAACCAAAGGTTTTTCTTACAGTTTGTCACCTGGAAAATTGCAGCAAAATGGTGACCAAATTGATGAATTCTTGTTTGACAGCAAAGTGGGTTTTTGTGAGCACTATGCTTCATCTTTTGTGGTGTTGATGCGGGCTGCAGGCATACCTGCGCGCGTGGTCACAGGTTATTTGGGCGGTACATTCAATGACAATGGACAGTTTTTACAAGTAAGAGGCAAAGAAGCTCATGCTTGGGCTGAGGTCTGGTTGCAGAGCAAACAGGCTTGGGTACGCATTGATCCCACTTCTGTGGTTTCCATCACCCGCATTGACGATGGCATCAATGCCGCTTTACCAGAACAGATGAGTGCGGTTGAGGGTATGATGCCCGCTGGTTTGCAAAAGTGGATGGCAAGTTCGCAATACTACTGGCAGCAATGGGTAGTGAATTATGATGCCGACAACCAACAAGCCTTGTTTGCCCGTTTGGGTATGGGGGCACTGACAGTGACCAAGTGGTTGTTATTGGCTGCCGTTGTCATTGTGTTGACAGTGAGTCCAATCATATGGTGGTGGCGTCGTCAGTATCGACAGCGCATTGAGCCTTTAAGTGCGGGCTTTATGTTGATTAAACAGCATTTCTTTCATGAAGACCAAGATGAGCGGTGGCATTACGGTGCTCAGGACTTGCAACAGTGGTTGCAAACGCAACAGCTGCTGACGCCAACTTGGCAAAATTTACTGCAACAATATAACAACTTGCGTTATGCTCAAATTCAAGCCCCAGCAGACATAAGCTGGCAGTGGTACCGACAAGTCAAAAAGGCGTTGAAATCCAAAAAGCGCTGATTCAGTTTAAGGGAAAGACAACATGAACCATGTTTACATCGGATTGGGAAATGCTGCCAAAGACGCATTGTGTCACTTTCAGGAGCATTATGAAGTATCGGCTGTGGATACCGATACCAATTTGCACGCCGAATACTTCGTTATTACCGAAAGTGAATTGCCAAAGCTGTACTTACTTGAAAACGACTTGTTGGAAAATGAGGACGTTCCACACAACATCCAAAACATCAAAGTAGAAGCGCCAACTTTAAAAAGCGCTTTGATGTATTTGCGTGAGCACCGCTGGTTGAAAATGGATGCGGAAGAGCAAGCGTATTGGGCTGAGTTAATTGAAGATGGGGTTGAGACTGTTGAAGAGTTGCCAAGACGGATTTTGCGTTTGAGTTTGGGCACTACCATCGAACAAATTCTGTACCACGTGCACGCTTCTTATTTACGTTTACAATCCAAATACGATGATGAAGGTTTGGCTTTACATTTGTTGGTAGACACGTCATGTGCTTGGATCAATGCCATTTTGTGTGATGTGATTGTTCAGTTGCGCCAGCATTACCCTTCTTTGTTTTGCCGTTTAAGTGTGTATTTGCTGTTGCCAGCGAATTTTAGCCAAACCAAGCTGCCTACCAATCAAGGTGCCGGCCTGTACGCTACCTTGATTGAATTCAATGCTTTGTTGAACAATGCATGGATGCCCGAAAACCTGTTGAATGTCTTGCCTTTGCATGAGGACGGTAACTGGGTGGAAGTGTGTTACATGGTGGAGCGTGATGGTGAGGAGCATGATGTACATGGTTTAAGCGGCTTCTTGTTACGTAAATCAACGGTTAGAGAACAGGTTTGGCATGAAACCTTTGCCGATGAATTGGCACATTATGAAAATGAGCAACTGATTAAGAAAGACAATTTTGTCAGCTTCGGTATGCTGCGCTTGGCGGTGTCGGTGGATTATCCGACTGAGTATTATAAAAAAATATTCATTGAGCAGGTATTGAATGCTTTGTTATATGCCAATTGGCAAGAAAAACAAGGCTTTATTGCCGTTGATAACCATGATGTCAGACATGAATTTATCAAAAATCTTGAGCAATTGATGCATGAGTGGTGTTTGGATTTTGATTATTTGACCTTAAATAAATTGATGACCAATGACCAATCCAAATTGCATCCTAAGTGGACATCTATTGAATTAGAGTGGCAGCGTAACCGCGCGGAGCGCATAGCGTCTGTTGAGGAGTTGCCTGCTGCACAGCGTGGCACGGCATTGGTACAGAAGTACATGGACTTTTACAAAGACCGCTTCCGCTTAAAAGGTGTCCAAAATTTTTACCAAACCGAGTGGCCTGAAAGCCGCGTTGATGGTTTGGCTTTTAAAATTGTCTCAGGCATAGAGAAAACCTTAATCAGCCAATGGTGGAGTGAGAGCCGTGGTTTGGCTGATTTGCCTGCAATGATTGCGGCCATTGTTGATTACTTAGAGCAGCAGTCGGTAACATTTAATTTTGACCGCCGTACTCATGAAAAGAAAGCCGTTGAATACCTAGAGCTGTATGAAGCCTATGTGCAGGAAAGCGGTAATAAGGCTAAAGGACGATTATTCAGTTCCAATGCGGTTTCATTGCCACAATTGGATGATTACTTGTATGTTGCATTTACCGAACGTACCCATGTCAGCGCCTTGCTTTTTGCCGAGCGTTTATTACAAAGGCTGAAAGGGCGTTTAAAAAGCTTGCATGAGCAAATCAGTCAAATCTTCGATACCATGGTGAGCCTGCGAGGAAAACACAGCAAGGTATTGCACCAAATTGAACAGATTTCAAGCAAAGGCACATGGGTTTCAGAACAGCACGATACCCACATGCGACAAGTGGCTTTGAATGTGCATTTGGAAACTGAAAAAATGCATGAACAGGTTTTTGCGCTGCCTTTTGAAATTAAAAACTATGTGGGGCGTTTCAAAACCCATTTGCGCGAAATGTTTTGGCAGCATACGAACTTTACGGTGTTCACAGACTATTTGCTCAAACAGGAATTTCAATCCTCACTGGAAAAAATTTCTGAAGCCTATGCTGACCACTTAGATTTTAAACTGTCAGGTGGGAGTACGCGGCCTGAAACCAGTGATTTGATTACTGAAACGGTTCGTATTACGCCTGAAAACAAAATTCAACAGTTTATTGGTTTCGTCAGCAGCTTGACTCAAACTGCAGAGGAAGGATATTTGCCGAGCACCAAACGCCATCAAGTACAGGTAAGCCATACCGATTCAAAATTGTTTGCACCAGGATGGGTGAAAACCGTGAATTCGCAGATGATTCTGGCGCAAATGTTGTACACCAGTGGCCTACAATCGAGTGATATTCAAATCACACCAGATTTAAACAATTATTTGGATTTGATAAACGTTTACCATTTGGACATGAAATCTTGGCCTGCCATTGCCCATCTGGCTTCTGTCTATCAGGCGAGTTTAGACCAATTTGATGACACCAAACGGGCCTATTTCCAATGGCATGCTGAACATCGCTTGGTGGATTGGTATGAGCACGGTTTGATTGAGCCCGAGTACACCACTGAAGACATCCGTTATATTGTGATTAAGGCATATGCAGTAGGTTTATTGAACATTGAGCTCAAAGGCACTGATGTGCGTTTGACCTTGAAAGACAATAACCAAATGCTGACCGATGATTTTGAACCATTGGCTTTATTGATTAAAGAAATCAAGGCCGCTGATTTGATGGCATTGGAGCGCAGACTGAAGGCGGTAACCACCATTCACAATCTGTCGACTCAATACCAACGCAGATTGGAAAATCTGTTGCACCAATTCAAGCAATCTTTCTTTGAATTGGATGAAACCGAAGATGCAGAGTGGATGGCAGCAGGTTTGTTTGTGTCTTGGCAACGCACCACTCAAAAGGTGTTGGCAGAGTTGATGCAAGAGTAATCAGTGTTTTTTTTGTTGTTTGCGGCGTTTCTTTTGTTCGCGCAACAATTGTATGGCACGTTGCTTTTCGGTTTCAGAACCAAACTCTATGTCACGCATTGCTTGGCGTATGGCCGCTGCATCCATAGCGGCCTGTAACTGTTCTTCCACATGCTCAGATTGGTTGTGAACTTCTACTTTTTTCTGGCTGCTGGCATTGGCAGTTGCTTTGGCAATCAGAGCAAGAGGGTCAAATGCTGCCGATGGTGTGGTTGATGCATGTTGAGCTGAGTTTGATTGTTTTAATGTCCGAGCGGCCTGTAAAGCGGTTCTTTTCGCTTCACGTTCTTGTTGCTTACGTGTTTCCAATCGCTCCAAACGCAGGCTGCGACGTTCAAAACGCTGCTTGGCATGTGTGGCCGCCTCATAGGCACTGACTTGAGTATGCTCTAGCACTCTGGGTAAAAACTCATCTTCCACTGTAAGTAAATCAATACAGTCTACTGGGCAAGGTGGGACACACAAACCACAGCCTGTACATTCCAATGCAATCACATCATGCATACGCTTGGTAGCGCCAACGATGGCATCGACTGGACAGGCTTTGATACAGGCCGTGCAGCCTATACACACGTCCTCATCAATAACAGCCAAAACCTTTGGAGCCTCGGTTTTTAACAAGTCAGCAGGCTCTAGCACAGAAACGTGCAGTAAGTTTGCCAAGGCCGCAATGGTTTTTCGACCACCAGGAGGGCACAAATTGATTGCCGATTCTTGCTTGAACAGCGCCTCAGCATAAGGAGCACAGCCAGCATAACCACATTGCCCACATTGGGTTTGCGGCAGTAAAGCCTCAATTTGCTGTACTGATTTCATAAAATGCTTTCCAATTGGCCTGAGGGTAGGGAGGGCAGCATTTTATCACATGCTAAGGGTGGGGCAAATTGGACATACTTTCATGTTTTTACTCTTTGGGTTGAAAAACTGACTTAAGCTGCCTGTGCGGCAGTGAACGCTGCATTTTCACTATAACCAGCCTCTATATATTTCTAAGCTGCCTGTGCGGCAGTGAACGATTGACTTGAACGCGACACAGGCTGCAATTATTTCTAAGCTGCCTGTGCGGCAGTGAACACAGTGCGCTTAATGAAGCCGACTCCTGCTCTATTTCTAAGCTGCCTGTGCGGCAGTGAACGCCTCTATTTACTTGATTCTTGTGGGTATTCATTTCTAAGCTGCCTGTGCGGCAGTGAACACAGTGAAAATACTGGCTCTGCCCATGCGTGTTTTCTAAGCTGCCTGTGCGGCAGTGAACGAACAGGCTTGGCGCGAGGGCATACACCGTGCTTTCTAAGCTGCCTGTGCGGCAGTGAACTAGTAATACATCAAAAGAATGTCGCTCTTCTATTTCTAAGCTGCCTGTGCGGCAGTGAACGCACATGGAAAGCAATGTAAGAGTTAATGGTCTTTCTAAGCTGCCTGTGCGGCAGTGAACATTCGCATTCAAATTAACAAGGTGACAGAGAATTTCTAAGCTGCCTGTGCGGCAGTGAACGGATTTATCAGAACAGCAGCGCTATTTGGCTTTTTCTAAGCTGCCTGTGCGGCAGTGAACGCAAACCCATTGGCGGGAAGCCTGGGTGGCTGTTTCTAAGCTGCCTGTGCGGCAGTGAACCCAATCCGAATTGGTCAGCACCACCAGCGGCATTTCTAAGCTGCCTGTGCGGCAGTGAACGTCCGTTTCGACACATTAATTATGGCGTGAGTTTTCTAAGCTGCCTGTGCGGCAGTGAACGTACTGAGCTGTTAGAAATACGGAATAACTCATTTCTAAGCTGCCTGTGCGGCAGTGAACTTAACTTCAAATTGCTTGATGAAAAAGACGTCTTTCTAAGCTGCCTGTGCGGCAGTGAACGGGCAGAATCCAGCATTGATTGCCATTCAGCAGTTTCTAAGCTGCCTGTGCGGCAGTGAACTCTTTGCTGCTTAAACTCTGGCAAAGCTGTTTTTTCTAAGCTGCCTGTGCGGCAGTGAACATGGGAAGAAAAGCCGACGCGTTCGATTGCTTTTTCTAAGCTGCCTGTGCGGCAGTGAACATTACCCAAGCAATGATTCAGGTCGAGCGAATTTTCTAAGCTGCCTGTGCGGCAGTGAACCCAATCCGAATTGGTCAGCGCCACCAGCGGCATTTCTAAGCTGCCTGTGCGGCAGTGAACCTGAGGAAGAAGAAAATAGCATCAATGTGTTTTTTCTAAGCTGCCTGTGCGGCAGTGAACTGTGGCTTTATTTGCCACAAGCTAGGGTAGCAAACAATTTGCGGGATTTGAATCGGAAAAACCTTTATTTTTAATGCTTTTAAAAATTTAAAATAAATCAATATTTTATAAATTTCAAAAAACTTTGGGTAAATTATGGGTATGAAAATGGTGGCAAGGTATTTACAGGTCGCATGTATTTTAATTTAAGCCATATCTTTTTTTGAATAACTTCACTATTATGACATTCAACTTAAATGTTGAGAGCTGGCATGGAAGTATTGACCGATTTAAAAGCCATTTTGCATTCGAAACGGGCGAATATTTATTATTTGGAACATTGCCGTGTGATGCAAAAAGATGGTCGGGTTTTGTATCTTACCGAGTCTAAAAAGCAAAATTTCTATTGGAACATCCCTATTGCCAATACCACTGTCATCATGCTGGGCACGGGGACATCGATTACCCAAGCGGCGATGCGGATGTTGGCCAGTGCAGGGGTGTTGGTCGGCTTTTTGTGGCGGTGGCGGTACGCCTTTGTTTGCAGGTGCTGAAATTGAATGGTTAACGCCTCAAAGTGAATACAGGCCGACTGAGTATGTGCAAGGCTGGTTGTCGTTTTGGTTTGATGAGGCCAAGCGCTTAGAGGTGGCCAAATCTTTGCAGTTGCAGCGCTTGGCATTTTTACAGCAGGTGTGGCGCAAAGACAAAGATTTGCAACAAGCAGGTTTTGGCAGTGAAGATGCTGTGTTGCAGCGTGGTTTTCAAAGTTTTGAGGCGGCCATCGCTCGCAGTCAAAAAGTGAGCGATTTGTTGCTCAATGAGGCTGCGCTTACCAAAAAGCTGTATCAATTTGCGGCGCAAACCTGCCGCATTCAAGATTTCAATCGTTCGCATGAAAACGGCGATTTGGCCAACCAATTTCTCTCGCATGGCAATTACCTTGCCTATGGTCTCGCCGCCTGTACTT
>RRZU012931113.1_pt1 | contig 20077 bp, 17 predicted proteins | sample 2165561 | NCBI WGS metagenome assembly RRZU01 (sample SAMN10456909, study PRJNA506462) | wastewater metagenome | isolation source: wastewater sludge | place: USA: Moscow, Idaho | reverse complement strand
TCCATGGCGTGTAATTGAAAAACAACTTCACGAGATCATGGACAAAGCACGGTCAGTATGGCCAGCGCTATTACTAGATTTACCAATGGGTTCTGCCCATAAAGAAAAACTAAGAGAACATTGGAAAAAATTGCATCCAGACTTTCAAATACTTGCAAATGATTAGAACCCGTAAATACGGTGAGTCTGATAACTGCTATGGTAGCTTATCGTTTTTGACTGGGAAAATCTTGATGGTAGTCATCTCAATTACGCCGCAACGATTGGTTCATTGCAATAGATTCCATTAGATTGTAAATGTCTAATTAGATTTCTTTAATCTAATAGGATCTAATCAGCCAATAAAGCACCTTTTCACCGATCAACCGACACATTTTATAACTCCATTATTTTGTGGCTTAATAGCCATATCTAAACATAAGACACAATATTATGGATTTAAGATTCAGAAAACCAGACAAAGTTATTGCGTTATGATGTGCGAGACTTCGTAAAGAGCGACTGTTGAGTAGCCACCGATTTAATCCAACGCAGCCTAATCAACGGTGGGTTACTGATACAAGAAGCACTGCTTCGCAAAAAAAAAAAAAAAATGCGACCCTGGGCGTTGGGACGTTAGAACTGGCTGGTTGCTGGCTCACTGCGCATTGGTCAGCGAGCGGCGAACATCATGCCTTTAATCCAGTCAGTAAAACTGAATAGGCTAGATCCCTATGCCTATTTAAGTGATGTGCTGAAAAGGCTGCCGACACTGAAAGTGACCCAAATAGAAGAATTACTGCCACACCGATGGAAACCCAACTCAAATTAAAAAATAGCGATGGGGCTCAGCGGACGCTTACCAAGAATCTAGGTCAATTTGTTTGACTATTGCTGCTTACCAAATTCAGGACTCCTCAGCAGCTAAATAATTTTTATCAAATAGTAAAAAATAAAAATAATAAAAAATAGAAGCATATTTTATGTTGGTTATTATTGTTGAATTTTAATGCATATTAAAGTGACCAACTTCTTCTTACCCTACCCTACTTTAAATTACACCATTAAATATTAAGGAATTAAGTATTTGTTTTATATGTATTTATTTTAATGTACTTTTAATATATTTAATGTAATTTATGTCGGTGAACATTGCCAAGGTTGGGGTCGCGAGTTCGAGTCTCGTTTCCCGCTCCAAATTCAAAAAAGCCCTCATCGAAAGATGGGGGCTTTTTTTATTGATTTAATTATGATTTTTTCAATGTTCAACTTATTCAAAGGCACCATACATGATGTCAGCATGATCTTGCTGTGAATGGTTTGTGACCAACATATGACCATTTTGTGCCTTACATATATACCTAATCTTAAATAACATTAAATTTGGTTAATTTACATTGGAACTTGGAGCTCAAATCAATAATTTAAAACTCTTATTAAAAGTTTTCATCCGTTCATTTTTTCATAGATAACTCAGTCAAAAATTGTGACCAGTTGTGACCAAAGGCTTTCTAAATACATAAGTAAAATTTGTTCTTTTAACAATAAACCATAGCATTTACTTATCTAAATAATTCCCAACGTATGGCTCCCATCGAAATAGGCTCACATTTGTGACAAACTGCAATTTTAATGTGACCAGTTGTGACCAAATTAGGCTCCATTTACCTGATTATTATCATTTTTTTTGAAAATCAATAAATCACCGACCTCTATGTCTAATGCAATACAAATCTTATCTATCGTTTCAAAATCAATTCGCGCAGATTCATCATTATAAAGTTTATGCAAAGTGGATTTATTGATTCCAGTACTCCTTACCAAATCAGCCACCTTTAACTTTCTTTCAGCTAATAAGACTGCCAAGTTTGAAATAATCATACTTTTTCCTATTTAAATAATAAAAAATACTTGAAAGAACATAAAAATATGATAATTTATGTGTAAGGAATAAAAATTCCCACTTTCCTAGTAAAATATTTGAGGCCCTATTATGTCATATACCTATCTTACAACCCAGCAACTAGCTGAAAAAATTCAGTATGACGCTCGTACTATTCGTAATCAGCTTAAGGATAGTGTTCTCATTGAAGGTGTGCACTACATACGCCCTTTTGGTGGTCGAAAAATCCTTTTCGTTTGGGAGCGCATCGAAACTGAAATGCTTAAGTTCACAGGCTTAAGCATGAATGCCTTGCAATAACTGCCAGGAGATTTGACTGATGGCTACTATCCGAGAACGAAGTGGAAAGTTGATTGCCGACTTTCGATATATGGGCATCCGTTGTAGAGAAACAACCCATCTTGAAGACAATGCTTATAATCGCCGCGTTTTAAAAAAACGACTCGAGCAACTTGAAGCTGAAATTACTTTAGGAACTTTTGAATACGAAAAATACTTTCCAAAAAGTAGACGTGTTGAAGATTTTAAAGAAAAAAGAAGTCAGCAGATTGCTGTACAAAGCAAAGTTCCTCTGTTCAAAGAATTTACTGATCTTTGGTTTAAACAGAAAAAAATTGAATGGAGAAAGTCTTATCAACAGAAGGTTTTAATAGTGATCACCAACTATTTAAAACCAGCTTTTGGAAATCAAGTACTTTCAAAAATTAAGAAATCAGACTTGCTCAACTTCCGTGCCTCCCTCGCCAAAGTGACACACGGAAAAGATCAAACAAGTCTGAAAGCATCACGGATTAATCAAATCATGACACCTTTACGTATGATACTGAATGATGCGGCAGAACGATATAGTTTTGACTCGCCTTATAAAAACATCAACAATCTTAAAGAAAGTAAAATTGAAGTTACGCCCTTCTCGTTGAAAGAAGTTCATCAGATTCTCACAACTGTACGTGAAGATTTTAGACCTTATTATACTATTCGATTTTTTACTGGCATGCGTACCAGTGAAATCGATGGACTTCAATGGAAAAATATCGATTTTCAACGCCGTGAGGTTCATATCCGTGAAGCCTTAGTGAATGGTATTTTAGGTGGAACAAAAACCTATGGTTCAAACCGAACCATTCAAATGAGTGACCGAGTGTATGAGGCTTTTAAGCAACAAAAGAGCTTAAACAATGGCAAATCTGAATTTGTCTTTTGCAGCCGAGATGGTTGTCCTTTGGATTATAGGCTTGTCAATAAAAGAGTATGGCATCCCATTCTACGCTTTCTAAAATTAAAACCTCGACGTGCTTATCAAACACGTCATACAGCAGCAACGCTTTGGTTATCTGCAGGAGAAAACCCAGAATGGATCGCACGTCAACTGGGGCACTCAACCACTGAAATGTTGTTTCGTGTCTATAGTCTCTATATTCCCAATGTAACCCGTCGAGATGGTAGTGCTTTTGAAGCAATGCTGGAAAAACTTGATACAGAGGAGCTTACGTATGAACAGTAAAGCTTTCTTTGGTGGTGTAGTTGTCAGTCCTGAAGTCGATATAGTCGCTCGTGAATTAATTCAGGAATTTCATATTCCAAAACTACACAATTTGGCTTTCCTGCTAAAGGTTAATAAATGTTTCGATGATCATGAAGCATTGAGACTTTGGCTACAATGTCTGCTAGATGATGGGCAGGTCCATTATGATGATCTAGCCCAACAAGCCCGCCTCCAATTAATGAGTCTGGCTCATTCATAAACACACATATAAGGTCATCTATTCGGTGACCTTAACCCATTTATACCTATAAGAAAGGTAAACCCATGCATAAAAATATTTCAATCTGGATGCCACTCTATATTGGTGACTTACAGGCAAAATTCGCACGAATGACTACGGAACAAATCGGTGCAACTCTATTGCTAATGATGGATTTCTGGAAAAATGGTGCTATCCCTAATGATTTCACCACTATATGCAGTATCACAAAGTTTCCCCAACAAGCCAAAGTAAAAACACTTCTAATGACTTTAGACAGCTTAGAACTTTTTGAAGTTGAATCTAGCTTGATCACTTCTACATTTTTAACCGATTTGAAAAATCAAGCTGCTCAAAATCAACAAATGAAATCTGATAAAGCAAAAAATGCTGCCCAAGCACGTTGGAACAAATCCTCAAGCAATGCACAAGCATTACCTAAACAACCACTAGGGAATACCCAAACTTCCTCTGAGGATAGTACAAGCATTGCTCTAACCACGCTCAAGCAATGCCCTTCATCTTCATCTTCATCTTCATCTTCATCTTCATCTTCATCTTCATCTTCAAATTTTGAAGAAAAAAATCAAAATGTTTTAGAAAGTTCTAATTGGATTTAGGAGAATAACCATGAATACTATGCTTAGAGCACTCCAAACGTATCCAGTAGTAACAAACGAACTTTGCCCCACTCACCGTTGCCCAATGCTTGAAATTTCAGGTCACCAACTCTGTAAGCAATGTGCAAAAGAAACTATTCGTAAAGCTCATACTAGTTATGAAAATGGATTACAGCAGCGCCTGTTTCAACAAAAAATTAAAAATTCAGGACTCAATAAACGCTATATGAACTGCGGATTTAAGAATTTTGTTGTCTCAACTTTAGCTCAAGACAACGCAATAAAATTATGTCAAAGCTTCGCACAACAAATCATTTCAGAACAACACCCAAATCTACTACTTGTAGGAACACCAGGAACAGGAAAGACCCATCTAAGTGCCTCCATCATCCGCAATCTTTTGCATAACAGCACTAAGTCTGCACGTTACTACACCAGTGCAGAAATCGCTCAAAATATGATGGACACATGGTCTGATCCTTCACGCTCCGAAAAAGAATTAATCGAACATTTTTCTAGCTTTGATTTATTGGTAATTGATGAATATGGCCTACATGACCGACATGAAAAACGCCTAGAGATGGTACATAAGGTTTTATATAGTCGTTATGACAACATGAAATCTACCTTAGTTATTTCTAATTTTTCTCTAACGATGATGGAACAGGATGTAGGACCTAGGTTGTGGTCACGGCTACATGAAAATGATTTAATTGTTGTGCCCTGTTATTGGAAGGACAATAGGATCAATTAATGCATTAAAAATAAAGGGAGTTAAGTCACCCTTTATTTTTTATAACTTAACGTATCCGGATATTGAGCTCTTTACCTTATCAGGTATATAATCCTGATTGATGTTTTAGATCACATATTAAAATATACTTACCTTAGATAGGATTGATAAAAACTTTTCAATTAAAATAAAAGACATGTTATTTAACAATCATATTGTGAACAACAATATAATTAAAATCCATCCTAGCAATTTATACATAGCAGCATTTTTATAATTTTAGAAATTACAAACCTGCAAATTGAACATCAAATAAGTCAAATAACATAAAAATTAAAAGAAAAGTAATCTTTTATTAATAAACTAAAAACATATTTTAACACCCCATAAAAAACACCAAATATCCAGACTAAAAATTACTTAAAACATCAATTAAAATAATTTTATAAATATATATAATTCGAATATCGATTTTATTAAAATAGGCTAAAATATAAAAATAAATAGCAAAAAATAAAATTTTATAATGTGTACAGAGAATGGTTATTTCCTAAGAGTGCTGACTCTTTTGTATGTAAATAGAAACCTGAACTAGACTTATCTGTGCTAAATTTTACTCATAGTATCTATTTGAAAAAACACTCAAAACATTGCAGAAAAAAGCTTGAAAATCACCGCCTTACAAACTAGAATTTATTTATAAAAATCCTCAACATTACACTCAATATTTTAGGAAACCACTATCAAATTAAATTAATATTAACAATTACTTAAACTTCAAGTTTACGATTAACTCAACTAGAACCAAGGCGTATTTTCGGTGCGAAATGAAACAGAAAAATAAAATTAAATGGATAGGGGACGTTATTCTAATAAGACCTATGTCATTTACGTTACTAACCACAATTACTGCTTCAATTACGGTAATTATTATTGCTTTTTTTTATTGGGGAACCTATACAAAGAGAACAACAGCAAAGGGACAGCTAGTTCCTAATACAGGGCTAATTCGAGTATATTCAAATGATTTAGGAGTTCTTGAAGAGAAGTTTGTTAATGAAGGTCAAAAAATAAAAATTAATGATAATCTGTTAAAAATTAAAATGAAAAAATTCAGCAATATTGGGGACAACAACTTATTAATAGAACAACAAATTCTATCAAAAAGAGAGGAATTAAATATAGAAAAGATTAAAATTCAAGAACTGAACAAAAATGAATATATAAAAACCAAAGAAGAGATTGAGTTATTAAAATCTGATATCAATAAAATGAATGAATTAATTAAACAGCAAAATCAAAGAGTAAGCCTTGCAAAAGATAATGTTAACCGCTATGCTTATCTCCAAAAAAAAGAATATATTTCAACTGAAGAACTTCAAGCAAAGCAGGATATACTATTAAATCAAAAAATAGCATTACAAAGTTATGAACGCGATCGAATTGAAAAGCAAGCAGTATTGATTAATACCGTAAGTCTATTGAATAGTTTATCAAGCAAATTATCGAGCGAATTAAGTAATATTAATCGCCAAATTGCATCCAACCAATTAGAATTGATTGAAAACAAGGCAAATAACTTACAAATAATTAAAGCCAATACAAATGGCACTATTTCTTCTATTAATGTTGAAGTTGGCCAACAAATTAATCCAAACATTAATTTATTAAATATAATTCCAGATAATTCAACTTTAGAAGCACATCTATATATTAGCACTGAAGCTATTGGATTTTTAAAAAAAAATCAAAAAGTAAATTTACGTCTTCATGCATATCCATTTCAAAAGTTTGGGCATGCTCAAGGTAGAGTAATCTCAATTTCCGAAACAACTATAAGACCTCAAGAACTACTTAACACAGTTGATTCAAGTACTAGTCAACAAAGAGATTCAATTTATTTAGTAAAAGTAGAGCTAAAACAGAAAGGTATGCAAGCATATGGAGAAGTATACCCATTTAAAGCAGGAATGACATTTGATGCAGATATTATGCAAGAAGAACGGAAATTATATGAATGGGTTTTAGAGCCTCTATATAGTATTAAAGGAAAGTTATAAGAAGTTAAACAATGCAAATTTTAGATAAAATATCATTTAACATAAACCGTAATATCCCAACTATATTACAAACAGAAGCAACCGAATGCGGACTTGCTTGTATTGCAATGATAGTACATTATTATGGATATGAATCAGATTTAATTGTACTACGAAGGAAGTTCCCAACTTCTCAAAAAGGTAGCACCTTAAATGATCTAATAAAAATAAGCAAACAAATAAACTTAACTACTAGGCCACTAAAATTAGAGCCGGATCTTATAAATAAATTACGCATGCCTTGCATTTTGCACTGGGATTTTAACCACTTTGTTGTTTTACAGAGTATTAAAGGCAACAAAATCATCCTTATTGATCCAGCATTTGGCAAGCGAATCATAGATATAAATGAATTAAAAGAGCATTTTACAGGCTTTGCACTTGAATTATGGCCAAATACTAAGTTTGAAAAAAAAGAAGAAAAAAGCCAAATTAGATTTCAAGAATTATTAGGGAAAATACAAGGTTTCTGGAAATCATTTGGACAGATCTTAATTTTAGCTCTGTCTTTAGAGATCTTTTCATTAATTAGCCCTTTTTTTATGCAATGGGTGATCGATCATGTCATTGTATCATCAGACTATAGCCTACTAACCATCTTAGTCATTGGCTTTACATTACTTATGATCTTACAACAGCTGATTAGCCTATTAAGGTCATGGCTAACGATCTATATGAGTACACATTTAAATGTACAATGGATGGGAAATGTATTTGACCATCTTTTAAACATTCCAGTTTCATATTTTGAAAGACGGTCATTAGGCGACATTATTTCGCGCTTTAGTTCAATAAATAATATACAGCAAACGCTAACCTCAACGTTCATAGAAACCATATTAGATGGCTTAATGACAACTTGTACATTAATTTTAATGTTTATTTATAGTCCAAAATTAGCATTGATTGCCCTATTAACAATGTTAATTTATGCTTTAATAAGATGGATTTGGTATACACCACTAAAAAATGCTACGGAAGCAGAAATTATTCACGCTGCAAAGCAAAATACCCATTTCATGGAAACTATTCGCGGCGCAAAGACTATAAAATTATTTCAACGTCAAAATATTCGACATGCAATGTGGTTAAACCTGGTTGTAAATCAAATAAATTCAGGATTAACAACGCAGAAATTAGGTCTAGGTTTTAGATTTGCTAATGGCATTTTATTTGGGTTGGAAAATATAATAATAATTTGGTTAGGAGCAGTTTTAGTTTTACAAGGAAATTTCACAGTCGGTATTTTAATTGCATTTATTGCATACAAAAATCAATTTGATAGCCGTGTTGCAAACTTAATAGATAAACTCGTTACTGTAAAAATGCTTAAAATAGATTTAGAACGCTTATCTGATATTTTACTAACTGAACCAGAAAGCTTAGAGACTGGTAATGAATTAGAGCCAAATAAAACAACAAATGCATTAGAAATAAAACATTTATATTTCAAATATTCAGATAGTGAACCTTATATACTTCAAGACATTAACATCAAAATACCGTTAAATCAGTCTGTTGCAATAATTGGTGCTACAGGATGTGGTAAAACAACTTTATTAAATTTAATACTTGGAATTTTCCCTAAGAATAATGGTGAAATCTTAATCATGGGACAAAACATTGAAAAAACAGGTTTAAATACTATAAGAAACCAAATTGCAACAGTATTGCAAGATGATATTTTATTTGCAGGATCTATTGCTGAAAATATCTCATTTTTCGATCCGCAACCTGATTTTAAATGGATACAAGAATGTGCAGAAATTGCAGCAATTCATGATGATATTCTTAAAATACCAATGGGCTATCAATCTTTAGTAGGTGATCTCGGCAATATACTTTCTGGAGGACAAAAACAACGAATTTTACTTGCAAGAGCAATTTATAAAAAACCCAAAATATTATTCATGGATGAAGCTACAAGTCATTTAGATATACAAAAAGAACAAGAAGTAAATGAAAATTTAAATAAATTAAATATTACCAAGATAATTATTGCACATCGACCTGAAACTATTGCATCTGCAGAACGAATAATTGCACTTCAAAATGGGGTTGTTGTCCAAGATTTATTAGTAAAGGAAATTAATCCCACATGAAAAAAAGAAAATTTAATATATTTTTATTACTTACGATTATGCATCTCTATAGCATTTCAAGTTCTAATGCTGGAGAAAAAACAGAAAAAGATGATACACTCACCGTTAAGTATAGTGTAGAAAAACCCATTAATAAAAAAATAATAGAAGACAAAGAGACATTAGATTTTGAATGTTTAGAGCAACTAAATCTCAATAGCTTTAAGAAAATTGATTTGATAAGTGCAATTGAAAAAGTAATATGCAATGATTCTGATAATAAAATTGCATGGATCCAAACAAAAATACACGCACAAAATTTAAATATTGAGAAATCATCATACTATCCGATAATCACAAGCAGTTTAAATTATAGTTTAGAAAAAAATAAATATAAAATTGAAAGCCAACAGGCTGTAAAAAATGAAAAAAATATTAATCATAATGTTAATTTAAAAACAAGCTGGTTATTATATGATTTTGGCAGTAGATACCACAGGATTAATGAAGCAAAGAACTTATTGGCTATGTCTTTAGCTTTAGAAGACTCTACCCTACAAACAATAATTTTGAAAACCATAACTTCATACTACACTATAGTAGAATATGAATTTCAAAAAGAGAATATAAAAGAATTAGTTCAATCCGCTGAAAAAAATTATGAAATTGCAAATGAACGATATAAGGTAGGTGTTGGAAATAAGTCGGACCAATTACAATTGTATTCCAATTTAATTAAAGCTAAATCTGAATATAAATTAATAAATGGAAAACTAAAAATAGCTAAAGGTGAATTAGGCATATTAATGGGAAACCCTTCTCTTGATGATTTTGATGTTAGTACTCAACTATACACACCCGAAACTCTAGATTTAGAGCCGATTAAAGACCTCATTGAACAAGCTAAAGAAGATCATCCACGCTTTAAAGCTTTATATTTTTCAATAAATGCTGCAGAAGAAAAAATTAAAACACTTAAAAGGTCAAATTATCCTACTATTTCATTCATTTCAGATTACAATAATTCAGAGCAGTCCAACCAGAGCTTTAGCTCCACACAATCGCACCAAATACAAGCTGGGATACAAGTAGATATACCAATTTTTGACGGTTTTAGCCGTAAATATCAGATTGCGAAAGCAGAAAAGGATTTAGAATTAAAAATATTAGAAAGAGAGAAGCTTGAGGAAGAAATATCTATCCAAATTTGGAAAAACTATAAAGAAATTGAGTTAACATTCGAAAATATAAGAGATCTCATCTCTCTTAAAGAAAGTGCTGAGCAAGCCTATAATATCTCACAAGGGCGCTATAAAGCAGGAGTTGGCAATATAATTGAAGTCATATATGCACAGAATTTCTTTAATGATGCAAATATGAATTACTTAACTGAACTAAAAAAATTTATTAATCTTCGTTATCTTCTTTTATACAATATTGGTAAGTTATGATAAGCACCAGATAACACTATTATTACTCATATTCTTCCGCTAATAATATTTATAAATTCAGTTTTGTTTTTTGGTGATATAAAAACTTCTTCGGTTAGTCCATTTACACAGTATTTAATATAAACTCTATCGACAGATAAGGCAGGAGAGGAAGAAAAAGACTTCATACTTTTAATTAAGACAATAGAGCTTAATATAATTTCTTTACGATAAAATCCGCATTGAATAAATATTTTATCTTCAAAAATTGCATACTTAGTGTTAAAAAATTGAAGCCACATTGTATAATAACCAAAAAAAACTATTACTATTAATAATAGAACGCGAAATACTCCCCCATAAGAAATAGTATCAAAATTTTCCCAAAAATAAAAAAAAGGGAACAACATTAAACAAGTAGAACCTAAAATTATTAAAGTAAACCACCAATCAACTTTTGAACGGAATATCATTATATTTTCTCGAAAATAAAAATTTAGATATTATTACCATACAAAAAAATTTAATGAAATACTAGAATTTAAAACTCTTTTCAGATTCTTAATTCAAATGCCTAATTGACGGATCTCGACAATTTTTGACTGAAACGAGGCTTTGTTGCACAAAGATTTAAAGGTAGAGTTTTCCTAAGTTGCTAAAATTTAAGTGACAACTTGGGTATGAGGTCTGCCTAATTCCGTAAATTTATTTAATACGGCTACGCGTGCATGAATCTTATTCACTTGGCTGTCAAAATTCCTTGAGCAGAGTTTATCGCCTAATAAATTTAATGCAATGCATCTTGGTTTCAACCAGACTTCGCCAATGATAGCCTGACCATTTTTTCCATAATCTTCCACCTAGTAAGTCATTTCGCTCCTGTGAGCTAATCTTTTGATCCTTCCAAGGCTTTGTATTTTTTCTGGATGGAATCACTGTATGCGCTTGACGATCTGCAACAAACTGACTGCATCGTTTTGTATCATAAGCCCCATCGTTATATACGGAGTCAATTTGCTCATCCAGTGAAATTTGATCAAGTAAATCTCCGAGTATTTGTGAATCACTGACATTATTCGTTGTGAGCTGAACTGTCCGTATTTGCAGTGTTGCAGCATCTATACCAATATGGAGTTTACGCCATTGGCGACGATATTCAGGTTGGTGTTTCTTGCGTTTCCATTCACCCTCACCTAAAAACTTCAAGCCTATTGAATCTACGAGTAGATGTAGTCCATTACAACTCTTTTCATACCTAATTTGAATATCAATATGCTTTTGTCTGCGACTGAGAGCGGAATAATCTGGCGCAATCCAATCTAGACCACACAGTTTAATCAGACTTTGTACAAAGCACGTGATCATACTTAAAGAGAGTCGAAATAAGGATTTAATCATTGAACAACATTGAACGCTGTAGCTAAGTAGGTTTGATTTCGTTCATACTTACTTTGAGACTGAGCATACCACTGAGTTTTAGGATCAAACCAAATGGCAATATTTCTACGATTAATGAGAACCAATTGGTTGTATGGTAAATTTTAAGTGCTGGCTTCTTCATTCGCAAATTATATTGCTAAAGATAGCTTTAAGAATAGGTTTGTGCAAAAAATCCTCTTTAAGTTATTGATGTAAATGTATAAAATTAAGTGTCTATTCTTTTTTTTAATGTTGTGAAAGACTAAAATAAAATGATTGGAAAATACGAGTTGTGATCGAACACATCAATAGTCAATTGAAAATCTTTAGAAAATTAAGTGAACGCCATAGAAATAGGCTGAAAAAAATTTGATTTACGCTTTAACTTCATTGCTGCACTGGTAAACTAGATGAACTTGCAATAATGTATTTCATAAGAGGTCTAATAATTAAACTATAAACACTCCACCCAATCCACAATATCCTTAATAACAATTGATTCAACGTAATTAAAAGATTTCACCTCATCTTCATTATAAAAAAAATGATTTAGGTGTGGGTATAACTTACAAACACTTTTTCTATTATTTGATTTTAATACATAATTCTTCCACTTTAAAAAATCCTTGTTCGGCAAAACATTGTAATCCTTACCACCTTGCAATACAAATATTGGTATATTAATTTTGTTAAATTCTTCAATTGGATCATAACTTTCAAGGTATTTCAAATATTCCCCTGCCTTATTAAAAATAAGATTATCATCAAAATCACAAATATTGGAATCACTCTTTTTACACTTTTCCCAGTTCCTTTTCGCTAAAGTAACTTCTTTTATTTTTTTTAAATATATATCGTGCAATTCTGGATTTTTACCTGATAAATAATTCAACTGATATATCAATCTATTATGAATATCATTATCAGCAGGAGGAGCTAACAAAATAAACCCACTTACCGTATATTTTAATTTCTCAGCAATCTTTGCCAAAAATAACGCACCTTGACTATGACCAAGTAATACTACTGGAATATCATTTTTTTTTAATTGATCATAAGCTAAATTGGCAGCTAAAACTGCATCATTAATTATCTCTTCCTCTGGATCTTTCATATTTAGAAATGGATATACCCATGTTCTTTTGTCAAATCTAATACTAGCTATATTATTTTTTACCAAATTAACAGCTATATCGAAAAAAGGGGCGCAATTACCAACATTCTCATTTTTATCTAATGCACCACTTCCTTGGACCATAACCATCATTGCTGAGGTTTTATGTAACGGAATTAACATAGAGCTATCAATTAGGAATTCCTTATTTGAACCTATTTTAGACGTTATTTCTTCAGCGATATCAATAATATTTGATGGAAGTTTTATATCTTCTCTTAGTTCATAATTATTAGGGAAAAAAAATAAACCCTTTAATTTATTCTGATGATCAAATCTAAAATTTACGAAATATTCAGATAATTCAAATTTTATTTGAATTGTAAAATTTGAATTTTCTAATTCATTTATATTACTAACATCTTGAATTTTGCCAAATTTTAGAAGCTCTTTTTTAATAGTTTCCAACTTATCTAGAGTGAGATTTTTTTTTAGTTTTATATTCCAGTTCGTAAGACTAAGTTCAGTCTCATTTCTGAGCCACTGTATTAAATTTAAAACTTGATTTTCAATAATTTCACTCTTCATATTTATTTAAAACCTTCGAACCTTAATGCTATAATATTCTGGTAAATTACATTCCGCTAACATTATTGTAACTATTAATATATTTATTTAATTCTAGCTGATGTCGCTTGTTAAATTCAGAAATAGCTATGTCCTTATTAATTTTAGAAAGGTTTATATCTTCCCTAATCTGTATAGAGGAATATCTATCATTGCTTGCATGTAAAATATTATATATATCTGAATATGCAAGATATGCGATATTTTTTGAATTATACAAATTTAATTTATGTAATAATATAAAATCTACCAACTCTTTTCTTGATAGACTGGGTAGTTCCCAGTCGCAATTACCCCAAATATCTATCGTACTATTCAACTTATATTCACCACTCTTTGCTAGCTTAGAATTTATATTTAATGAATTTTCTTCTAGGCAAATTAGGTCAACATAACACTCAAGAGAGGATATATACAGCTTGATCAGACTAAGGTTATTTCCAGGGAATCCTGCAATGAAATTTATTAAAATATAAGGTACATATCCTATTATATTTCTAATTTTAACAATTGTATCAAATACTAATTTTTCAAAATTTTCACAATATTCTTTATATAATGGGATTATTAATTTTAAAGATCCAATCCTTAATTTTTTTATAAGCGCCCATGATTCAGACAGACAAAAAAAATCAAAAAAGTTAATTTCTAAATGTAACTCAATACTATTATTAGGAGATATTTTATTGATTAGCTCATATGTATTTTTAAGCTTTGTATTGTTTAGTGTCAATGGATTTCCAGTTAACATCAAATTTAAAGGCAATTCTCCTACTAGAATCTCTCTCTCTAAAGAATCAAAATTTTCATGTAAAACATTTACTTTTGAACTCAAATAAATATCGCAGTTATTTTTTTCTAAATCACAATTTCTACAATAACCAATTGGACAAATCAAAGGTGGCATGTCAATCATTAAATTTAAAGAACGCCATTGAAAACCATTAGCTGGAGGATAATTAACAAATTTACGATCACTATATATTAAATTGTTATTTTTTAAGTTAACTAAATTTGCATAATCTAATATTGAATCATAGCCATTTACCAATACAGCCTGCGAGTTAAAAAAGATTTCTTTAAAATTTGAATCATCACCTGCAAGACTAATGATACAAGAATTAAAATTTGGTAAACTATTTCTTATTAAACCAATTTTACTATTTATACCTTCAAGCCAACTCTTGAAATCTATCTTTAATTCTTCATAATAAAAACCACCAATATAAATACTTATCCAGAAAACTTTATCTCCATAAAATTTCTTTAAATAATTAATCAAAAGTTCACTAGGAATTTTTAAAAAACTATCATGAATATTTATATATATTCCATTCTCTTCAAAAATACCCTTACATGCATAAACACCAGGTATTGGCCAGATTCTATTATCAGGTCTCTCAATAAATAATTCTGTTTTTAACATTATTTTTCCAAAAATGTAATATCTTTTAGATCAAATTCACCCATTTCACACTTTAAACTTATAGGGATTAGTCCTGTTATCCAATATAGTGCTGCACATAAAAAAGGTAGCCTATAAAAAAATTGTGATTTACAAACTTGATCAAATTTTTCACCCTCCAAATATAGGCAGCTACCTTTACAGAAAGAAAGTAAAGGACAATTTGAACAATTTTTTCTAGATTTCCAATGGAAAATTGTATTTATCTTTAAGTTCTTCAAGTCAGAAATAGGACCTATATCATGTTTTCCTTCCGGTAATGTATTTTGACATGTAACAACATGCTGCGTTTTTAAATTTAGAACCAACACATCAGCCCGATCTAAACCGCATTTTTGCTCAATACAGTTTGATGGTTTTGACTCACTTATCATTTTAAAAAAACCAAAAATATCAACACCATATGCAAATAATGACTCTCCTGATATGATTTCTTTATAAATTACATTAAGGTGTTTGGCATCATAATCATTATCATTATGAATAATAGGCATAGCCAAACCTTCAGTAAGTAATATTATTTCTATAGGATCTGTTTCCAATTCATCTGCAATGAATTTTCTAATTTTTGATATAGATATATTATCAATAGTTAAAACGCAGTTGAATTTTAGCGGACGTATTGTTCCTTTCAACTCATGAAATAAGTTGTAAATATTTATATTCTTTAAAACATTTTCATCTCTATGTGTACTTTCGCCATCATGACTAATTGTTATCGTGATATTATCATTATCCAATATCCAATTTGCTATTTCAGAATTAATCAAAGACCCGTTTGTTGTTATACTTATAATACTATTTGAATATTTATTTATAAGCTCTGTTGCTAGTACATTTATTATTGGCCAATATAAAAATGGCTCCCCCCCCCACAGTTCAAAAATTACTTTATCAGTGTCGTTAATTATATGATCTAAGTTTTCAAGCAACTTATAGACATCCTCCCTTTTTGCCATCTTTCTTAATGACAACTCCTTCGGAGAATTATGAGGAGTCTGAGCACAATAATCGCAACTAAAATTACAACTGAGTCCCAACTGAATTTTAATTAAACGAAAAGGCCCTGATTTTACTCCAGGGTTCAGTGGATTAACATCAGTTTGATTATGATGTTCCCATGGCTCAGTAGGCCTTGTATATGATCTTCCTATTGTACTAAGATCAACTAACTCATTAGTATCCTTCCATATTAGTTTATTTTTATGAATATCATAAAAAATTGACCTAACATTATTATTAAAATCATTAAAAGCTATTTCAGCATAATTATTCATTTCCATTTTATATCTAAACTCATTTAAAAATTAATCACGTTTTACACTGAACTTTCCACCGCATAATCATTAGCATAAAATACTTTTGTACCATTAAGAACAAATGAATGTAATGTTTCATTTTTATCAACAACCCTATGGTTAATGCTAACCACTTCAGATAATTTATCAAATAAATAAACCTTATCTCCAACTTTCATTTGTTTTACAGCAGTATCTTCCAAACCAAAATTCGGTTTATTTATTCTTTTGATTGTTCGATATAAGCGATAACCATCTATATCTACTGCTAACCACTCCCCATGTTCTCCTAGAAATAACTGTTCCCAGGTACTTTCAATTTCATTATTAACATTATAAATTTTATCGCCTTTCTTTACTTCACATAAAACTCGTTCAACCACTACACCTTTTTTTCCGTCTATAGAAGCTAATTCATCACCTATATTAATTTTTTCAATCGATATCTTAGTTCCATCTACTTTTCGCACCCCAGTTCCGCGCGGGAAACAACAAAACCCTCCTGTTTGTCCTATTGCTACATACTGAATGCCAATTACCATAAGATAAGCTACTGCATTGGCCGCAGCTATAGCATTTGTGACTGCATTGATATTAACAGCATAATTCACATTAATTGCTTGATTAATATTGCCTGCAGCGGCTCCAGAAACATTATCTAAAACAGGATCTCCTTCATTAATTTCAATCCAATCATCACCCTTTGCTCTTAAAAATATAGAGGTACTTAATAATTCAGAATTCAACTCGGTATTTATGTATTCTGCTAGATCTTTATTATTAATTGATATATTGTTTTGTACTTTTACTTCATCCAACAAATGAATCAGATTAAAATCTTGCTCTAAATTCTCTTTAATTTCTCTATCAAGACAATCTTTATCTTTCATGTTAACCTCTTTAATAATTTAAAATTAGATTACGTTTCAACTAAACCATTGTCCCATAAAAAATTGATAAGGTGAAAATTCTTGATTTTATTATCATCCATTAAAACGATATCAACTGGAGTATGAGAACCACTATTACAATACTCAATAAATTTTTCTGAACACTTAATTTCCCTCTTTAAATTTGGAGTTTTTAGAAATGCCATACCATTCTCAAACTGTAGCTCTACATTAGCAACTATTTTTATAGCCTTTTTAGCATTAATCTCAAGTGATGATTTAGAGATCATACTCTTCATAATTTTTGATATTTGATCAGGTGAATCATATTTTGCTTCATCAAATATAATATATCCATTAGGCCATATATCATTTGCTATTGTCGGGCTAACAAGTTTAATTGATTTTGTTACAATATTGATCAAAAATCCTGATACACAGGCAATTGTTGAGCCTCCATCGACTGATTCGAATTTTTTCTTCTTTGATTCAGAAAAAAATACTTTTTCATCTTCGTTTATTAAAGCTTTTCCTGAAGCCGATTTAATAGTGAATAATGCACCTTGATTCTGTAATACTAACTCTACACCCAATAATTCTTCGTCATTAAAATTACTATGGATTTTTTCTAATATCGAAGTTGTCAATACTGAGAAGCGATTTGGAACCGTTTTTTTATCTTCCCAGAATTTCAATACACTTTTTGTTAAATCCACATTTTTTAAAGCAATGGCGGTAGTTGTTTGTGGTATTGCATCGACTATAGATGTATATGTTTCTAGAAACTCGAGATAATCTGGATTATCTAATGGGTCCGTAGCCCAGTATAAGAAACTTGATTCCATAGATGAGCCTAACAAAGAATAAGCTTCGTTCACAATTGCTTTCCACTCTCGTAAATTTTCAGGAGTTAACTCAAAATGCCCCTTAAATTTTTCTGCAGAAATACCACAAAACCAACATCCTACTGAACATCCATCCGACAACTCAAATGCTATTGGTGGATGGATAATCCCCACTGATTTTGCTCCCATCTCTATCGAAACTCTATTTATATTCCGTCTACGCCATTTATCAAACTCAGGCCAAATGTCATAATTACTCCCTATTTCTATTGAGTACTTTCGGTAAGCTTTAGCCGCATCAATATAGTCTAACCAAAGCCCGACTAAGGGCCATTTTTCTTTAATCTCTTTTTGAGAAAAATGACTTGGGATTATTGACGAGTCTATTACTGGCATCACATCATTTAGACTAATCCCACTTCCTTTAAAATTTTTGTCAATATTTTCAATAGGTATACCAATATTTAAAGTATTTCTAAGCCTCTCATTTCCAGTATAAATTTCAAGCAACCTCTTTACCAATCCTAACTTTTTCTTCTCAGCTTCACTCAAAGAATTCAAATAATTCGAGTAAGGATTTCCTTTAGATATTCTATCGTTATCTAACATTTTTTTTATGGCTCAAAAATTAAAATTTTACATCTAAAACTTATCACGTTATTAATTTTTATGCAATTTCTGTGTTTAACTATTTAAATAATGTTGCACTATTAATGAAACAACAGCTCTATTTCTAATTTTTTTATTTATTACTACAGACTTACATACTCTATTATTTATCTGATCGAGATTAAGTTTTATCAATATAATTGGCAACATAAATCTAAAGTTTTTACTTTCTAAAATCCCCCATAATCCATTTAATTCACTCAAAAATCACATTTATTCAATTACGATTATAAAGATAAATTTTTAGATTCTAAATTATTTATTCCTTACCCATAATTTAAAAGTTAATAGTTTTAAAATAGTCATTTACTAATTTAATCAATATATTTTGCACTGTATTCAAGCTTATGAAAAATTAAAAAGCTAGTTGAAATCTAAATTAATTTCAATTTTTACATGTTATTTTACCAGCTTCTATTAACTCAAAGACATTTCTTAATTGCTTGGGCAGAATTTTAACGCTATTCGCATTTAATTCAACACAAGCACTCACAATATCCAAATGACTCAATTAAGGTCCAGTTTATCTAAAATAATAACCCAGCGTATCGTCTTTTGAGTCTCCCCACCCGGTCCAGATTTCTGTTAGCTGCACATAATCCTGATTGATGCTTTTGACTTTGTATAAGAAGCTACGTGGCGGAGAGGTCTCATTGAGACGTACTTTTTCGATTAAGATAAAGGTCTTGTCATCCAACCATCTGACCCTAAGCGGCATGGGATCCTGACACTGCCCCAGTTCTGCATACATCGCCGCATCTTTGCCATTTTTTGAGAAGGACAAGCCGGCACATTGAACATCCGGGATGTCCATCACCAGACGTTTTCCGATTAGGCTTTCTTTGGCGCCCGCACAGGCCAAGCTTGAAAGGCTGAGACATAAGCCCGCTAAAAATATTTTTTTCATGGCGTTACTCTTTATTTATTCGGTTGAAGCGGTTTAAAACATATTGTCAATAAAGCCACACTGTAATATGTGCTGTGATGGATCTATTGGATGGTCATACAGACTGATATAAGCAATCATGCTGCTCAGATCAGAAACATCCCGTTTATAGTGCTGGGTATAGATGTAAATCTGTTTAGGGCTGTAACGCTTTCCGTTTTGAAAGACCTCTCCGTTAAACACCTTTAAATGCGGATACTGTTGAAAGACCTGC
>RRZU010749311.1_pt1 | contig 20077 bp, 17 predicted proteins | sample 2165561 | NCBI WGS metagenome assembly RRZU01 (sample SAMN10456909, study PRJNA506462) | wastewater metagenome | isolation source: wastewater sludge | place: USA: Moscow, Idaho | reverse complement strand
CTGCGCTACTGGGTGGGCAAGAAGTTCGCCGGCGCGACGCTGGCGTCGATCGCCACGACGTTCACGCAGTCCTCGGAGTTCGTCCGCCGCTACGGGTCGCTCGGCAACGGGGCGTTCGTCGACCTCGTGTACCAGAACGTGCTCGGGCGAGGTCCCAAATGTGTCAAGATACGTGGCGTGGTACGCATCGGACCATTTCACCAGCATATCGTGCATGGCGTACACCTTCTGCGCGTACACCCAACGCTTGTAATCATCGCGTGCGTTGTAGGCACCAATGGCTTTCCAGGAATACCCCATCCGATAAAAATTGTCCGCCAGTATCCAGGCTCCCACATGAATGCTCACGCAGGGATTGGCCAAATCCTTTGGTTCGATACCGTACTTCTTCAACGTTGGATTCCACGAGTCGTTGATTTGCATGTAACCAAAATCCACGGATTTGTTGGTATTGCGATTGACCGCAGTCGGATTCAGTTCGGACTCAACCATGGCAATCGCAAACAACAAGTACGTCGGAATGTTGTATTTCTGCGCTACCGTCAACCAACAATTTTGTGGCTGCTCATGGGCCTGAGACACATTGCGGACATTGGGCGCTGCTCCGGGATCCGGTGCAGTACCCTTTTTGAAAACATGGGCCTCTGCAGACGAACTCGACACAGCCTCTGAGCGAACAGCCACATTTCCTCCGGCATGCGCATATCCGCTAACACCAGTCAAAACGAACGAAAGAAAAAGGAGAGAGCCGCGCATGGTAAAATGAGGACTATCCTAATTTACACGAGAGACCATCCTCTATGCCAGACAAAGCCCAAGACAAGTTGCTTCTTGCCCTTTCCGGACGCGGAACCATTAATGGTGAATACGTGTCATCCGCGCGTTGCGGCAAGGACGAAGTCGCCAAGACATTGGAAGGATTTCGAACCTACTCGTTTGCCTTGCCCTTAAAACAGACGGCGCAAGTGCTGTTCGGCCTCACGGAAGAACAAATGTGGAACGACAAACTGAAGAACGTACCAATTGAAGCCTGGGGCATGTCGCCTCGGCTGATCTATCAGCGATTGGGTACCGAAGGCGCACGTGAAGTGTTCGACCCCTCCATGTGGGCCACCCAGGCCATGTTTGTATGGGATGATGTGCGCGAAGGACGCCCCAACGCCACGCAGCACACCTCGCCCACGGCAACGACATCCGCGCCTCCTGCGTCGATTGAAGATTTCGAGCGGATGATTCGTATTGCGGCTCAGACCATGTTTCAATTGTCGGATGCGGATATTTTCCAATCCGAAACCTGCGACTCGAACCTGTCCCGGTGGCCATTCTCATTCGCGCATATCGTAGACACCATTAAAACGAAAACCATCCCCGCCATTCTGGATCTTCCGCCAGAAGAAGCCATGCTCCGGTTTGTGGAAGTACGCAGCACCCTCCCGTTTGTTGAAAAAAGCAGCCAGGGCCCTTACGGTACTCCGCCAGACGTTGCCCGTGGGGTGGTCGTGCCGGATTGCCGTTTTGACAACGAAGCCGACATTGTGCGCGAAAACGGCGGCCACGTTATCCACGTATGCCGGGAATTGCCCCCTGGAATTGAAGTGGTGAAAGGCCATGCCAGTGAACAAGGCGTTTCGATCAAGCCCGGCGATCTGCAGATCGTCAACGATGGAAGCCTTGAAGACCTGCGCAACAAAGCACAAGCCGCGTTGGTTCAACTCTCACCCAACTGGTTCAATACACCGACGCAAGGCCCCGGTCTCTAATTAGCCGGTAATCACGGCATCTTGAAGCGCCGTACGCGAATGTTTCGACTATCCTAAGGTGGTCATGCCGCGTACAATACGCCATGGCCAGCCGTCAATATCTGTACTGTTCATTTCAAGAAAAAGACGAAGTGAAAAAACTTGGTGCCCATTGGGATGCCGCCGCAAAAAAGTGGTACGTGCCCGATTGGGCGGATGCCACGCGATTCAACAAATTTCTCCAGCCTCGAACACTTGCCGCTACGGCGAACCCAGGACAACCGAGGGGCGGGTTGTTCATTGATTTGGTTCCGTCCACTTGTTGGTACTCCAATGTCCGCAGCATGGTTCCCGCCACCACATGGGATACGATTCGCCGCAAAGTGTACCGGGATGCGAACTACCTGTGCCACATTTGCGGTGGCCATGGCAAAAAACATCCAGTTGAAGCGCATGAGCGCTGGTCTTTCAACCTCGCAACACGCACCCAGACTCTACAAGGCATCGAAGCGCTCTGCCCCGCGTGCCACGAAGCCACGCATTATGGGTTTGCTCAGACCCAAAGCCGCGATGGGTTGGCTCGCCAACGTTATGCCTACGTGAACGGTTGGGATACCCAACAAATTGAACATCATATCCAAGAGGCATTCTCCTTGTGGAAAAAACGCAACACCGTCAAGCAATGGACGTTGGATTTGATGTGGCTGACACAATACGTGGCGTTGGACCCTGACACGTGCGCCATGTTGGAAGATGTGAAGAATGGCAAGGCGCCTCGGCACTAATAGCATCGAGTGAAGAATCAAAGGTTTACGCATAGCGGGAACCTTTATGGGCACGTTTATGCCGGTCTACGGTGCAGCGATCACCACGATTTTAGGCTCAGGCCGCAACCCTTCCAGTTGCAATAGCCCGTTGCCCATAACAGCCGAATACAGTCCTCTAGGTCCATTCAACGTGGTCTGCCGAGGCAACTGCGTCCATGTAAACAGGGCGGGACCTACGTACGTCTGGGACAGGCCTTGTCCCGTCAGATTGCATTCGGCCGTAGCAAGCAAAGGAAACGATGGTTTGTTCAACCAAGGCTGCTCCTTAGCCAAATAAAGGTAGTCGCGCATGCCATGCGCCGGTGGAATTCGGAAGGGCTCCGCTGTCGAGCTCATTCTCCAACACATTGGAGTAGGCTGTTTTGCCAAGGCGGCGCACATGGCGGCTTCGCCTTCTTTCGGAGAACGGAAGGATCCCGTTTTTTTATGAAGACGAACCTTTTCGAGTAACCGCAATTCTTCGTCCAACGATGCCCCGCGCGCGCATCCTAACGCGGCCCACAAAGTCATGTCCGCGACCCAAGCCTCAAAGGCATTCTTTGGTGCGGGCAACTGAAGACGATGCGCCACAACGCGTCGTGCATCGGCAGGATTCACCGCGTTCTCCGCACTGGCCGCCACCACCACGCCATGCAGTAGAAGACCTACCGCCCAATAACCTAAGCGGATCATCGTCGGGGCCCAGCACCACCTCGGCGCGGCAATACCGTTGTGTTTCGCCCTTTTCGTGGCTTATCTTGTGGCGTTGGGTGGTTTTCTTCTTTGTGCGCGTCGGGCCGGGGGGCTTCCACAAATTTTTCATCGGGCTTGGGTCCGATGCATTGCCCGCGCTGTTCTTTGTTGGGGCACTCAATACGTCCACCGCCGTCCTTGAGCATCTGCATTTTTTGTTTCGGTGTTGCCGCGCCTAGAAGTTGATTGATTTTCTGGCAAACCACCACGCCGTTGTCGCAATCGGCGTTTCCGTTATCACTCGCTGGAACAATATGCTCCAATGTTCGTTCATCCATTGGAATGCTGCGACTGCAATAAAAACATTTTGAGCCCTGAAGCATGTAGAGCTTCTCGCGCAGCCGTTGAGTTTTGGTTTGAACCTTCGACGGCTGGTGCTCAAGCATAGGCATTAAGGAGTGTCATCAATCGAACCTTTAGCAACAGTGTAAACGATTCCCGCTGCGGATACTTCGTAAAGTTTCGCGTAGCGTTGAACGCGTTCGAAAGTATCATGCAACAAAATTACTTGAACCGCAACCCAGGCTGTACCAAGGCCATCCCGACGGGAGTGCGTCTTGGCAATGGGCACCAATTGATTTTTGTTCGTGGCGAACCACGTCATGATTTTGCCATCCAGCCAATCGGACATAGGCAGCCCATCGGATTCCGCAGCGGCTTTGATGCGTTCGCGCAAGCCCACCGGGAAAAACGTAGGAACCGCTTTTCGTACGTCAGTTCGTGCGGGCCGTCCCACTCGTCGTTTTGGAGTGTATTCTGTCGGGGTGCGATTCACCGTGAGCGAAGGGTACAACGCTTCTTCCAGGCTGCGATGGGTGTTGGACTTGGTACTCATACGGCACCACCCTCATTCGTGCCCGTGCCTTCTGTACCCTTTGCCGCATTGGCGCGCAAAGCCGCAAGAGGCAAATCGTCAAATTTCAATTCCGGAAGGTCGTCAATAGGTAGGCCGTACAACGCGCGCTCGGCCTTGGCCATTTGCGGATCATTCAGCATCGCATTCAATTGACGTCGAACGGCGCCCACTTGAACTTGATAGCAGCTTGTTACATGGTTGTGAATACGAACGCTTGTTTTCCGATCGCGGCGCCCACTGTTGTAGACCAGGGCACCTGCTTTTTGGAGCGCATCCAAAATACGAGAGCCGTCGTAGGGCTTTGCCATCAGATTGAACGCGCTGGGCATGATGTTCGCAATGTCCACCGTGGAATCCTTAAACAGGAAGGACCCCCACACGTCCCCTCTAGGACTCTCGTGCGTATAGAAATGGCTTTCGTTTTCAACCAGCGAAGCCAAGAAATGCTCCAGCATGCCCTGCGCTTCACCACCGGTAAATTGGTCGGTAGCCATCAACAGCATGTGCTTGGAAATATCCCATCGCACCTGGTTAACGTAGGTCATGGCATCGGCCACGCTGAACCCCATGGGGCCTTTCAAGAACACGGTCAACGCCACCAAAATCAAGCCGTAGTGCTTTGCCCGACGCATGATGTGCGGCGGCGTGCCCGCCGGAAGCGACTTGCGCAACGCTTCCGTATACAGGTGGTGCGTATTTTTCCAAACTCCTGGCATGTCGCGTTCGGAATCCAAAATGGCCCGAATGGCTAAGTCCGCAGCAAAGCCGTAATTTTCTGAAAGCAGCACGCTCAAACGTTCCGCCTCCGCACTGCCATGAATGGATTTTTCCCAAAAACTACCGGTTACATGCGTAGGGATTTCCAATGCCCGAACTTCCTGGCCGGCTTGGCGTTCGCCGCGCAGCAACGTTCTTTCGCCCGTGGACAATGTAACCAGACGAAATGTACGCGACTTTCTTTCCGTGCCATCGCGAGAAGCGCGTAGTTTCTCTCCGCCATTACCAATCATGTACACCGCATTTTTGATAATGTCATCGTTGCTCACCATGCCCGCTTCATCCAGGAACAAGGCCATGTCGTTGCGAGAAACGCAACGGCCTTCCAGACCGTTGTCCGTGGTTCGCCACATATCAATAACTTTTGCTGGATTGCCCCACAAACCAGCGGCCGCCTTCAACGCGGTCGTTTTCCCCGAAGACGAATCGTTGTACAAATGCACAATGAAATTTTCGGAGTCGGGGCACCAATGACGAAGCAACCCAGCCAAGCCTGCGGCAACAAATAACAGGGGTGTCGTATTGGGGAGCACGCCCATCAACATGGCCTGACGCCACACCGCCAGATCGCCTTTTGGACGCATGGCCTCGTTGACCGTGCCATCCCCTGCACTACCCTCGATAGGCAACAGAGGCACATCCCGCGCTGCCGCTGCGTACGTCAAATTCCGGGTGTAGACCCTATTGGGCAACAAATACATCAACTCCTTGTCGTGCTCAATCCAGCCACGACGACGCGTGCCATCCACTTGCTTGACGACTTGTTGGCGCACACCCTGGCCCAGGCATGCATGGAAAAATTCTTCCATTGCCGCCCGCTCTTTACCCAGAATAGGGGCTCCACGGTCCGAATACACATCCCCGCCGCTGCGCCCCGACAACGAAATGAGCTCGCTTCCTCCAGAAAGATATTTGACTTCATTCGACGACAGCGGCACGTACGCCATGTTGTACATGGTGGTTTCGTCGTCAATCGAGTGAACAACGCGGTGCATCCAAACGCGGGTGGTGCCTACCACCTTGGAGACGATGGTACCTGCGTTATCGCCATCGGTCGCTTCTACCTGTTTGATGACCTGATGCACATTGGTCTTGGCGCCACGAGGCGTATTGGGAACCACGTAATACAATTTGCGGCCATCCGACGTCTTGTTGTATACAAACCGCATCAATGGAGTCAGTCCATTGGAGGGCTTCGTTAATTCTTCGTCGAGCAGCCTCTGGAGGTCGACCGTACCAGAGGGAGCGCAAAGCAAGTCATCAATGCCCATCTTGGCATTGGCCGGTGTGTTAACCGGAACCCACGACCCACGAACCCAGCCGTTGCTGTAATACAACAGCGAATCGGAAAGGCTGCGCAGCGCCGCGCGCACTTGCTCATTCTCAGCGGCATCAGAATCGAACAGAAGAATGATCTTCTTTTCCATCGCCATCGCCAGCAACGCATCCAGGGGACGCGTCTTATAGCTAACCTTCAAACCTTCCAGTTTTTCCCGATTGCGTTCACTGTTCTCAAACCAATTCCAGACACCACCAATAGCGACACAAGGAAATCCTTCCTGTACCGCCTTGGCGGCTTTCTTTTCGCCTTCCGTGATGAGCACGTATTTGTGTTGCTCATAAAGCGCATGGAAGCCCGGAGGAAAATAAACCAGATTGTCGGTCTTCATGGGCTTGCAATATTTCATGCGCTTACCCGATGAGGAGTCGGACCGTGGGATACCTTTGTGCAGTCGGCAATTGAAACTGCGAATCAACCGGCCCTCCATATCAAAGTAAGGAATGGCGTAACCCGACTCGTCGGAGTCAAAATCGTTGCGCTCCAACCGGAGCGTCAGCGCATTCCGGTCCAAACTCTCCAATTGCATGGACGCGATCATGGTATCCGACAGCCCGGAACGGCGAAGGTCTGCGATATCGGAAGCGGAGAGATGTGCGATCATTTTGCCTTTCAATGTTAGAGACGAAATAGAAAAACGTCAACGCCCAAAACCAAACAAGGAATCAATGCAACGCAACAAACGCGCAAGTCTTTGATTTTCAATGGATAAATATTCGTATTTTTCTTTTTGCCTTGCGCCGTACCTTCTCGGCATGCCTCGCCCAGAAAGGCATGCTATTCTAATTCATGACCGTGTACCCCTTTGTTCTTCCATGGTGGAAGACCAGAGAGAGTTCGCGCTCTTAAACCTACGAAAGATATTGATGGCTACTTCTGCTTTCTCAAACGAAGACATTCTCTTGATGGCTGGCGCGGAGATCGTCCCGGACCAAGACCCTGGCAATCCGAATTGGCGAACCGCTCCAATCTCTAATATGCCCCAATACACCGCTACCGCAGCAGCCGCCAAAGAGGTTGTTGCCTACGCGGCGCCCCATCGGACCGTGGAAGCCGCTCCCCACTTCCTAGGGGGCTCCTGGGACGATTCCAAGATTGCCAAAGAGCGTTTCAAACGCCTCGCGGACAGTCCATGGAAAGTAGTGGACTTGGAAACGACAGGGCGCACTCCCTACAGCGTTCCAGTTCGAACCAAAGACCCAGCAGCCGGAAAACTACGAGGTCGCATTATTTCCGCCACGTGGACGAATGTGGATGGTTCCATTGAATCCGCCGCGTGGGACCTGGACACCATGGACCCCGCCGAGCGCGCGCAACTGGCCAAGTCGTGCCTCACCGAAACGTTTATTGCCCACAACGCGGCTTTCGACTTGGGTTGGCTCCATCACCTCATTCGGGATGCGGGACTGACAGTAACGGACAAAATGTGGCCCAAACAGGTTCTTTGTACCCTGCATTTATCGCGGCAACTCTTCCCGGAGAATCGCCGGGAACTGCGTATTGCGGCCACCAATCCAGCGGACCATCGCCAAGACTGGATTAAGGCACGTCTGCTCAAAGATCGCGGTATGGAAAACTGGGGCAACTCCCTGGAAGACATCACCTATTCCCTCAACCTTCCATGGACCTCCGATTTGGACAAGTCCTACCAGAAGCCCGCGAACTGGGTACTTCCTGCGCCGCTCTCGCCCGGCCATTTCCGCTATGTGCAAGATGACGCCATCTTGCCTCTGGTTATCGTGCATCGCTTGGCGACGGGAGATAAGTCCCTCCCCCTTGATTCGCAAAAAAGCAAAGGCGAATTGATTCTGGAAGCGGCCAACTGGTTAAACCAGAACGTTGACAAGCTCAAAGAGATCCCCGGCGTTCAAACCTACTTCAGCGTTCATCATGGCGCCATGCGCCACGTGGTCAATGTCGCGGCCAAAGGCATGCCCTATGACATGCGGTTGTCCGAAAAATACAAAGCGGGGATGATGCAAAAAATCCGGCTTGCGGTGGATGGCGATCCAGAACAACCAGAAAAATACCCCGGCATTCATGACATCAACTTCCCTCACTTGGCTCCCTTCAAAGAAATTTTGAAAGACCCTCAGGTAGGATTGAGCCAAGAACTAGTAGAAGCCTGGATTCGCACATTCAAACAGTACGACCCCGATGTGCCCATTCCGAAAACCAACACTGGCGAGTATTCGTTGTCCGCGAAGGACTTGCGCAAGAATCGCTTGGATAAGCGCCCATCCAAGCCGGTGTACGACTTGTTGAATATCATTCAAAAATCGAAACAAGCGGTCAAAATGATCGACAACCTGGACAACTTTGTTCGGCGCGCCATCGACCGTGGGGACCTCACGGAAGCGCAAGGCCGTCTTGACCGTGGTCTTGCCCGCCTGCATCCGCTCCTTGGGTTTGGACCCGGTACCGATCGTCTATCTTCCAACGATCCCAACGCCCAGAACTTCCCACGCGATCCGAACTTCCGCGCGTTGGTCCGCGCCCGCCCTGGCCACAAGATTATCAGCGCGGACTATGGACAGATTGAGTTGCGTATTGCGGCGGGATTGGCTTTGCGTGGCCAGGCCGAGTTCAACAAGCTATTAACCAACGATGGCCACAAAGAGCCGACCGCGTTAGGCGATCGGGCGGTACGCCAGCTCAAACGCCTCTGGTCAACCATGGAGCAACGCGGATTGGAATCTTGCGAAACCATCGAAGGCAAGATGATGGCCGAAGAGCAGTACTGGGACAAAGCATTGAAGGGAAAATTGGCGTCGTTCAACGACGGCAACAAGTCGCACGACGGAATGCAGGATAAATCCTATCAAGAAATCAAAGACGAACGCGATCTACGTCGCTTGATGATTTACGCGGTCCGTATTTACCGCAAACGCAAAGAATTCAACACCGACCAATACTCCGCATTGGCCATTGCGTTCCGAGAAGGGATCGACCCACACTTGTTCACGGGCCTGGCCATGGCTCAAAACTCCGGAAAAGACATTGGTGGCCCCGACCCCTTGACCGTGATTCGTACGGCTAAAGCAGCGGACGCGACGTTTGCAAAAGACTTCCAGGCCTCGGGAAAGCCCGACACGGATGAGAATGGAAAGAAAATTTCCATGACACCCAATGCTGACGCGCTCAAAAGCAAATTCAAAGTGGAGCGCAACAACGCCAAAGCGGTGAACTTCGGATTGTTGTACGGTATGACCGCCGAGACCTTGCATATGACCGGGGTTGTTACCTACGGCTCCGACTGGTCCAAAGAAGAAGCCCAAGCCGCTTCCGATGCATGGTTCGGTCTCTACCCAGAGCTTGGCTTCTGGCAGTACTTCACCATTTTGCGCCCCGAATGGGAAGGCGAAGGCATGGTTTGCAAAGTCAACCGCCGTGCTGGCTCCGCCAAGGTCGACCCCAAGCAACTCCGCAGCTGGCGTGTCGAATCCCTGTATGGACGAACCTACGTTCGGGAAGCCTTCCGGGAAGCCTTGAACTATCAAGACCAGGGTACTGGTGCGCACATGGTGTTCCGTGCCTTTGAACTCATGCCCAAATTGGTACGGGAATCGCTCATCGACCAAATTCACGACGAAATCTTGTGCGAAGCTCGCGACGAAGACGTGGACAAAGTGCTCAAAGGCTTGGTATCCGCGATGGAAAAAGCAGGCAAAGAAGCCCTGGGCCCCTTCCATATTCCGGTTGAAGCGGAAGCCGAAGTAGGAGAAGTCTGGCTGCACGGGGATGCCCCCACGATTCCGTTGGACCCCGACGTCGAATGGACCAACTCACAAATCGGCGAGATGGCTATTCCCGAAGAACAAGAAGAAACTTTGGACCCTACGATGGGCGCCATGTAAACCACTGTTCCAGCAAGGCCCTTCGGGGCCTTTTTCAATACGAGCTGACTCCAATGCCGCGTTGTTCTTTTCGCCGTGTAAAATAAGCGTATGGCCTCTTCCAATCCCACTCACGTTTCCAATATCAATGACCAGCATGCCGTCGATGCGACCAAATTGGTGGCCTCCGCCCGCAATCATCTGGTGTACGTCGAGAGCGTTGTCAATACGGCCAACGTGCCCCAGGACGCACAAGAACAAGTTGCGTCGCGCACATTGGCGTGGGCCACACAAAACCAGCCCCACGCTAAAAACAACTATCTGAAGTTTCTTGGCTACACGGCGATGCAGGGAGCGCTGCACTTGCTTCGTACCGAAATCGATTTGGCCTTGAATCCCGATTGGCGCGACACGCATGAAAAAATCTGGGCGGGTGTAAAAGACGCCCTCCATACGCCGCCCGCAGGCTCTCCCATGGAGCAGTTCCGCCGTGTCATGGTGAACACCTGCCGGCGCGCGACCAACCTGACATTCGACCCGGCTGAGGATTACATCACGCTCGATATGAGCGATGAAAATCTTGAACTGGTTCTCTCCACCGACAACTGCGCGCCATTCACCTATACGCAAGCGCAATACTGGCTTGCGCATCGAATCTTCCTTGCCTCCGGTCCCGATGAGGCCAACGATGCTTGCCGCGCCTTTCAAGCCGTCCATCCGGACAAAGTCATCTCCAAGTTACCCGAGTACACACCGCGCTCCCTTCAAATTGCAAAATCGGAAGGTATCGACGCGTTGCATCAAAAGATGTCGGTGTTCTTCAAACCGGATACTCCTCGGAAAACGGCCGTACTCAAGCCACCCAAGAACATGCCGGATGACGTATTTGATTCGTTGGCATCCATGGGGGCCTTCGACAGCAAGAAACCGCCAGCATCCGATGCCCAAAGCGTAGCCCCTTCGGAGATGATTCAAGCCCTCGCGGAACGGTTCGGGATCCCCATTGTCATGATGGATGCCTGGAAAATTGAACAAGACCGCAGCCGTCCGGCTATTATCAAAAACTTCGATTTTCGAATTCAGAAAAAATCCGAATTGGGCCGCGCCCAATACCTGCTGCTAGGCCCAAGCCCTGAAGAGGACATCCGCATTGAATTGAAAAACCAAACGGTTAGCGGCTCCGCTGGAGACAAACTCCCGATGTCCGTCTACCGGCTGAAAAATATGCACGCGCAGGCCGCGTATGCGAAAACCATCGTCGGCGTAGCCAACACCGAATTCTTCTCGGATGACACGCTGGACTTGGCCAAAACGTTGGCCTTGTCGGAACCTAATATGGTGTTCGTGCTCAACGACGCGGTACGCACCAGCCTGCAAAATGCCATGGCCGGTATGAACTTGCGGTTTGGCCGAGGCGTCGCGCAAGCCAAAGAGGCTACCACGGCCGCCCCTCATCAATCAGTGATGGAATTGCTGGGTATGGAAACACCTGGTGCGGCCCTAGCGGCCGTGCAGCTTCCTACGACCCATTCGACCCCGGTACCCATCACCAGCGACAACGACTTTGGCATCGAGTAGGCCTAAGACTGCGCTGAATCAGATCCGAGGACTCCCCGTCCTTAAGGGCGGGGAGAATGTCAATTCAATTGCAAGATACGAAATGCGGGATCATCCATACGATGAATACGAGTACCGATATCTTCCCGCATACAATCGAGTGTCAGACGACGTACTTCCTCTGGCCATAATGGGTTGCGCAATGCCCCTGCTGCCCTCAAGCAGGCCCCAAACGAATACACGTCCGACCAGGTACCCCATTGGGCTCCCATCTTAATCTCGGGGGCTGAAAACCCGGCGGTGTAAAACCGAGCCGAGTTCAAAATAGGCTCAGCAGCATGGCGCGTCGCGCCGTAATCCAACAACACAGCTCGTCCTTGCAGCGTCAAAAAAATGTTCGCCGGATGCAAATCCAAATGCAGAATATTTTGCTCGTGCATCTTCAAGACGGATTGATGCACGTCCAGAATATACGGTCTCGCCACCGCCCATTCAACGGGCTTGCGCGGCGTGCGGGAGTATACCGAAAGCGAACGTCCCCGCTTCAGCTCCATCACGATGTAGGCGGTATCAAACGCCCTGAAAAATTGGCGTGGCCTTGGAAAGGTGGGTCCACGAAACAAACTGACCACACGGGCTTCTTCATGAAACCGCCGGAATGCCTCGCGATAAAAATCTTCTTTGCCAGGCTGCGCCACCACCCGGCCATCGGGCAATCGCATGGCGCTGCTGGATGGAAAAAACTCTTTCAACACCACCGCAACACCGCGATAGTCGCGAGCTTTGTACACCCAGCTCATGCCACCTCGGTGGATATTGCGCTCCACCATGTAATCGCCGACCTGCACGTCTGCTGCAAGAGGGGCATCCGTTGGCTTAAAGGGGGCACGAACCCATTGGGTAAATGTTCGAAACATGGCTATGGCTGCACAATGTTACAACTAGCTAGGTACAAATGGAAGTAAGAAAGGCATAACCATAACAAGGTCCCGCCTCTAATCAACAGAAAAAAGATTTAGGATCAAATACAATAATTTATTAGATTCAACCTAATATTTAGGTAATTACTGAAATTAAGTATAGCACAATAATTTAGTAGCTATCTAAATATTAGTAATTAAAATTTGAACAAATCCAATACAGCTGAAGTCTTTCGATGTTGGGGGTAAAGCACGGTTTCGTACTTTCGAGCACAAGGCGTAAGCACCTCCGTGCAAGGCTGTCCCGTCGCCATCCAGATGTTCGCCATTTTCTGGGAATATTCGGGCAGGCTCTCCAGTGCAAAACGCCCCGTTGGTCCAGTGTATTGGTCCAAATTAGTCCGGACTGGGGTATTCCACATGGCATCCCGAACAGGATCATGAGGCAGCCGAAGGACCAAAGTTTCCTTCGCCCGTGTAATACCGACGTAGAAAAGACGACGCTCTTCTTCGGACACTTCCAGTGGGAACCGCCCCGCTTCGGTGTGCGGAATCACCACGGTCGCCCATCCGTTTCCCTTTGCCCGATGAATGGATGTCAGTTTCGGTCCTGTCGTAGCGGGAGTCCATTCCTCCAATCGCTGCACCATGGAGTCCAAGGTTTCACCATGAAACAACGGCAAGACATCCATGGCGACCGGTAACAGTCGGCGCTCCTCACGCTTCTCAATGGTGCGGCACCATGCGTCCCGCATGCGTCGAAAAACGGTGGCCACCGCACCGGGCTGGGTCAATGCATCACGAAGACGTCCATTGAATACCAGCATCTGGACCAGATGGTTTTGCTGCCGATTTGTCAGCTTTGGATTCGCCATAGCATTGCGAATTCCACGCTCCACGCCCAAGGATTGCATATCTTTGGAGAGATATTCGATGAACAACGACGACGCGTCCGGATCAACCCAACGAATCCAGGCTTTCGCTTGCGCTTCGGTAGGCCGGTAGGGTTTTTCCAACGCGCATCCAAGGCTCATCCGCAAAACCAAGCCCGTGCTTCGTGCAGGAAAGATCGGCGCTCCTTCCAAACGATAGGGCTGCCCATGCAAATGAAACAACAGCTCGATGTCTTCCGCATGCCGGAACTCTCGAACCAATATCGCATCCGTATCCGTCAATTTGCTCAACGCGGGCCACAAGGCCTCGGATGTATCCCCTCGAACCACGTCCACGGTCCCCGTCGATGCGAGCCCTGACACGACGGTTTTGTCCGGACGCTGGGTGTTGTAGGCCAGCACATGGTTCGCCATCAATGCAACCGCATGCCCATACCGAAACGTACGCGACAACAAAAACCTCTGGGTCCCCGCATAGCGTTGTTCAAACCCTCGAACCATCATGTCCGGGTCCGCCGCCCGCCAGGTATAAATACATTGGTCTTCGTCGCCCACCACCATCAACGACCGCGACGGGTCCTCGGTCAGCAATGTATCCAACAGCCAATGTTGGAGAGGATTACTGTCCTGGTATTCGTCCACCATGATGTGTTGAAACGAATGCGCCCACTGACACGCGTAATCGGGCTTCAGGCGAAACAATCGAACCGAGTCGTACAACAAATCATTCAGGCCCATGAAGCGGTCCGATACCCGCCGTGCTTCAAACGGTGCGAACGCCGCCACCACGTGCTCTTGCAGTTGGTCGGCCAAACCCAGCGTTCCCCAGTCAGGAGCCATACTCGGATAATCCAAGTTCTTTAATAAATCGAAGGCCGCCAGCATCTTTCGCAGTTGGTCCGGATGCGTCGAGATCGCAGCCCCTTGAGCATTCAAATCACCAACGACCTCCGCCAACAAGCCCACCCAGAAATGTTCATCTTCGATAAGTTCCGGAACGGCGCTACGTTGCTCGGTATACCAATGCTGCAGGATATTGAGCCCCAGCGCATGAAACGTAAGAACGTGGGGAATCCCCGACTCCTCGGGAAGGCCATGCTCCAAACGCTCTTGAAACACTTCTTGCGCACTTTTATTGAACATCAAAATCAACATCGTTTGAGGATCCGCGCCTTCGGCCAACATCTGGATAGTCCGTGCCACCAAGACATCGGTTTTTCCGGATCCCGCCACCGCCGACACCAGCGCGTATCCACGTCGGTGCGCAATGACCGCCTCTTGTTCTACCGTAAAAGCATGCATGTATCGAGCCTACGCAGAACAATGCCCCTATGCAAGAGTCGGCATTAGGCGCCTTGTCAGGTTCATGCGACAATACGGACATGGCTCTTCTCGATTTCTTCCGTTCGTTACTGACGCCTTACCACGCGCAACGCTGGCTCCAACACGGGCTGCAGTGGACTATCACGGATGTTCCCCATCTAGCCGCCTTAGGCCTTGCCACGCATACCGAGCCGCAAGGACGAATTCGCGTGGATCCCTTTTCGTTTGCGCAGCATCTTCCACTGGAGCCGTACCTCGACCATGTGTTCACCGGACTGGTACAACGTCATTCCCTACTCCATCCCGATGGCGTCATTCATCTGCAAGAGTTCGCCAGAATGCCCGTGGGCGGTGTTTGGGCTTTTTTTGGAAATGAGCTGAGTCAGTTGCAATCCCCCGTTCACAGCGGAACGGTGCATTATCTCCAGCATTTGATTGCCGAATGCGGCAACATTACTGCCATGGAGTACGTCCCGTCGAAACTATGGCGCCACTGGACCGAGACGATTTCCGCTGATAATATGCCCAATATCCACCCGCAAAGCGTGGATTGGCTAATCGAACGAGGCTACCTCGACCCCGAAAAAAGAATGTTCACTCCGTCAGCGTTTCGCACGGACAACCGCATCTCATTCTTGGTACCTCCGGACCTTATGGTCTCTGCCGATTATGTCCGCGACATTGCTACCCGCTGGCTGCGCGACTACACCATGGATGTACCACAGAAAGTGGGCTTGGTGCTGACGCTGCTCCGGGTTTACGGGGAGGACCACTACCGCCAACATCTGGCGGATTCGCTCGCGTCCTATCTTCAAGACATCGACCTCTCTGTGGTGTACAAGCTTCACCAGGCTTGTTCCGTCAATTGCAAGTTTGAAGATGTCGCCCCCTCGGTACTGCATAAAATGCATCCGGCTCTCCCGGCCATGGGCTCACTAAGTCCACCCACCGACCTGGTGGATGTGTATCTGCTCTACCAATATCTGGAGCATCCCGCGCAAGAGATGGAAACCATACCGTACGCCAATATTCCCATGACCGCATAAAAGGAATTTCCCGGGATCCCTTTTCAACATTGCAACGCCAGGATGTAGCGAATAGACTTGGAATATGGCAATTCCTCCCGATTTCATTGCGTCATGGCAGCTACGCGACCTTCGAAAAGGGGATATGTTGTTGGTGCCGATGCCATCGGCTGCCCGTAAAAAGGTCTGGGCGCACCCACGGCTCCCTCTATGGGACGACCGCACCAATGCGGAACCCTGGTGGCTTCTCAAGCGGCACACCGTGCTCCACGTTCGCGGACCCATCGAGTCATTTCGTGGCACCCGTTGGATTCCTGTCCAATTCCAAGATGGTCCACCTGCATGGATTCGTGCTACGCATGCAACCACGTGCGCATGCAAACCCAGCCCTCGCCCTAAACGAACATCAAAAAATCGTCCCCAACCCTTGCCCCTAAGCAAATTACGTCAAGGTATCGTGGTCGAATACAAAGGTGCCTGGGCCGTTGTCGAGTCGTGGACAACGAATCGATTGCCCGAACCATCCTACGCGGCTCTGGTACGCATCGAAAATGAGCATGGGCTAAAAGACGTATGGCTTCAAGAACTTAATCTATCGACTTAAACGAGTCCATCGCCGTGTTCCATGCTTTCTTGGACATACGGCGGATAATCCTTTTGTTTCATTGACTGCATAATCATCCCCGTAAAAATGGATTTCGTCGTTTGCACCCAATCGGGGATGGAACGCGCAGGAAGTTTTACGGGATATCCTGCCACACTCAAGGGACGATACCTCTTTACCGTGGCATCCCATTTAGGAAACCACTCAAACACGTCGTATGGTGGGTCGTACGGAAGCCAATAATACCAATGCAATTCGGATGGAATCAGATTGTATTCTCGAACCCAACGAGTCGACAAACCAGGTAAACAAATAGGAGAGAAAATGAAATACGGATCCGTAGGAGCCAGCATAACGCCTTTTCCTGGAATTACCCGACTCAACACTCGCGCGTCCAACCCCGAAATCCCAAACGAATAGTCATCAATAGTTAAAATGTCGGAAGAAGTCATATCTTGATACAATAGAGGAGAGCACAACCGCGCGACACAAAATGGTACAAAAAACGCAGCATTTTCACAATGCCCCCTGGATTATCTTCGACATGGACGAAGTCATCGTCAACATCCGTGATCGCCTTGCCGACCATCTAAACCAAGCCACCGGAAAAAATATCCCTGCTAGCGCCTGGTATCAACATGACCTGGAAGGGATTTACGGCATTGATTCGAAACAGCTGATCGATATTTTCTTTTCGTCCCGCATTTTGGAGACCGCAACGCTAGAGCCTGACGCTGACAAGGCGCTCAACAATGCAAAAAATTTCGGTTATAACGTGGGCATTCTTACCGCACGTGGCTGGCATCACGATGGTTTAAACATCTCTCAACAAACCGTAACGCAATTCCAGCTTCCCGTTGACCATATCGTAGCGGTTCCGCTACACGCTAAAAAACACGAAGTGATTCGACAGGCCTTTCCTGGAGGCCCCGTCATTGGATTCGTTGATGATAATCCCGCTCACGTTCGAGGAGTCTCCACCTTGGGAATTCCTACATTCGTTCGAGACCGGCCATGGAATACGGATATGCTTGAATACGCACGCGTGCACAACCTCGAACACTTTGTGGATTCGGTCCACAATCTGCATCTCACCACACGCCAGTCGTCCGATTTGTTGCCCGGTTTTTAGCAAGTCAAGCGGTGTGCCCTTCAACCAACACACGAAACGAGCACTGATTTACTATACAAAAACGATAAGTAAATCAGCGTATAAACCAGCGGCATCCGGATGTTGCCTAATGCCCACAAGCCCCATAACCACGCCATTTTTTCACAGTTGACAAAGAAAAAATCCTCTGGATAAATGGCTCAATGAAGGTCATCAATTTTTGTGGTTCAGCTGGAGCTGGCAAATCAACAGCGGCATACGGACTAGCCCATGTGATGAAACAACGCTACATCGACGTGGAACTCATCGATGAATACGCAAAAAAACTGGTATTGGCAGGAAGCCAACACATGTTGGCAGATCAACTCACCATTCTGGCGGAACAAAATAGCCGATTGCACTACGCAAGCCTTCCACAAAACCGGATCGAATACGTCGTAACCGACTCCCCTTTGTTCCTTTCCGCCTTTTATGTACCGGAAGACTACCCCGCGTCTTTTCCGGTACTGGTCTTGGACATGTTCCGTCATTACGACAACATCAACATCTTCCTGGAGCGCAACCACCCCTACAACCCAGTAGGCCGCCTTCAGACCGAGTCAGAGTCCGACAAAGATGCGGAGCGCATGAAAACATTGTTGCGTGCCAACAACATCCCATTCACGGTCATGAAAGCTGGCGATCATGTCCCCATGACGGTCATGGAAATGCTGGGCTTAACCATGGCCCCCGCAAAAGAAGTTCATCCCGTCAGCCGGCCTTAAGAAAAGTTGGGGACATCCCCAACGGTGTGCACCACGAGGATACCCTCGTTCAAACAGATACCGTAATAGTTTGCGGTGGGCTCGATAGGGTCCTCAAGACGAACACAATGCGCATTGACTCGTCGAAGTTTCAACGCGGCTGGAACAAGACCAAGTCTCCGCCAACCCATCATCGGCGATTTGGTCTCCAGTGCATCGTAGTCTGAACTTGAAGTTACCAAGCGAATAAACGCGTCCTGCTGTTTGTCATTCAAGACATGCACGCCGTACTTCGATAGAAACTCGCCTTGAACGGATGTCGTTACGTCCAATCGAACAGGTTTCGGTTTGCTTGCATCCCGGGCGCGGAGTTCGGCCGTCTCTGCCTCCGTGGTTTCCATTGGAATTTCCACCGATGACGCCGAAACTGGGGTAGGCGCGCTGCCGTCCGTAGGTGCAAACCAAAAACCCGCAGTCAGCGTAACCACGATAACCGCAGATCCCAGATACACTTTTCCAAGCTCAATCATGGGATTTTCCCAGTTTTGGAATCGACGCCCGCAAATGAATCATCGCGTCATGCACGGGTGTAGCGACCGTCCCACCGCTTGCTTTCCAGTCCACCGTTTTTTTAGTCAGTTGCTCCCAAGCGGTCAGTCCATCACGCCTCGCCTCGTCCATCTTGACGCACAAGTTGGATTTCGCGGTGTGGCAATCCATCGGGGATGCGGATGTGGATTCGATGGCATTCAACAAGTCCAACCGGGTTTGCACAATATCCAACAAAACCCGTGCATCCCGGTCCCAGTCCGGGGCCACTGCGCCCTTGGCGTCCATCGATACTGTGGGTTTAGCTGAGCCCGCGACGATGCGCGGATAATACGAGTCCGGCTCGGCAACGGAAGACCACAGGGTAGCGCCTAGTGATACAAAGGCGACCACCACGGCCGCCACCAATTTAGCAGGATAAACCAACATTGCCATGCCGCATTGTAAGCGTCCGCCATGGCGAAAGAAAGAGGCTAGAATGTAGGGGCCGCCGACCCTACCGAAACAACCGGTTGTGTTTGTTCAACCTGAAGACGCTTCAACGCCATCAACAAAGCCTGATCGCGAACCGCCTCCTCCGGAGATTTTCCCGAAACAATGCTGTCAGCGACCAAAGCCTCGGACATCACGACCGCTGTACGAAGCGCGGATTCTTTGGATAGACCCGGTGTTTTTTCCTGCAGCGATTGAACAACCTGCGAAGCACGCTGGCTGGCTTGTTCATTCAATGTTCCTCCCGCAACGTTCACTGCCGGATTGGAGATCTCCACACTTCCAATCTTGATGGTTGAGCCAGGAAGAATATTTTTTATAGCCGTTTGAACCGTGGCGCTAACCTGTGCGGTGTTAGGAACCGACTGTATATGCTCTGCCACCGTATCCAACCCGGTCTTTAGACCATACCCCGCGCCAGCAATCATTCCGGCCATCACTCCCGCCACCATTGCGCCGCCCAGCGTCTTCGCCATGGCACGAGACCCGATATGCGCGGTGGCCCGCGCGCCCGCCATAAAGGATGTACGCATTCCGCTGAATAATCCGGAAGAGTCGGCCACGTTGGTCGTGGTAGAAGGCTTAGCCAGCGCCCGAATGGCCTCCACGCCTTTGCTCAGGGTCTCACCAATTTCTGACAGTCCTTTACCTACACCATCCGCACTGAATACCGACAATTTATTGGTGATAGCCACCAACGCCGCTTTTTTCTCGTTTCCTTCGTCAATGGTCTTTTTCAATGCCTCGTGGCGTT
>RRZU013565461.1_pt1 | contig 20083 bp, 18 predicted proteins | sample 2165561 | NCBI WGS metagenome assembly RRZU01 (sample SAMN10456909, study PRJNA506462) | wastewater metagenome | isolation source: wastewater sludge | place: USA: Moscow, Idaho | reverse complement strand
GAGGAAGCAATCTTCGTATAAACTCACCAGAGTTATGACAAAGTATGTCTTCTACAGTATAATAGTTAGTATGTGCTGTAGAAGGCTCTAGGAAGCTCTCAGACATCTCTAAATCATAGACAGGGCCTTTGTACCAAATCAACTCTTGAGAGGTTATGGTGAGCCTCTCAGAGCTTCCTACAGGCGTCTGTCGTATCAGCTTATCACCTACTTCCCACAACACTATTGCTTTCTCTGCTAGAGTATTGGTCTTTTTATAACCGGGAAATACGTGATTAATAGTAGAATAGATAATAGTACCGTCTTCTAAAGTAGTTTTAAGTATCTCTTCATTAACTTCTTTAGTGTATACCTTAGAAACTATTCTTAACTTGCCATTTTTAGATACTAATCTATAACCCACTTTTACCTTCTCTATTGGTAGATACCCTTCTTCCCAATAAACACAAGTTCCGGGAACAAAACAACCCATAGCATCACCTAATTGCATGGACTGGTACCTATCTACTAGCGTATTAGCTGAACCAGATACTGCTAGCTTAGGAGCTGTTTGGTCTGTCGGGTCTAAACCCATAGCGTCCATTACCGAACTACTTGTAAAACCCTTCAAACCAGTAAAGTCAGAAAAAGCTGCATAAGCACCCACCATAGCTTCTTTAGTAGGGTCCACAGTAGCAGAAGATTGAGTTAGCATAATACCGTCTTTTTGCATGGCGACATCTTTTCTAGACTCTTTAACTGGTATCGCTATCTGATCACCTCTTGTATAAGGGGCTTCTCCTCCTTCTTCTGAAGTTCCTGTAATAGCTTTTACAGGGGCTTCTCCTTTTTTAATAACAGTACCTGTTAAAGATTGGGTTGTTGATAACTCACCTTCCAGTCTTTGCTCAACATTAGTTACATACTTCTCAAGTTCAGGGTTCACTATAGTAGGTTTGAGAAGTTGCCCGATAGTACCTTGAAAGATTTTACCCATAAAAGAACCATAAGTAACATCCATACCCCACACAGCATAAGGCATATCATGTTGATGAGCCTCTTCAAAAGCATAAGGGTTTTTAAGATACTTAAAAGGAGATGCTAAAGGATCCATATCCCTTTGTTGGTCACTGTCTTTGTATAACGTTTTATTACGAGCATCTGTCACTAATTCCTTTACTAAACTTTTACGATGGTACTTTATCTGACCTCCCTCATAAGCCTCGCCTCCAAAGAGCCAAGATCTGTTACGTCTTACAGCGACATCTGATGTCCCCTCGAATTCTGCTCTTAATTCCTCGCTAGATCTACCTACTAAAGCACCAGGTAGAAAAGGTATAGTCAAAGCAGCACCTGCTAAAGCACCTAACTTACCATACCTAGCTAAAGTAGTGCCTTTAGGGTTAAGTTTAACTTTATCTAGTATCTTACCTACGGTCCCATCAAACTTTTTAATCTCTGTATTTATTCTAGCCCCTTCATCGAAACCTTTAGACGCTATATCTCTCATTCTTTTGAAATAAGCTATGTTAGCACCTAACATAGCACCGCCTAAAGGTAATGCAGCAAGAGACATTAGATTAGTAGACTCAGGAGCAGCTTCTTCCTGCTCTTCTCTAATGTATTGTAAATTATCACTCCATACTTTAGCAAACCCTATACGCATCTTGGCATACATGTTTGTAATACCAGCACCTATACCGTTGTGCCAAGGGTTATCTTCTCCTGTAATCTTTTCTAAAAGATGATTAACAGTTACATAGGAGGTGTAGGCACCAGTAGCTTTGATACCTAAATTCTTAGCCATTATCTTCATGGCTTCCCTATTACCTTTATTGTATACGCCATTAGCCCCTAGACCTAGGTTGATATGTCTCTTAAAGGTAGTTACAAACTTATTATTAAATAACTTGGAATTTTGAGTATCAACTCCTAAATTACCAGACATTTCTTCAATAAAACCTAAAGGATTATCAAGAACTTTAAAACCTATCTCAGTACCAAATCTAGCATAAGCTCTAGACCAGTCTTGCATAACTTGAGCTTTATTAGTTCCTGCTACAATAGCTAAAGGTTCTTGCTTAAACTGGGATACGTGTACATCTGCACCTACTATGTTTGCAAACTTTTGAAATACTCTATTAGGAGAATCTTGATGACCTATTGTTGTATTAGTACTTATAATTCTAGCATAACCGGCAATTTCTCTACCTTTTGTACCGTCCTTATTAGCTAAAAATAGTTTATTACCTTCTAATAAGAATCCGTTTTGTATATCCTTTCTGGTAAGTGCGTAACCAGAAGAGTTAAGTACTAAATTTCTATAGTATTCTGAATAAGCTCGAATAGAATCTGACCCTATTTTAATAGTTTGTTTTTCTTGATCTACTACGTCTACAAACAGGGTGTGAAAGGAGGATAAGCCTAGAGTTTTGGCTATATGGAGAGGAGAAGCTTCTTCAGCAGCTAACAGCATACTATGTAAGCTTCTAGAGAGGGGTTGTGGGCCTCCGCTAGAACTAGGAGGTTGGATGTATTCTGCACCTTGGTAACCGTTCTGTAATCTTTCAGTTAAAAGTTTAGCACCTGGAAGATTCTCAACCATTTCAAGGACTTTATTACTTTTTTTAGCTTGGTTATAACCATAGGCACCTAACCCGACAACCCCTCCAGTTACTGCTAAACTTTGTAACATATCCTCAGTATTATGTCTTTCTCTTATATCAGACATCTGAGAACTACTAAGGGTTTCAGTGTAGTACTTATTATAATCTATGTTAATGGAGTTGTCGTTCATTTCATACCTATTTACTGCTCTACATCGTTTCTAATATCATTTACTTGTACAGGGAACGAGCTGTGACATATTGTATGTAATCTGAATATCTCATTTACAGGTAACTTTTCTACTTCATTAAAAGGCATGTTAAGGTAGTAAGAAATAATACCACACATCTGTTCTATGAAATTCACCTTTTCTATGTGTACACCATACATCGGTTTAGGATGTTTGATATAATCATAAGATTTATGAAAAATAGTGTTAGCTAATGTAGTTACAATACCAGCAGGGGATTCATACAAGTTAATATACTTGCCTGGATAACCTACTACCTCTACTACCTTATCTCTTACAACTGTTTCTTCAACATCTGCTCTCATTTGATGAGATAATTCAGATAAGTCTACATATCTCTTTAGTTCTGATATTGTAAACAAATCGACCATTATGACAGGGTCATCTACAATTATCAAACGGTTATTTAAAGGGTCGTCTAAACATAAGTGCTGATTCTTAAGAGATATTACAGCACTACCTAGTCCTTTAACTATATCCTCAGACTTTCTAAATTTGTAATTCATTAGTATTAACCTACTACATCAATCGAAGCTAATGCAATATCACTTGAGATAAAACCAGATTGGTTAAGAATTTGTTGTTCTAATGTCGGTAATATACCTGCTCTTGTTTGTCTAATCCAACTATCTGTAGGTACTGGAAATAACAAACATTGTTTAATGATAGCAGGTTGACGTGAGAAATCATCACCCCAGTTACAAGTACCGTCATTCTTACCTGTACCAATAAGACGTCTGTACTCTAAACGGTATAAAGGTCTCCAAATATAGATGATAGGGTCTTCGGTAATCTTAGATACATACAGTTTAGAGTACTCTGATTTCCAAGATCTTAGTACATCTAAGGTCAACACATGGTCAGGATCTTCCTCATTACCCATAGAAAGGCTCATCATAGGAGAAGCTTCAACTATCTTAAGTATCTGTTTTAATTCTTCATCAAACTCATCTTCTTCACCAATAAGGTCTTGGTAATCATCTGAAGCATTATATCCTTGCGAATTGATAAACTGTTCGTTATTAAAGTTCTGACCTTTCTCTTCCATCATAGTTGAAAGATACTCGTCTAAGTTTTCATCTTCAATCTGTTCTCTGGTTTTATTTACACTTGCTTTAGCCATTACGCAGCACTCACTGTCTTAAATATAAAATTAAAATGTTGTTGTATGATACCGTCTTGTAAAGAAGATGTATCTAGTTGATCACTTACTATCTTACAATCTCTCAGTACGATAGTTGTATCCGTACTGTTATAATATGGTGTACTGTTATTTAATACAATCCTAATATCAAATAACATGTGAATACCACCTATGTCTAAAACATCTTGTGGTTGTATGTACTTACTTTGAGAGCTTTCTGTTCCTATACTTGCATTAGTTTTTCTAGCTAGTACCTTAAAAGCGTCGTCTGAAATACCAGTAAAAGTATCTCCGCCTTGTTGAGCTTCTTTTCTCCTTTCCAGTTCTAATAAACCTTTTCTTTTTTCTTCGTTAGAAATGGTTGTAGAATTTCTAATAAACATCTGAAGTCTTTCATACTCGTACCCTGTTATATAACCAGGAGGTATAAGCACACCTGCTATCACAGTCTCCTTGAAATGAGGCAGTTGCATTAACTCTTCTTCAGTCATCTCGCTACTGTCCTTTGGTACATTATTAATAAAATCTGTAATACCTTTTTCCTCTTCTTCGTTAACCTCTATAGATGAAGGTAACTCCATAGACTCATCAAAGATATATTTAATCATGCTTTTTAAATATAAAGCATCTTTAAAGATAGTAGTTAAAGAACCTTGACCTACCCCATTACCTCTAGAGATAAATATAGGTGTTCTTGTACCAAGCACATGTAAAGGAGTAGAAGATACATTATAACTGTAACCGATACCAGTTGCTAAGTCAACCTGTACCATTTTACCTGTTATTCTGCTTTGTAAGTATACCTTAACATTAGCAGATGTGAAGTAAGTATCATACAATTTAAGAAAATCTACTGCTCTTTTCTGAGTCTTAGTTTCATATGAATCCCTTAACGCCATTTTAAATACCTCTTAATTGTGCTAATAAACTAGAACCTGTTTCTACGGTATTACCTACAGAAGATCTTACTACACTAGCAGACATGTCATCATCATAGACAACTGTTTTAGCCATAAAACTTAAAGTCTCTTCTGTTATCAAGTTCTCTATTGAGTATACTTTACCTGTGTTAATAATAGTACAACCTAAAATAGAATCAACTTTAGGGGGATCTCGATGTACACAATCATATTCAGACATCATAATAAGATGTATATTGAAAGGTCCTATATCATCTCTCATATGATCTGACATTTCATTCATAGAGACTGTATTTTGAACATTAATTAGAGATGCTTTTCTTTCTTTACTCATAGTAGCAGATCTTTCATCTACGAATAACCTAACATAGTTGTGAAAAGAGTCTCTTCTGGTAAATACCTTGACTATAGAGCCAGCTACCATCTTAGTACCTAGACCAATACCAGTTATAGTAGTATCACCTAGAACAGTAACAGGGACTTTAGTTCTGTGTACAGAATGAGATATAGTTATCATATCAGGCATATACAAATACACAGACTTGTGAGAACTATTGGAAGGGAATTCAAACACTACTTGAATATTAACACCTGATACAGGCATTACTGTAGTGGCTTGGGTGTTTTTATAAAACTTCTCGTAATTGTCTTTACCACTATCATACTGTCCTGGTACATCTTCACCTAACTTCTCACTATAATAGTCGTAGTCCACCAAATCATCCCTATTAGTAGCTGTAACGCTCAAAGTTAAAGACACTAATACTACATTATTATATTTATTGTAAGTAGAAGCTGAACCACCGTCTCTAGATAGAGCTACACCTGCACTATTCTTACTTCTAGGCATTAAAGCCCCCTCCATATTAATAAACATATGGTCAGATTTAAGATTAGTATCAAATTTAAGTAGATAAGCTTCTACTGTATTAGCTTGAAAAGTAGATAAGGTTGTAAAATGTTGGTTCAAGGAAGGGTTAGCTTTTATATCAGCTGTACTATAGTACTTGCCATCTTTGTAAGGTGCTCTTAAAGATTGTAGATTAAATACATGCTTATTATAGTTTTGAGAAGATAATACATAACTCACCATATCCTTTAAGTCTTTATAATTCTGTTCTGTAATTAGTACAGTACCATCTTCAGCAGTAAGAATCTCTACAACCTTCTGGAGAGGGGATGTATTAGTAGTAGGGAGGAAAGTACCTACAGAGAAAGGATACTCAGTTCTGGTATTATCAGCATTAGGATATACATAATGACCTGTACCTACCATAGGCTCGCCTTGTATAAAAGCCTCTGCAGCGAAAGGTTGTAAGTCACCTGTAAAATCCTTTTCGATGTAATAGATGTCAGGTTTAAATTTTGGCCATCTTTCCCTAGGTACACCAGACTGTTGTATAATAGCTAAAGCTTCTTTTTCCCTCTTTATCTTATTTATCTTTAATTGTTGTATCTGAGTATCAGATAAACCTAGTTTCTTTAAAGTTTTATCATTTATCTCTACTAAGTATGTCTTATTCTCAGACGGGTTAAACCTGTTTATCATAGGTTCTGATGCCATCTCTAGTTACCTCAAAATAAAAAGGGTAGGGCGATAAAGCCCCACCCTTAAGTAGTTGGATATATTCTTAACCTTGGTTAAGTGGATTGTATTTGTCATCTGGGTTACGCCAGTCACGGATAGAACGAGCAATGAAGGACATTTGCTTCTCGATAACAAGGTCTTCAATAGAGGTACCAGAAGCTTCAGAAACAATCTCAACACCACGAAGAACGAGAGATTGCATAGATGCTTTAACATTACCACACTCAGCAGTCTCAGGGATACCTACTAATGTTACATCAAAAGGAGGTAATTGGTCAGCCAAGAACGCTTGAGTACATGAACCGTAGTTAGCTTCTTCAAATACGTTCTGGCCTTCAGCAAATGGGTCATAACCAGTACCAGTTAGAGCTGTAAGACCATCCTTACCAACATAACCAATTTGGCCTAGAGTACCGCCTGAACGAAGAGCTTTCTTCTGAGCATCTGACATCTTACCTGATTGTTGATAAGTAGCGTTGTAGTTAGCTTGTTCATCATGAGACAAGAATACTTTAGCACCTGCCTTATTCATAGCGTTAACCAAGCCACCAATAGATAGGTGAGAGAAGATTAGAGCACCATTAATAGAACGAGCACCACGAGCAATAGCTCTCATATCAGCACTACCCATGGTATATACAGGAGCCTTTTGACGAGAGATTGCATACTTTAACATCTGTAGTTCAGCAAACTTAATATTACCAAATACAGCATGGATCTCTGAACCACTCAGAGATTTATAGGTTACTTCAGTAGCAGCCATATAATTTCCTTACTTTAAATTATCAAGTTGATAAAGAGGGAAGTTTACTCCCTCTTTGTTTATAATTCGATAGAGAAGTCAGAACGAACCAAACGAACAACGTTAGAGATTCTACGCAACTCGTCTTTAGCTTCAATAGAGAATGGGATAAGCAATGTGTTAGGACCATCACGTCTAATAGTAAACTTGTAAGACAAGAACCAACCTTGACGTTGAGCATTAGCTAGAGCAGTCTCTAGAGCAGTTTTCAAAGCAGTTAGCATGACGATGTCAGTACCTTTACCTAGATAAGGATCAGTTACCTCAGTAATAAGTTTAGTAACTTCAGCGATAGTAACGGCAGTAGAGATGTAATCGAAGTCAGAGTTATCACGAGTAGCTACATCACCTGAGTATACTACAAGACCACGAGGACGCTCTAGGAATACTACATAACCAGCTTCAGCCAACTCTCTACGCTTATTCTCTTTCATGTTGGTCATCAAAGCATGATTCGGAACAAGAGCATTAGTAGTGGAGTTACCTGCAGTAAGAAGTGATACTAGACCAGCATAAGCGGCTGCACCAGAGGTTACTTGGGTAGTCAAGTTCTGAGAAGTTACTTGAGACACCACAACAGAGATATGTTTACCTAGGTCTACAGGGAAACCTGTACGATCTACAAGAATATCACCATCTACATAACCGTTAGCAGTAGCAAAATAACCACCTGTATAAGTTACATCACCTACCATCAACTTATGACCCAACAGACCAGAACCATTTTCTACAATACGACCATTTAGGTCACGTTTAGGGGTTGTACCGACCCAATCAGTCAAAGCTTTAGCAGAACTGTTAGCAGGGCCTTTAGCACCTACAACAATGTTTACAAAGTTACCATCACCTAAGCGACTATAAGCCATCATACCTAGACGATGTACAATATCTACCTCATTATACTGTTTCAAGATAGAAGGTTGACCGTTTAGGCCCATATCTGCTTCATCAATATTAGTAGTAGTTTCACCTGGAACAGCACCTTGTTTTTGATAGTGGAGACGATGTTCACTCCACTCGTATTTCATAGTACCATCTTCTTGTTCTGTAGCAAGTACATAATCTAGACGATTAGTATCTTTAGACCCATGAGCTACGTTAGGGATGTTAAACCAATCACCTACTAAAAGAGCTTTAGTATTAATTAGTTCAAGTTCACCTAAAGCTTGATCTAATTCTTCATACAACTCTTTCCAAGAAGCATTAATAGAATCTTTTGCAGGAATATATTTAATACCTTTTTCTTCTACTTCTTTAGCTTCGGTTTTAATAGTAAAACTTACAGAAACTGTATCAGCAGGTTTAATTTTCTCTGAGACACCATCAACGTAAGGGTTGATAATTAGGTTTGCCTTATCTTTAGTTACTTTATAAGATACGTTCTCACCAGAACCAGTCTTTAAAGTAATAGAAGTTAAGTCAGACTTAAGTGGATCAAAACCAGAAATATCAGCAACAGGTACAACAACATACTCGCCTGCTACATCATCGTCTGGATTTTTTACATTAGCTTGTTTAGCAGCAACAGTTGCAGCACCAGCTTTACCCATAGCTTCTAACAGTTTAGTAAACGCAACAGGTTCAGTAGGAGTACCAATAATTACTTCGTTAGTACGTTTGTCAAATCCTTCTACAACCACCTTACGAGAAGTTACTTCAGCACCTAGTACGTTAGAGTACAGTACACGGCCACCCTCGTAAATGATAACACATTGACGAGTGCTGTTTTTAGGCTCAGGTCCTACATAGACTTTTAGGTTGTCTGCAGCAGCAATGGATTCAGTAGTCAAACGAAGAGAGCTATCTTGACCGAAGATATTGATATACTCATGAGCTCTACCACCGATACGGAACAAAGCAACATTAGGTGCTTTAGAAGCTACAGCACGGTTAGCTAGATTGATAATAGGTGAACGCTCACCGTATAATTGACGAGCAGTAGCAAGGTCTTCTACGATGTATAGTCGATTGCTAGGACCAGAGTAAGCTCTTTCAACAATCAATACTAAATCCGAAGGAAGAGCAGGTTGAGGTAGTAAACTACCATCTACGATTTCCAACTTATTTTCAGGATAAACGTATGCCATATATTTTCCTTAATAACGTTATTTTATATATTTAAGTTCTTCTGAAACTAATGAGTAAGTCTCATAAGTGACTATTTTGTATACTAAACTTCTACTAAATAGTCTTTTGTTTTGGTACCCTTGACTAAACTCAGTAGGAGTTTGTCCTACGTAAATATAGTCTTGGATAAAACATTTCAATTGTGCTCTATGTTTAAGTAATACAGCTTCTATGTATTCAACTACCCTCATCAAATCTCTATTAGAGTAAGCTATAACTTCTAAAGATACAGTAGTCATAAATTTATTTGCATAGTTATGTACTATATTATTAGTTACTAAGTCATAACCTGACTTTAATTCAAAAGGTTTTACTTGAACATAATCTCGAGAGCCACCTTCTGACTTATGTTGAAGGTAGCTCTTTTCCCCTACTTTGTAAATAACTGCTACAGAACCATCTATAAACTCTTCATCTGGATACTGTTCTAAAAGTGTTATCTTATTTAGTACAGGGTCTTCCTTATTTAATGCATTTAAATCATTAAACAATTTATACAAGATATCAAATACCTCGTATATGGTGATAAACTCATCAGTTACTTCTGGCACACCATACTTGTCAACTACATTTTCATATATATCTGTACCTACATCAAAGAAGTCTTTCTGAGACCTCCCTTTAACTGCCTTGGTAAATACTGTATTCATGCTAAGACCTCAAGTGACATAAGCTATACTGGGAATCTGAACCATTACTAGTATACTTCTCTGAGTAAGTACATATAAACTTCCTATCTAACTGTATAGGGAAGATTATCTTATGATTCTCATCTAATACTGGGTCATAGACATAGTCTTTTTCTCTAACAAAGTGATTAGATAAGGTTACTAATTTCTTATAACCTTCTACCTTGTACCCAGCTTCTGTAGGACTTCCTAGAGAAGTATTATGACCACTAGAATGGTCAAACATCCAACCTTGTATTAAGACATCGTCCCAGAGATATCCTTCCCCTTTACAGTAAGGGCAATCTATAAGACCTTCCTTAGAGCCACTGGTACCTTCATTACAGCCAGGACATCTTACTCTATTAAAGTTAGAATCTCGTCTAAATTTCCTATGGATATAAGGAAGTTGGAGTGGTGTACAATCTGTATCTGTAAACAGAAGGTCATATAACTCTTTGTGGATAATAAGTTCCGGATTTTGAAACATGTATATCACTCCTTATACCACCTTTATAAATATTCCCATTATAATGACCATACTTTTCTGAAGCGTAAATTTGAGTAGATCTTTCAGGTAGGTTGTTATGGAACCATAATCTATATGAGAACCTATTACCGATATTGCAAGCCCCTTTGTTAAAGGAGGCCCCCATACTTGCAGCAAGATGTTTTAACTCGTCTACAGACTTCTTAGCATCTTTGATACAATCTTTAGAACTATCTATAATATCTCTCAGTGCATAGGTGTTGTTTTTAACTGTAGTAGATACACTGAACTCTCCTAGAGTTTTGGATCTAGATACACTTTCTCCGAACCCTTTGAAGAAGAAATTAGCCAGACCATTAACACCAAAACATTGAGATAACTCTCTTCTAAGAAGAAGTAAGGTTTCTTCAGGTAATATGCCTGACCTAAGCCTACCTTTTAGGTACTCCTCTGCTCTGATACTAGATGTAAAAGCTATTTCCCTTGCTTTAAGATAATACTTATCGTACTCATCCTCATCAACAAATAAAGCTAACAGCCCTGACTCAGTTGTATACATAGGTGTTAACATAGTGTTAATAACTATATTTGCAACCCTAGACTTATCAACCTTTTCTTTATCGTTCTCTACTACCAGAGTCTTAATAGGAATTTTTAGTAAATATTTTTTATTCATTTTATACGCCTTAGTATGGAGAACAACGTGAACCAATAGATTTTTGTTTAAAGCAACATTCTACTTCATTGATAAACTCTATTTCTAGTTCTACTGCATCTATATGATGGTCATCCCTGAATATAGGTTCTACAGGGGCCGCTAACATTTTATTACTCATTGGTACAAATAGAGGGTCTAGGTCTTCTATATTTTCTGGTAACCAGTAAGATATAAACTCATTTAATTGCTTCCCTTCAGCTACAACATCAAGGGATAAACTATTTTTAATATCTATATCAAGAATAGTATAATTACCAACTAGAGTATAATCTTCTGGAATACCGGCTCTAGAAGCTAGAGCTTTCTCACCTTTAAACTCTTTTATAACAATATCTTTGTACGGTTCAGCGTCACGGTTAAACTTTATCAGCTCATACTTAGAAGGATTAGAGAAGTAAAATGTTATAGTATCATCTAAAATATACTCTGACACTTCCTTAGAACCGTAAACCATATAAGATATGTGATATCTGTCACCATCTTTAATACAAAATATTTTGGTTACAACCTCTTCTAAAGGTGCCCTCACCCAAGACATATAGTAATTATCCCTCATAGTCTTAGTCATCTCTACACCATATTTTATGGTGTATCTCATAGTTTCATCAGATGTACCTTCTCTGGACCAGGACATATCAAAAAACATCTTATCTTCGTCTTCGGAGGGTAATTCTAATCCCCACCTTAAAGAGTATTCATCCTTACTTATACTAGAATTTTCTTTAGACCATTTAAGTCTGTAATTATCCCTGTATGCCCTGGGTTCATAACCTTTAGTCCATTTTAAAGAATATGAGTCTTGGTTAGCAGGTAAATTAGCTCTCCACCTTAATTGATATCTCTGAGACTCCCTTAAAAACTCATCCCTGCCCCAACCTATTCTTATAGTTTGATTTTCAGTTTCTGAGCCATAAACACTACATGTTAAACTGATAGCTTGTTTATAAGTATTAACAAAATTAATTGGGAAATCAGGATCAGGTGTTACAGGATCCAAGATACCTCTTTCAGTCGTTTTAATAAATATATCTACACCGCAACTAGTTATAATAGAACCTGGAAAAGACACAAAGAACTTGTTCTCATCTCCAGGGCCTATACCTACATAAGCACCTGTGTATATTTTATTTATATCTTCGTTTATAGTAGAAGATCTTTTTATAACTTCTACTAAAGGTAAATTACCAGTTTTATCTTTAAAGTACTCTTTATTGTATTTATAAAAAGTGGCTTTTACGCCAAAACAATACCAGTGATCATTTACTGCAGAACTCGTAACATGATTGTATGTTTCACTAGAAATAGTAGATACAAACCTATTGTCTCCTTTTATAAGGACATATTTAGGTATACCGTTAACTTTTATAACATCTTGATCTACCTCTTTCTCTTCCTCGGAAGATGAGGCGGGGTTGGACTTTTCATGAACAATAAGTTGTATCTGATCAGTATACGAAGAAACTTGAATCTTATTCTCTTCTAGGTAAGCTCTCTCATCATTAGATAATCTATAAAACCAGCTACCATCTATAGTACTAGTCTGGATAGTGGATCTTAACCCTAAAGAAGATAGTATCATAGTAACATACCAACCTGGTTTATTACTTGTACCACTAATCATGTAATTGTCAGCTCGTGTTACAGATGCTGCAGGAGGAGCTACGACGGGTTTACTAGGAGCTACACCATACTCTGTTAAACCCCTATCCTGTACTACATACCTACCATAATGTTCAGTATTTGTAACCACTGGATTAGCAATAAGGTTATCTAAGGCACCTAATACAAAGAATGTATAATTATCTGTATTACCTGTGATAGTTTTTCTTACCAGGTCTACCTCAAAAGCATTAGATATTGAGTAGACACCTCCATTAAGACTTACAGGGAATGCTATAGGTTTAACACCAAAGAAACTTTCATTGGTTATAGTTTTATTCCTATTCTTAAGTTTCCAAGCCTCTATAGCTTGATTAATACTAGGAGAGAACTCTACTATTGAGTTACCATTAACTTTTATCCAATTAGAGGATGTTGTTATAATATGTACATCTACACCTCTCCCTAGAGGTGGAAGAGGTTCCAAACTCATTATAGAGTGGATAGGTATGTGTCTAAATAACCTGTTGTGAATGGGGTGTTGGGTATACTGGTACCCCCCATTAACCCCATTATTAAGTAACTTACCTGGTCTTCTATAATAGAAAAAATCTTCTGAAGAATCTTTTACAAGACTGTCAGAAAAGACTATAGCTTTACTAAAACCAGTGGAGTCAAAAACTAAATCACCTTGTAAAGAAGTTTCAGAACTCGCTCGGAAGTTAGGTACATACGTCCCTTCACTATCTACCAAGCTATCCATCTGAGTTTCAAAAGTACTAGGAGAATAAAATACTAAATTTGACATACTTCCTCCTAATTAAGAGGTATACTTAACCTCAAATAATAATTCTTCTGTAGTTACCCCAGAACCTGAAGTACCAGTTACTTGTCTCTTTATCCAGAAAGGTGCTGACTCACCAGGTCTTAATTCAGTTGTACCAGGAAAATCTAAATAACCGTCTGAAGTTCCATCGATAGCTGCTTTATTATTAAAAATAACACCGCTAGGCTGTGTATTCTCGTTAGCTATAGATTCTGCTGTAGTACCTTTAGTAAGGGTACCGATAGAAATAACACTATTAGGTGTAGTTAGAATTTTAATTTTAGGGTTAAATACTGTAACACTTGTTGTCTCATTGCACAGATAGAAACAACGGTAATCTGTAACACCGTTCATATTCTCTTTCTTAGTAATGCGGTCGAACACACTATCTAAAGGAGATGTATAGCCTAAAATATCATCTCCTCCAGCTGCTTTAGTACCACCTAAACTTTTAATACCGTCCACAGAATGACTTGATAATCTAATTGTAAGTTTCATATTAACCTCTATTTTGAGTTGTTAAATCTTTTGATACGATACGTATCTTATAATTTCTATGATTACCTAAGAAAGACTGTATTGAGCTAGGGATGTTAAAATCTACTATAACACCATCTTCAAAGGTTCTAACCTCGTCATCCATATAAGAGTTAACTTCTGAAGTATTTACCACTCTCAGACTGGATGTAAACATTTCACTGTTAGTTGCTGTACTAAACTTAAATAATGTTTGGTCAGTATCATTATCTATAAAGTAAACTTCGTATAGCTTATTATTATTACTCACATAAGACTTGTTAGTTCTAAAAGTAATTTTTTCTAAAGTCTTAAGTTTCACTGTTTTATTTGGGTATAATATTTTTAAATTATCTTTAAAAGACATTCTACCTTGATAAGGAGGGTGGCATATCAAATTAATACCAACAGACTCTTTACCTACAGATAAAAATCTAACTGCTTCTGGTAGAGATGTACCTAGAGAATCTTCTAACCACTTTAAAAGAAGTTCTAAATCTATCTCCATTTTATACTTGCAGACAGTAGGTTTAGTTGTTTTAATTTTCAACCCTAAGTTATCTTCTATCTCTGTCCATATAAAACAGTCATCTGCTAATTCAGCTAGTTTTCTACAACACAGGCTTTGAGTTTCTTTTAAAAGTTTATTAGGATCTCTTACTAAAGTATACCTATAACCAAAGAAAGTTCTTATCATACCTTCAGGAAATTTGTTAATATTTTGCATCCTTGTACCTATCAAATTATCTTTACCGAACTTGATAAGAGCCTTGATAGGACTGTCTGCTGTAACATTCTCTGGATCTTCTAAGAAAGCATCAAAATTAAAATGAACTGATTTAACTAAATCTAAGTTTACAGCTACATCTAAGAATTCAGGAAAATTTAAAGTAATCTTACCTTCTGTAGTAACATTTTCGTCTCCTACAAATATGTTTCTTGTTGTATCTACTTTTATTGAAAGAACTTTATAACAAAATTCTTCTAAATAATACACAGAAGGGTTAAGATTCCTTAAAGATTTATAAGGTTTAAGGAGACCTTTATAGAACTTCATCCTTTATCTCCTTAAATTCTAATAAAACAGTTTTATCATCTAATACTTTATAATCTATACAAAACTGTTGTTTACAATCATAAAGACCTAAACACTCTAAATCGTATCTGTTATAAGCTGGGAACTCAATAACATCCATGTTTTTAAAATCTAACTGCTCTACATCTAACTTAGTAAGGTGAATCAGAACTTTATTATAACTTACATACTCTAATCTTATGTCAGAGTCTATTTCCTCTTGTGTAAGTACTTTAGATGTATCTGTTATAATTTCTTCGTCTTTCTTGTTATAGAAATCTATAATATCTTTCTGAGAAAGAGGTTTAGATACGTTAGCATTATCTACAGGTTTAATCTCTTTGTTTAAAACAGTATTTATATTTACAACTAAGTTCTCAGGTAAACTAACTTTGGCATCTTTTGTTTTAAGCTCAAACTCTTCATCTTTACCGTAAGCAGTATCTAATACTTTAACTGTATAACCATAAAAGGTTATGGTATTCTTAGTACTTTTAGCATCAACAGTGAATACTTTATCTTGCCCGTTGTTTACATATAGCTGTAATTTGACTATATTATTCTTAGCTGTTATTAGAGGTTCAGATATAATCTTTAACCTATAAGTATTAGAAGAAAGAGTTTCTGTATTATGTTCATCTATTAAAAGCTCTAACTGGCTTGGACCTTTACTAACAGTCTTATCTATCGAAAGATACTCTTGAGAGAGTTGCTTGTCTAAGAATAAAGTGTAATTAGAACCTGTGTGTAGAGGCTCTACAGGTTTAACAATAATCTTATTTCCCTCTAGTAAAACCTTGATAGGTACAGTAGAGAATTTTTCCTTTACATAACCTACATTGTAGTTATATAAGTCTGCATTGTTTATTAAACCTTGTTCTCTTACATTTCTTAAAAGAGTTATTTTAGATTCTAATAAAGAATCTTCGAGAATCTCAGAAGAGATTAACTTAATACTTTGGGTTATAGGAAAAGAATTCAACTCTTCAGCAGGGTTCTCAACTGCTATTTTTAAATAGTTAGGCATAATCACCCCTTATACTCATAATCCAGTAATGCATACATCTGGTGGAGTTGACCACCCAATCTTTTAGTATAGTGTATAACACCTTCTTCCGTTACAGAACCTTCATCTGGAATATCTTCTAGAACTATTACTTTAACAAATGTTCTTTTTTCTCTGTTAACTTTATTTTTAAATTTAGTTATGGTAAAGGATTTCTTTTTTGTACTCACCCTACAGCCTCCATAACTTCGTATTGAAATCTATTCTTATTAGTATAAGAGATACTATATAGTTTTATCTTATTCTCAAAAGTCTTAACTAAATACTCTATTGAGTACCTGTCTTGTTGTAACCTGATACAAAGTTCTTTACCATTCTTAACATAACCTACAACTACTTGAGAAAAACTTGAATGCAGTGTATAGTGAGATACTAAAGTAGCTTTAATATAGTCACCCTCCATAGCTTTCTCTACGTATTTATCTTCTAGGGCGTCCCAATAATAGATATAAGAAGTAGAACCAATTACATATGTGAGTACTAACTGCATCTGTCTATCCCATACAACAGATATATAATCTAATCCTTTCTTATCTTCGAATACAGTTATTACTTCTGACTTACCATCTTCTCTTTGAAGAGTCAGTTTACCTATTAAAGGGTTATAGTCGTATATCCAATTAACTGGATCTTTAAGACCATTAAAAGATTTACTACTTTGACCTCCTAAGAATACTCCCTTAAGAGGACTTAAATTCTTAGAGAAAGGTGCTCCTTCATCAGGCTCTTCTGTAAGGTCAAGTAATCTATTCATATCTGTCCCAACTTATCTTAAAAGTTAGTTTTAGAATATGGTCTGATGTTTTAGGTATAGTTGGAGAGAATTCTGTTTGATAGCTACCTATAGATGTTGGTATAACAAATGTTCTGGAGGGTGCTGCATTACCTGCAGATAAACCCCAATAACAATCAAAAACTTTCTCTTTAGAACCTGCTACATATTCTCTTGTACTATGAGTTGCTCCGCTTCCTGCAAATCCGCCTACACTTTGAGACGGTCTGGATGTCCTAGATGTTATACCACTAGAATACCCTTCAGGGTAGGCCTGATGAACACCTCCTCCAAATAGATAGGGTTGCACCCCTACTTCAAATAAAGGTTCAGTTCTTAAAGTGTAGTTAATACCAGACATCATAACATTATAGGTTCTAGACTCTTGGTCAAGATAAGCTCTTATTTCTACAGTTACGTCTAGTGTTTCATCTTCCATAACAGTTACAGTGGCAAATAAGCCTGTACTATCTTTAACTATAGACCTGTTGAATAGCTTTCCGTTACCCCCTACACCTACTTCTGATATATTACCAGTGGCTTGTCCTTGGTCAAACCTGAATATTTTCCTAGTCCATACATACCCTTCATCTGCATTAAAACCACTTATAGGTTGTGTTTGGTCTGGAACACCAGATGTAGTTGCTATAGTGTTTTCTAGGTCAATATCCGATTTCTGAGGAGTTGTGACACCAGAACCTACTTTACAAAACTCTATAGGAGAATGTGCACCTAACAACTCCAAACCCTGATCTAACACTAAATTAGGTATAAAACTTGTTTCTGATACAAGGTCATTATTAGCTCTACGCACTTCAAACTTAAATAGACCTTGTACCTTAACATCAAAATTTACATCAAGCACGTTTACCTCTTTTTAAATAAAACTTAAAATTTGTTACTAACTTAGTTATATCTGTTGACCCTGCTTTATCCACATCCGTAACTAACACTTCCAATCTAACCAAGTATTTTTGTTTAAACTCTTCTTGGGGAGGCTTTCCAATGTGTTTACTGTACACTGCTTCGAAGACATATCTCTCACTGGTTCCTGGTTTTATAGGAGGTCCAAAATACCTCTTAGATGCTTTCAAAGTACTCCTGTTAAGCAGAGATACTCTGATAGTTTTTACTTCTTGCTTGTCATCAACAAATAACTTATCCAGGGATACAAATAAAGATTCATACTCGCTAAACTCTAAGTCAAAATCATAATAATAAATAAGTACATCTTCGTCCTTATCTACAGCCCCAAAGTTAAGTATGTTAGCAGGGCTTAAACTTTCATTAAAATCTAGAGTAACATCAAGCATCTTGTTTCTCCATAGAAATTTCTAGAGGCACTTCAGTAAACTCTTTCTCAACCCTATCAGAATTAATAATACTTGGATGTATCATATTATGATAGTTAACTTTAGTTGTTAACTTAACACAAGAGTTGGTTTCATCATAAATAGCATATTCTAGATGTTCTCCAGGTATATCTTTAACCTCTGCTTCATCAGTTAACTCGTTATCAACTAATGGTTTATATACGATCTTATTCTCTCTAGAAAAATATACACCACTTAAAGTATCTTTAATTATTATACAAGGGTTACAATAAGAGTCTATCTCTAATCTATAAGTTAAAAGAGTACCTTTATTAAAATCTCTTATCTGGCAAGTCAACCCATCTATATCTTTTATAACAAACAAAAAACAACCATTAGATATAAATTCAAAATCTAGATAGGTTAGCTTATTAACAGGAAATAATTTCTTAGTTTCCTTAGTAGATTCGTTTCTTAAAAATAAGAAGTTATCTACTAAGATTGAAATTAGCAACTCTTTTTTCTCATTGAAGGTATGAGATGATATAGGAGAACTTTTCTTTTTAAGTTTTAATGTATTATAATACTTAGTTTCTGAAATAATACCCATAATCACTTACACCTTCGTCTTTTACTGTTAGTTTTGTAGGGAGAGTTTCCGTAGGCGTTCTTTGTATAACACCACTTATCTCCTCCATTAGTATTGATATATTAGAGACTGTAGTACCTTTATTAAGACTAAACTCTAGTTCTACCTTAGTAACGCCTATTGTCAGGTTATCAATGAAGTATCTCAAAGACTCTTCTAAATAACTGGTAAGAATTAAAGTTTTTTCATTTATCAATACATCTTTACCTTCTTTAGTAGTACAATAAAATCTTACTGTAAGAGAACCTTTTGAATTTTCACTCTCATTAGACTGTAAGTAACTAATCCATAGTTTGTTATTCTTATCTAAGATACACTGAGATAAATCCAGAGAATACTTTATTTTTCTTTGCTCTTCAACAGAAGAGGTTATCTCCTTATTGTCGGTAATTAATATCCCTTGCTCCGAGTCCCAATAAGTTAAACCATAAGTAAAGTCTATATTAGGAAACTCTAAGTCTTCATTAGGTATGTTACTTTCATACATAACTTCATCTAAAGGATTAAAATTACTGTTAAGGTCTAGTAACTCTGGTACTCTATTAATCTTAATATAGTCCATGATACCTTCATAGAAACTATTCTTATTGTTAAGATCTACACCTAACACTAAATTAGATTCTTGTGTCTCGTAGAATCCCGGATTAATCCCTAACTCGGTTTTAACTAAAGTACCGTTTATGTAGATATAAAGAGAACCGTTTCCATAAGATACTCTAATATGTTGCCATTCATTTAAATTTAACCTAGACTCTGTTGTAGATCCTAAAGCTTCCTCTGTTACAGATTTCAGGCTGCAATAGACTTGTCCAGTTTGTAGTAATCTTACTTGTAGGTAAGACAGTCCTGGTTTATCTAAAGAGTATAAGTTAATCAAATCACAATCAAACTTCTCAGGATTAATCCATAACTCTACAGAGAATCTCTTAGAAGGTAGCCTAGTAAAGTTCTCAATTATTTGATACGCTTTATTT
>RRZU012923217.1_pt1 | contig 20084 bp, 8 predicted proteins | sample 2165561 | NCBI WGS metagenome assembly RRZU01 (sample SAMN10456909, study PRJNA506462) | wastewater metagenome | isolation source: wastewater sludge | place: USA: Moscow, Idaho | reverse complement strand
TATTTCTCAAAAGATGCTCAAGTAAACACTGCAGGATTTGTAGCATCTACACAAAATATCACGGATGAAAACTTCTTAAATAGTAACTATATCTTTGAAGGTAATAGTGATGCAAGTATTATAAATCTAGGAACTATCACCACTGATAATGCCTACACAGCACTCCTATCAAAAAAAGTAGAAAATGAAGGGGTTATCAAAGCACACTTAGGAAGTGTTCAACTAGCAAGTGGAGAGAGATTTACCCTTGATATCAATGGGAATTCTTTAGTCAAACTTACTATCGATAAAGGTACACTTGAAGGCTTAGTAGCAAACAAAGGAGCTATTATAGCTGATGGTGGGGAGATATATCTAACTACTTCTGCTCTTGATACAGTTCTTTCTGGACTAGTAAATAATACAGGAATCATCCAAGCAAACCAAGTTGAGGAGAAAGATGGAAAAATCATCCTTTTTGCTCATGGTGGAACAGGTGAGTTTGGTGGGAGTATTGAAGCTATTGGTGGGTTTGTGGAGACTTCGGGAGATCAAGTACAAATTAAAGATGATTTTAAAGTTAAAACATCTCATTGGCTAATAGATCCAAATGATATAACAATAGATGCAACTTTAGCAGGAACTATCTCCACTTCTCTAGAAAGTGGAGATGTTACAGTAGATACAACGACAACTGGAAGTGCTGGAAATGGCGATATATTTGTTAATAGTGATATTATCAAATCAGCAGGTGGGGGAGCAACTCTTACATTAAAATCAGAGCGAGATATAGTAGTTGCAAGTGGAGTTGATATAACTTCAACTTCAGATAAACTTAACACTGTTTTTTGGTCAGATAGTGATGCTAATAATGATGGTATGATTTATCTCAAAAATGGCTCATCAATTACTACAAATGGTGGAGGTATAACTCTCTCCGGAGGAAGTGATATAACAACTGGTTATGCTGTAGGTAATGCTCAAAATGCAAATGGAGTTACTCTTGATAATGTTGATCTTATATCTGGAGGGGGAGATATTCTTATAAGAGGAAAAAGTAGAGCTGGGGCTGCTACTACTGTAAGCTATAGTGTAGGTTCATTTTCAAATGTTGATGGTGTGAGATTGCATGGTGGGAATACTATTAATTCAGGTAGTGGTACCATAAAAATTGTTGGGGAATCTGTAGGTACTAGTGGGTCTGGTAATGGTATAGAACTTTCTCATAGTGTTGCGGATTTGATAACTTCGAATAGTACTTCTGCAAGTTCTATCTACATAGAGGGACAAGGTGGTCCTTCAAATCTTAACGATTCTTGGGGAATTTATACTTGGAGAGCAACTATTCAATCTTTAAGTGGTGGTGGAATATATCTCAAAGGGGATGGAGAAAAAAACAATGGTCTTACTGTACCTACAAATAGTTCTATCCTTGCCAATAGTGGGAAAATAACTTTAGAAGGTACAGGCTATGGTGCAGGAGCAAAGGCAGTTGAAATCGCTGGTTATGTAGGACAAAAAACAGCTACAGATGTAATATCAAGTTCAAGTGATATTGAGATTGTAGGGGATACTTTTGCTACAAGTGGTTGGATACAATCTTCTGGAAATTTAATAATAAAGCCTAAAACAGCTAATACAACTATAGGTATAGGTGGAGCAACTGGAACTTTAGGATTAGCTAGTAGTTATTTTAGTACAAACTTTATTGATGGGTTTGCAAATGTTATTGTAGGAGATGCGACAGCTGGAGATATAACTATCGGTGGAACTACTACTTATAATGACCATCTAACTTTTAAAACCAAAGGTGATGTTTTTATAAATGCTTCTACAAGCCTAACTGCAAATGGAGCAAATAGTTTAGTTTTTTGGGCTGATAGTGATGGAAATAATGCTGGAGGCATTACATTTAATACAGGTTCATCTATTACTACAGATGGTGGAGATCTTTGGATGGGTGGAGGTGTACAAAGTGGGACACTCTGGAATGGACTTAGTGTTGGAAGTAGCTATGCAAAAGGGACTGGAATAGCGACTACAGGAGGAATAGATATCAATGGAGCATCTATTTATACGAGTGGTGGAGATATCAAAATGTATGGATATGGTCCAACGACGGGTGGAAGTGGTATTAAATTAAAAAATTCTATTATTAGTACACAAACCAGTTCAATTTCTATATCAGCAAGTGGTTCAATTGATTTAAGAGGAGATGGATACTATACAGGAAGTGGAAATGGTCATGGAATTCTTGTGGATGGCTCATCTATCATTGCTGGTAGCGATGGGGTTATAATTGAAGGTCATGCCAGTGTTAATAATACAGGGCAATGGTCTGCACCATTTTTCTTTGGTACACAGCAATCAACCCAAGCTGGATATGTGTATGCTTTAAATAATGGTACTTTAAATTTTAATCTTTATGGTACAGATGTTACAAATTCTCAAAGTTATAACAACTTTATGCAAGAAGATTATGCCAATACAACCATCGTAAAAAGTGGAGAAAATAGTAATATCACAATAACAACTTATGGTAATTCTAATGCTGGATTACATCTACCAAATATCATTACAGGCGGCAATCTTACTATTGATATATCAAACGCTCCAAATATAGGAAGTGGGGCAACGGCAGGATGGGACACTGGAAGTCCTTGGAATACTATCGATATAAGTGCTGGTAATAATTCTCAATTAACAATCGGTGGGAACACAACAATTATTGGCAATAGTGCAAAGAGTTCTTCTGTTAGATTTACTAATTCAAGTAATAACTTTGGTGGGACATTTTCTGCTACAAATATAAAAAATTTGCAATTAATAGATAGTGATACATTAGCTTTGAATGCTATTAATACAGCGGGTACAATTGATATAGCTACTTTGGTTGGTGATCTAACCATCAATGGCAATATTGTGACTACATCTACATCTAACTCAGCTATTATCCTTAATGCTGGTAAAAATAGTTTAGCAGGTACGATAGCAGGTGGAAATATCATCCATACAAATGGGACAATCTCGACAGGTACAAATGGACGAGCTACACTTTACACAGGGAGTGTAAGTAATTCAACAGGACTCATAACTTTAATTGGTTCAGGTAGTGGAAACTTTCGATATAACTCTGATGAAACAGCTACAAATTATACAACTGCATTATCAAGTGGTAATTATGCTGTTTATAGAGAACAACCAGTTTTAACTGTAGCACCTGCAACTGCTTCAAGTACTTATGGGAACTCAGTAAGTATCACAGGAGTTACTGGAACGATCACAGGGTATCTCAATGGTGATAGTGTTTCAACGACTACAGGAACAGCGATTTTTTCTACAACAGCTACAAATACAAGTAATGCAGGGAGTTATAATATAGCTTATGCTGGTGGACTCAGTAATTCCCTAGGTTACAGTATTGTTGATAAAACGAGTGAAACAGGTGAATACTCTATCAATAAAGCAAATGCAACAGTAACAGCAAATTCTGATACAAAAACTTATAATGGTGAAGTTCAAATTGTCAGTGGATTCACAGTTAATGGACTGGTAAATGGTGAGACTACATCTGTACTTGATGGTATAAGTGGAGATAGTGCAATTGGTACAAATGTTGGAATTTATTCGACAAATTTAAGTGGAACAGACGAAAATTATAATCTTACTTTCGTTGATGGAACTTTAGAAATTATTGCAAAAGATGAACCAAAACCTATCAAAAGTATCTCAAATATAGTTGATGCTTTATCAACTTTAGACAAACCATTATCTCCAAAAACTTTTGAGGTTGAAGATTTACCTATTTTAGAAGTTTTGGAGCTTTCTATATCTGATAATCCATTTCTATCGCAAATAGACGATGTAACTATACCACAAGAACAAAACATGAAGCAACAAGAAGAAAATCTAGTCTCAAATGAGATACTAATAGAGAAACAACAAGAGGTAATTAGCCAGATACAAGAGAGTACCAAAGAGGTAGTACAAAATGAAGGGATTCAACAAGTAGAGCAAACGCAACAAATACTTAATGAGAGTGCAACCACAGTAGAAAATAAATTAGAAACAACTGAGCCAAATCAAATTGAGCCAATGACACAAATCGTTCAAACTACAAATTCTCAAATGCCAAATCAAACTGAAACACCAAAAAACAAAGATGAATCAATTATTCAAGCTCAATTTTCGCAAAATATACAAACTACCCAAAATCAAAATAATATAATTCAAAATCTCTCCACTTCACAGGGGCTCAAAGAGTCATTGCAAACTTATGAAAAAGAGTTAGCTGATCAAGGTTTCAATAAAAACGAGAGTCAAACTATCGCAAATGCGATGCTAAAAACTTCTTTTTCGAATCCAAATGGAGCAGCTACTACGGTAGAAGATATGATGCAAGCGATGAAGATAGATAAAGAATCTCCAAATTCAGCTTTAGCAAATGGCACAATAGAAAATAAGGGGAGTCTATTTAATCAAACTTTACAAAATCTTTTAGCAAAAGGGATTGATCCAAAAGAGGCATACACAAATGCCCTTGAAGCATCAAATCGCCAAGTCCCAACCGAAATAAGTTTGGCAAAAAGATTTACTACTTTGTCAGATACACAAGGAAAATTAGCACTTAATCTTATAGCAAAAGGGTATTCTGAACGCGAAGCTTTTGAGATAGCACAAAAAACATCTTTTCCCAAAGAGAGTCAAAAATCGCAGATAGTAAGTGGAGAGATTTCAAAAGAATATGATTATTTAGGAAGTTATCTTGGGAAATACCCAATAGATGAAGCACTTAAACTTGCACTTCAAACAAAAGCACAAAAAGATAAATATGAAAAAATCGATGCAAATAATGTTGAACTTGCATTTTCTCATAATGTCAAAAATGGAACAGTTCCAAATAGCTTACTTTTTGAAAAAGCACTTGTAAATGAACTAAGAACAAATAGCTTTGCAGTTGCTTATCAAAATGCTTTACAAAAAGTGGGAAAAACAAAACAACATAAACCATCGCCAATGGAAAGTTTATCAAATGGTGAATTGAAAAAAAATCTAACAAATGGGGAAAAAATATGGTGGATAGAGTTCACAAAACAAACTTTAAATAACAAATCACAAAAAGAAGCAACACTACTTGCAAATAGTGCACAAAAAAATTATGAGAAAAAAATGGAAAAAGTAAAACTAGCAGAAAACAAACTAAAGGGGAAAAAATGAGCAAAATAAAAGAGATAATCACACATAGTTCAAAAACAGAAAAATTTGTGATGATACTAGCAGCTATTTTAGCGGTCTCAGCAATACTGTCGTTTCTTGTCAAAGAGATCATCGATGCACAAGAAAAACCAACATACAAAGTCGCAGTGGTAGTTTCAAGTGATAAAGAGCGAGCAACATCGATGAGAGAAGGGGTACAAAGCTATATCGATAAAATAAATAGTGACAAAACCGCACCATATCACTATGAGATGGAGATATTACAAGAGAATGATCCACAATTATCTAGTAAATTTCAAGGATTAGTTGGAAAACAAAACTATGTTGGAATTGTTGGTTTTTATGGAGCAAATGGAGCGGTTGCAACTTTGGGTAATAGTGATTTATCAATCTATTCACTTTCTCCTTTTACCAATCAAAATCATCCAAAAAATTTCTACTATATTGAGGATAATCGAGTTAAAAAAGCAAGCTTTATTGCAAATTATATGCGAAATGTGAAAAAAGAACATTTTACTTATTTTGCTCATGATAATTCAGCTCAGTGTTTAGAAGAGTTGAATGCTTTTGATAGTTTGTACAAAAAATTCGAAATCCCTCTTGAAGGTGTAGTCAACACTTCACAAGATATAAAAAGTTATTTTGAAAAGGTAAATCTTGGAGCTGTATATATTTGTGGAGATGAAAAATCGAGTCTTGAAATCTTATCTAAAATCAAAGAGAGTAAAACTGAACTCAATACTTATGGTTCTTCAATGTTTGCTCTTAATAGTTTTAAAAAACAAAATAATACCCCAAGTGATATTTTAAATGGAATTTTTACTACTTCCCCTTTGATGTTTGATACTTCAAATGAAGAGGCACAAAGCTTTTTAAATAGCTATAGACTACAACATAATTATGATCCTGATTGGCTCAGTGCAATTTTCTATGATATGGCAAAAATGGCATTTGAAAGTAAGTTGCTAGAAAATACAAATATCAGTGGGACAATTGGTGAGTATGACCTTACAAAACAATCTATCGAGTTACCTATAAAAATGGGACAATTTAATGGTGAACAACTTATTTCTACCCCTATCCAACTTCAAAATATCAAAAATAAACACTCAATTGGTAACTATATTCAAGCTCTCAGAGATAGTAGAGTGCTCTATGTTAATGATAAATTTATGTATAAAACAAATGTGGTATATACGGGAGTAAAAATCAATTCTATCTCACAAATCAAGCAAGATGAGGAGAGTGCAGAGGTTGATTTTTCAATTTGGTTTAGGTATCAAGGAGATTTTGATCCAAGTCAAATTGAATTTCTAAATGGTGATGTAAAACTTAAAAAACCTGAAGAAAAAATTGATATGGAAAATGACCATTATGTAAGATTTAGGGCTACAGGTGTCTTTAGCATGAATTTTGAAAAAGATAAAAAATCGTATGGAACAAATACAATCAATATCGTATATCGTCATAAACAATTCAATCAAAACAATCTTCTTTTTGTGACAGACCTCCTTGGAATGCCAACAAATAAAGAGATGGTGGAGCAAATGGAAGAAAGGGGAGTAATCGATACTACTCTTGGTTGGAATGTGACAGACTTTTTTGTTTCACAGTCTTTGATCAAAGATTTAAGTGAAGGGAAACCTCAATATATAGGCTACCAAGGGGAAGATACACTTTTTTCTACTATGAATGTAGAGCTTAAAATCGAATCATCAATGCTTAAAGCAAAAGATTTTATAGATAAAAAATATTTTATCTATCTACTTATATTTGCTTTTGTGGGGCTTATTGGAGCGAGACTTATGGATGCCAAACGATTGGGTAGATATTGGTATGTCCATGCTTTTATATTGAGAACACTCTTTTTACCAATCTTTGTAGTATCTTTAGGAAATATTATTTTAGATTGGGCATATGTTAATGCTGATCATATCACTACGAGCTATTTAGTGATGGTGTATGAGTCACTATGGTGGCTTGTCCCTGCATATCTTATAGATTCAGCTGTTAGACGGTTTATTTGGATTCCACTAGAAGAAAAAGCAGGGAAGAAAATCCCTGCAATTGTGATTATTTTAGCTTCATTTACTATCTATTCACTAGCGGTTTCTGGGATTATAGCTTTTGTATTAGGTGAAGAGCTTACAAGTATGCTGGCAGCTTCTGGTGTTGTAGCAATGGTAGTAGGGTTTGCAGTTCAGGCAAATATCGCCAATATTTTCTCTGGACTTGTTTTAAATATGGACAAACTTTTTAAAGTAGGGGAGATTATAGAGTTTGAAGATATTTGTGGAGAGGTTGTTGATATTAGCTGGAGAACTACAAAAATCAAAAATTGGGATGGAGTAATTTTTACTTTGCCAAACGATACTATCTCAAATGCTCAAATCAAAAATATCAGTCGAACTGAATATTTCTTATTTGAAAAAACAGTGCAACTTCACCATGAAATCGATCCAAAAATTGCTGTAGAACTTCTCAATGAAGCTTTGATGGAATGTGACTTAATCGTAGCAAAAGACCATGAATACTATGGTGCTGAAGCTATTTATGTAGGACATCATGTAATAGAGGGAGAGCAATGGGTAGGAAGATATTTAGTGTGGTTTAGTACAAAAGATTATTATGATATGGAATTAGCTGAAAATCAATTTTGGACAAATGTTTATAATATTTTTAAGCGAGAGGATTTAACAATTTATTAAAAATAAGGAATGCAGTAAAAAATAACTTTATTGGTGGCAGTTATTTTTCCATTCATTTTTTCTTCGACTAGCATTTTTGGAATGGAAAGACATTTCCTCTTGTTCCCATATTAGTATGAGAGGTTATATTTAGTTCAAAAGTAGAGGCTTAATGAAAAATAGGTATGTCTCTTAGTGACATTCATCTATGAATTTTACTTTTCTGTTTGAGCTAATCCATTTAAATAACTATGGTATTAAACTTTACTGAAGTTTTTAGTAACCAATTTTTTTTTCACTCTATTTGAGGAGATTAAATAATCCCCTCAAATCTACAAAATTAAAATTATTGTTAGTAATTTATACTTATCAGAATCCACTATGAAAAGTTGAAAGATAATATAAAATATTTCCATCATCATCTTTTAAAGTACTGATTTTTAGATGTTCTTTGTATAAAGTTCCATCTTTTTTCTTATTTTCTATCTCCCCTTCCCATTTTCCATAAGTTGTAATCTCATGCCACATTTTTTCATAGAACTCTTTTGGAGTATTTGGAGAACTTAAAATATTTGGATTTTTCCCATAAATTTCATTTGGAGTATATCCTGAAAGTTCTGTAAATGATTTATTTGTAAGTACGGTTTTATTATTTTTGTCTGAAATCAAAATCCCTTCGATACTTTGATCAAATATTTTTAAAGCAATATCCACTTCTTGTTGAGCCTTATTTTTGAGACTTATCTCATTTTGTTTTGCATCATAGAGTTCTTTAATCGCTTTTTCAAGGTTTCCAATTTCATCATTACTAAAAGTTTGACTAAATTCGATATCTTCTCTGTGTGATTTTAAATCATTGACAATATTTACTAATCTACTGAGTGGACTAGAGATTTTTGAAGCAAATAATATTCCAATTAAGGCACCTAATAAGCCAATAGCAACACTTACAATTAAAATATTTGATGATAAATCATTTGAAGCTTTAAAAGCATCATTTACATTTTTTCTAACGATAACTTTCCATCCAAAACCTTTATATTCTCCATAACCTTGACTCATTGCATAGGCTGAGAGATATCTTTCAGCATTATTCCACGAGGCAACTTTATAGCTTGGAGTTGTTTGAGTTAGAAATGACACCATCTCTTTTGATAAATCTGCAATATTTTGTCTTTCTGTTTTATCTGGACCAGTTAAAATTAATCCATCTTTTGAGAGTAAAAAGATCTCTACATTATTTTTTTTAGCAACATTCTTTACAACATCTCTTGTCCATTGCCACATAAGGTGTGTACATAAAACACCAATTACTTGATTATCATAATTTTTGACAGGAAATGCAACATCTGAAAAATAGATAGCCTCTCCTGAGGTATTAGGAATAAGTTTTGCTAAAAGTAAAGCATCATGAACATCTCCAATATATGGACCTTGCAGTCCTCCTGGATGCCACGGTCTTGCTTTTACATTTTTACCTTCCAAATATCCATTTGTTCCAATATCTACGGTACCATCTGGAAGTGCATAACCAATCCACTCATGATGGTTGTAACTATCTCTAATTTTTTGGATAATCTCTTTTTTAACCTCTTTTGGTGTTGTTTCATTTCGCATTTGAGGTAATTCCGAAGCAAATTTGATCTCTCTATATCTTTCAAGCATCTCTCTATCAAGAATATTTGTAGTCTCTTCAGCAATTCGTATAAGTGCTTCACCTGAATTTGCCTCCATCGCTTTGGTTGTTGTATCGTTGGCATATTTGCCTATTCCCATAGCGACTAAAAAAGATAAAATTCCTATCAATAGTGAAAATTTAATTTGTATCTTACTCATATTGTAACCTTTTTGTAAAATTTTTAGATTATAGCTTATTTTTATCCAAAGTGATTTTGAAACATGCACCATAGAAATGTTTGAAATTATAATCAAACCCAAGATTCTCAACTGTAATTGTTCCATTAAAACTATTTTGAATAATTTCATAAACCATATAGAGCCCAAGACCAGTCCCTTGAAATTGGTGTTTTGTTGTAAAATATGGTTCAAAAATCTTTTTGACAATCTCATTTGGGATACCACCACCACTGTCTTGAATAGTGATAGTGATTTGATTTTTATCCTCTTTAGTTGTTATGATAATGTATCCATCTCTTTTGATAGCATCTTTTGCATTTTTAAGTATATTGATAATAACCTGTTTAAAATCATTTGGATATGAGACAAGAGAAATCTCAGAGCTATTGTCAATAATGATTATCCCATCACTTTTAAATGATTCTTTAAACATATCAACAACTTGAAAAATACTATCTTTTATATTGAAAGGTATTTTGTCTTTTTCTGTGTTAAAAAATATTCGAAAATCCTCAATAGTTTGAGAAAGAAATTGTGTATTTTTGAAGATTAAATCTAAATTTTGCATCAGTTTATCTTCACTCAGTAATCCATATTCTTGCTGTAATTTCATTCCAGAAGCTGCAGCAGATATTACAGTGAGCGGTTGTCGCCATTGATGAGCGATATTGCCTATCATTTCACCCATTGAAGCAAGTTTTGATTGTTGAGATAAAATTTCTCTTTCTTTTGTGCTTTTTGTATGATTTTGATAAGTTCTATAAAGAATAAAAATAAAAATGATTGACAAGATAACTATAATAAAAAGGACTTTATGATAATTAGCATAAATTTGTTCAATAGTAGGTGATTTTTGATAGAGTACAAGATAACTACTTTTATTACTCTCTTGAATGCTATGAAGATGGATAAATGAGATAGTATAATATTGCTGAGAATATTTTGTATAGAATGTGAAGTTTTCCTCTTTATTCATTTTATTTTTTATATATTGTAACTCATTCCTAGAAAAAAAATCAGGGTTATCAAAAAGTGTAATCTCATTTTTTGATAATTTACTTACAAAATAATCACTATTTTCCATACTTGTTTTTTGACTTTCATAAATTTCTTTATTCATTTTTTGTTTTGCAATTTGTTTGTTAATTAAAAAATGACTATTAAGTTGAAATATTTTTTCAAAATTAAATTGATAATTATTGACTGGTACAACAAGTTCAACACTACCAATGTGATTGAGCCTTTCATCAAAGATTGGAAAAAGATGACGAAAACCATAAACGACTTTGCCTATTTCAAATCCACTAATAGGTTTTAATTGTCTATTAACCTCTTTTACACTAAATCTTGCACTTGATAGGTCATCATCAAAAGAATTTGGTTTGTGCATTCTAAGGAAACTAGTATTGTCTGAAAAATGAAATTGAATTTGTTCAAATTGAAATTGTTTTAATCTTTCATAATCTGGTAGGAATCGTTTATATAAAATTTCTCTATTGTATGCTTTTATATTGGCATTTTGTCCAAGAGAATTTTTTAAAGGATTTATAATCTCTGGTTTATTGATAATCCCAAAAAAAGTGTTTTCTGCTAGATTATTAAAACTTTGAGAAACCGCATCAAACTGAATAAGATAGGTTTTTTGAAGTGAAGTAAGATAATAATCAATTTTTTCATTTTTATTTGCAATGAAAAAAATAATTAAAAATATTTCAAATATTGAAAATATAAAGATATAAAGCCAATATCTTTTCAACATATCTTTGAATATAAAAGATATCATTTTAGCTCCTCTTTCCCATTATTACAATTTTATTACAAACAAGTACATTGTACCAAATACTAAATATGAAAAGGCATAGTTCATTTTCAATCGTCTGATAGAATAACCCCTAAAAGTTAGCACTTTTTTATTCAGGTAACGCTATCAATATTGAAAATCGCTACTTTTGTAGTAGTAACTTAATACTCCGCAAGGATTTATCCCTCTAAAAAGAGGAGTAAATCTTTGATCTTGAACACGACGACAGTGGAATATGCTTTGATGTATAATTTTTCATTGTATAGTGATTTAAGGTTTTAGCTATTTCTATCCAACACTTAGATATAATCCGCGAATATTAAAATAAAGGAAATAATAATGGGACTAGGTGTAGGGATAGTAGGTCTTCCAAATGTTGGTAAAAGTACAACTTTTAATGCTTTGACAAAAGCACAAAATGCGGAGGCTCAAAATTATCCATTTTGTACGATAGAGCCAAATAAAGCGATAGTTCCAGTTCCAGATAAGAGATTAATTGAACTTGCTAAGATAGTAAATCCAGATAAAATCCAATACTCAACGATAGACTTTGTTGATATTGCTGGGCTTGTACGAGGTGCTTCAAAAGGGGAAGGTCTTGGAAATCAATTTCTTTCAAATATCAGAGAAGTTGAAGTGATACTTCATATGGTGAGATGTTTTGAAGATGGAAATATCGTTCATGTTGAGGGTGATGTGAATCCTCTTAGAGATATTGAAATCATCGAAACAGAGCTTATCTATGCTGATATTACTCAACTTGAAAAGAAGATAGATAGACTCAAAAAACAAGCAAAAAATGATAAAAAAATAGCTGCACAACTAGAAATAGCAGAGGAATTAGCAAAACATCTTGATGAATTACTCCCTGTAAGTACATTTGATAAAAGAGATAATGAAGATTTTATCGCACTTGATAAAGAGATGAGATTTTTATCAAATAAACAAATTATTTACGGTGCAAATGTAGATGAAGATAGCTTAAGTGATGGAAATAAATATGTTGATATCTTGAAAGAGCATGCTTTAAAAGTTGGAGCTGATGTTGTTATCCTTTGTGCAAAAATCGAAGAGGAACTTATCGGAATGGATGATGAAGAAGCAAAAGAGATGCTAAGTGATCTTGGTGCTGATGAATCAGGGCTAGAAAAAATCATCCATATCGCATTTGATAAACTTGGGCTTCAAAGCTATTTTACAGCTGGAAAAATCGAGGTAAGAGCTTGGACTATACGAAAAAATACAAAAGCTCCACAAGCTGCTGCTGTTATCCATAATGACTTTGAAAAAGGATTTATCAAAGCTGAGGTAATAAGTTATGAAGATTTTGTAACTCTTGGTGGCGAAGCAAAATGTAAAGAAGCTGGAAAGCTTAGACTTGAAGGGAAGGACTATATTGTGCAAGATGGGGATATTATGCACTTTAGATTTAATGTGTAGAGACGTTAAGAAAAAGACAACTGCTTGTCTTTTTTAGTCTTGGAAGACTGAGATGATGTTCCAAAGGAACCATCGAGGGCAGGGTAGAAGCAAAAGACAAATCTGCTGTGCTTTTTAGCACGAGATTTGGCAGTATAAAAATTAATGATTAAAGACCTATAAAAATGAACAGTATTATCAATAAACTCGACCTTGAAGATTATATAAATAGTCTCAAAGGCTATTTTGCAAGGGAAAAATCAATTATTCTTCAGGGTGATATTAATATTCACTCAAAACTTATTGATGAGATAAGTTTGTATAATTTTAATCCCCCTAAAAAAACAAACGATTTAACAAATCAAATCAATCATCTTAAAAAACAAGGTTCTCTTAAACTCTATGAAATCTATGAATTTATTAAGATTGTGGAGTATTTTAAATATATCAAACGATTTAGTTTAGAAAATAGACTCAAAGAGTGGATTGATAAAATTATCATCCCAAAACAGATAGATGATTTGGCTTTTAAATTTGATGAAGATGGAAATCTCAAACTTGGGCAAAATGAGGATTTTGATAGGATAAATGAAAATATCTATAGAAACAAAGTCGCAATCAAAGAAGCTCTTCAAAAAACTATGAACAATCAAAAACTTCAACCTTATTTGGTTGATCACCAAGTGCATCTTGTACATGGGCAACAAGCTATAATGGTTAGAGGAGGGTTCAATCATATCTTAAAAGCCAAGGTGATTGATAGAAGTGGAAGTGGCTTTTTTTATGTTGTTCCTGAAAGTGTAAAAGAACTGAAAGAAAAACAAGAAGAACTCCTTGAGCTCAAAGAAGAGATACTTTTAAAACTTTGTAGAGAATTTTCAAATATTTTAAATGCAAATATTTTGTTTTTGAGTTTTATAGACAAAGAGTTTGATAGGTTTGATCACTATCTTGCAAGGGTACTGTTCGCTAAAATAGGGGATAAAAACTTTATACTTCCAAGCCAAAATAAAAAGATTCAAAAACTTGTCGAATTTACCCATCCAGCTCTTAAAAATGGGAAGTCTGTGACTATAGACTTTAGTAAATCTGTAATAATGATAACGGGGGTTAATGCTGGTGGAAAAACGATGTTGCTTAAATCAATTTTGAGTGCTGTTTTTCTTTCTAAATATCTTATCCCATACAATGCTCATAAAAGCACAAAAGTAGGGCATTACAAAGATATTTTGGCTATTTTGGATGACCCGCAAAGTGTGAAAAATGATATCTCTACCTTTGCTGGAAGGATGGTTGAATTTAGTCATCTATTTGCTAAAGAGAGTGCTATTGTTGGGGTTGATGAGATTGAACTAGGAACTGATAGTGATGAAGCTGCTAGCTTATTTAAGGTTATCATTGAGCGATTGATGAAAAAAGATATGAAAATTATCATCACAACACACCATAAAAGACTTGCTTCCCTAATGGCAAGTTATGATGATGTGGAGCTAATCGCAGCACTTTATGATGAAGCAAATAGACGACCAACTTATGATTTTTTAAATGGTACGATTGGGATGAGTTATGCTTTTGAAACAGCACTTCGATATGGGATACCTCATGATGTTGTAAATCAGGCTAAAGAGGTGTATGGGGACGATAAGGATAAGCTTAGTAGTTTGATAGCTAAAAGTAGCTCTTTGGAGCTTGAATACAAGCGAAAGATAAAAGAACTCGATGAGAAGATAGAAAACAATGAAAGACTTAAACGAAATCTAAACGAACAAAAAGAAGCCTTAGACACTCTTATCTTAGAAGAAAAATCAAAACTTCACAAAGAGTACAAAGATGTCAAAGAGGAAGCTAAACTTGCCATAAAAGCGAAAATGTATCAAGAATCTCACAAACATCTCAATATTGCTCATCAAAAAGTAGCTAAAATAGAGGTGCAAAAGGTTGAGGAGAAAAAAGAGTTTAAGGTAAATGATAGAGTGAAATACAATAATACAAAAGGTATTGTATTATCTATAAAGGGGAATAAAGCTTATATAGAAACAGACGAAGGGATAAAACTTCAAGTGCCTATGGAGAGTCTTAAACCAAGTGGAAATCCAATCAAAGTAAAACAAAAAATCAAAGTTGATATAGAAAAACCAAAAACAGGAGATATTAAAATAGACCTTCACGGACAAAGAGCTGATGAAGCAATAGAAAACCTTGATAGGTTTATCAGTGATTGTTTGATAAATGGTTTTCAAGAGGTGCTCGTGTATCATGGGATAGGAACTGGAAAACTTTCTTATGCTGTGAAAAAGTTTTTAGATGCTCATCCAAGGGTTACTGGATACAGTGATGCTATGCCAAATCAAGGTGGTTTTGGAGCTAAAGTTGTAAAACTATAATAGTCTTTTTATAGTTATACAATTTTATATTCTTTATTTATAATAAATTTAAAAGTTAATTAAAAAAAACGATAAATGAGTTATATTTGAAGAGTAAAATATTTTCCAAGTTTCATAGAAATTTTTTGGAGGATATGATGGAAACACAAACTCACAATTCAATCACCTTAACAGACAATAGAACAGGAAAAACAGCCACTTACGACATCAAAGAATCAACACTTGGAAATAGTGTATTTGATATAGCAACCCTTAGTAAAGATTTTGGGCTTTTTACCTATGACAATGGTTTTAGTATGACAGCAGGTTGCACTTCTGATATTACTTATATCGATGGGGATAAAGGGGAGCTTTTTTATCGAGGCTATCCGATAGAGTATCTTGCTTCAAATCATAATTACCTTGAAGTTTGCCATCTTTTGCTCTATGGACATCTTCCAACCCACGATGAATATCATACTTTTGAATCAGATATGAAACTCAAAAGGTATCCAAATGAAGCAATAAAAAAGATATTTGAGGCATTTCCAAATAATGCTCACCCTATGGCTGTTTTAAGTTCTGCTGTTTCAGCTCTTAGTGCTTTTCATTATCAACATCTCAATATTAAATCTGAAGATGAATATCTTCAAATGGCAAAAAGATTGATAGCAAAGATCCCTACACTTGTCGCTTATACTTATAGGCATTCTATGGGGTATCCATATATTTATCCAAATATGGATATGTATTTCACTGAAAATTTTTTGCATATGATACGAGATTTTCCAGGATACAAAGGGGTGGTTCGGCAAGTTGAGATAGATGCACTTGACGCTATTTTTACACTCCATGCAGACCATGAGCAAAATGCTTCAACATCAACAGTTAGACTTGTGTGTTCAACGGGTGCTCATCCATATGCTGCTATTAGTGCTGGGATAAATGCCCTTTGGGGAAGAGCTCATGGGGGTGCAAATGAATCGGTGATCGACCAACTTTCAATGATAGGGGATTTGGCAAATGTTGACCATTTTATAGCACGGGCGAAAGATCCAAATGATGAATTTAAGTTGATGGGATTTGGGCATAGAGTCTATAAAAACTTTGACCCAAGGGCAAGAGTCCTTAAAAACCTACGGGATAAGCTCCAAAATGAGCTGGGGATCAATTCTAAACTTATAGAAGTAGCGAATAAAATAGAGGAGATAGCTTTAAATGATGAGTATTTCATCAAACGAAATCTTTATCCAAATATCGATTTTTATTCAGGAACAATCCTCTCAAGCCTTGGAATACCACGCTCAATGTTTACTCCAATCTTTGTGATAGGAAGAACAGTTGGGTGGATAACACAGTGGATGGAGCAAAAAAAAGATAGTGGAAATAAGATAGTAAGACCACGACAACGATATGTTGGACCACTTCAAAAAGATATATAACAAAACAAAAGGAAAAAAATGTCAAAAATAGAGATTACAGAACAAGAGGCTTTAGATTATCACCAGTTTCCAACAGCAGGAAAAATTTGTATGGAAACAACCAAACCAGTAGCAACTCAAAGAGATTTGAGTTTGGCTTATACTCCAGGGGTTGCAGTCCCTTGTTTAGCGATTGAAAAAAATCCTGACGATGCTTATAAATACACTTCAAAAGGTAATCTTGTAGCTGTTATATCTAATGGTACAGCAGTTCTTGGACTTGGAAATATTGGAGCACTCGCTTCAAAACCAGTTATGGAAGGGAAAGGGGTGTTATTTAAAAAATTCTCTGGACTTGATAGTTTTGATATAGAGGTGGATACAGAAAGTGTTGATAGATTTTGTTCTGTTGTAAGTGCAATAGCTCCTACTTTTGGAGGGATTAATCTTGAAGATATCAAAGCACCTGAATGTTTTGAGATTGAAAAAAGATTGGTAAGTGAGCTTAAAATTCCTGTGATGCATGATGATCAACATGGAACAGCTGTTATCTCATCAGCAGGGATTATCAATGCTTGTGAAGTAACCCATAGAATCATTGAAGACTTAAAAATTGTAATAGTTGGTGCTGGAGCTGCTGCTATCTCATGTGCTAGGCTTTATAAACATCTTGGAGCTAGAGAGATTTATATGCTTGATTCAAAAGGATTAGTGCACAATGGACGAAGTGACCTTAACCAATACAAAAGAGAGTTTAGTGCTGATAAATATATGACTCATGAAGAGGTTTTTAAAGGTGCTGATGTTGTTATAGGGCTTTCATCTCCTGGATCTTTTTTTATTGAAGATATAAAAAATATGGCTAAAAATCCTATAGTTTTCACTTTGGCAAATCCAACACCAGAGATTATGCCAGATATCGTAAGGGAAGCTAGACCAGATGCTATCATCGCTACAGGAAGAAGTGATTTTGACAATCAAGTGAATAATGTTTTAGGGTTTCCTTTCATTTTTAGAGGTGCGATGGATGTTCGAGCAACTAAAATTAATATAGAAATGAAAGTGGCAGCAGCTGAAGCTCTTGCCGAGTTAGCAAGAAAAGAGGTACCAAAAGAGGTGTGTGATATCTATGGAAAGCAAATAGAGTTTGGAAGGGATTATTTGATTCCAAAACCATTTGATAAAAGATTGATTGTTGAAATCTCTAGTGCTGTTGCGGTTGCTGCTATTGAGAGTGGAGTTGCTCCGGTAAAAGATTTTAATCTTCAAGAATACAAAGAGAAACTTTCAAAAATATTATCATAAAGAGTTTCCTCTTTATGATTTATTTTCTATTTACTTGTTAGTCCTGCTTCAGTATAAACATTTCTTGGATTCCAAAGTATCCAGCCAGCACTTCCAAAGTCTTCACTTGCTTTGATTTGTTCACTAATCTCTTTGTTTCCATAAATTCTTCTATCAAATGCATAATCTCTAAATGCTTGTAACCAAGGTCTATAAGCAAGAGGAGAACCTTTTGATTTTTCAATTGATTTATCTAAAGATTGTTTTATTATTTCGTAGTTTGATGCAACTGGATTTCTGTGTCCTGGAATTCCCATATGAAAACCACTAGGATAAAGCATAGGACACATATAATCAACATATTTTGACAAACTTTGTATTTTTTGTCCAATATCTAAATCGCTATCATTCCAACTTACATATCCAAAAATATCAGCTGAAATAAAAACATTATAAGGGGTGAGTTGCTTTCTAGCAGCTTCTAAAAAACCGCTAATTGCTTTTACTCTTTGCTCTTCTGTATTTTCTACAGAAAATTTAATCCCTTTTCTATCTGGAAATCGTACATAATCAAACTGAATCTCATCAAAACCACTTATTGCTGCTTCTTTGGCAATTGAGATTGGATAATCCCAAGAATCTTTTATTGATGCATCAATCCAGTATAATCCCTCTTTATCTTTAAAAAGTTTCCCCTCTGTAGTTTTAACACCCAATTGTGGATAGGTACTTACAAAAGGGGTATCTTTAAAGGTAACTATTCTTGCGATTGTATAGATTCCCTCATTTTTCAGTTCTCTTACAAAGCTTGGTAAATCTTTAAATAAAATGAGTTCCTGAGCACCTATTTGACTCGCTATTGGATTATTAACCCTAAAAGCAATTTGACCTCTATCCATTTTTATATCTATCACAAGTGAATTGATTTGTGTATTTCTAATAAGTTCTTTGGCATTTGACATAATTTGTCCATTGGTTGCTCCAAAACTAGAAAGATAGAGTGCTTTTGGAATAAGGGGGCTAAGGTACATTTTCCCACCACTGATATAAAATTTTCTTTCATAACCAACAGCACGAACACCCAATATTTTAGCATTAGGGACACTAAAAGTACCCTTTTCATCAGTTTTGTATTCGGTTGTTCCAGAAACTACAATCGCATTGCTTATAGGCTTTTTTGTTACTTTATCATAGACTGTTCCAGTCATAGAAGCAAAAGAGAAAGAAGCACAGAGTGCTAAAAGTAAAATTTTTCTCATTTTTTTAACTTCGCTTGTTCAAGTTCCCAATACTCCATCATAAAACTATCTTCTAAACTTATACTTTGATAGCCACCTAAAATATCTGCTCGTAGTACAGCTAACATTGTATGACTTATGATATCTTTAATGATGTTTACCTCTTTTTCATTTTTACCAAAACAGATGATTCCAAAATTTTTCACAACTGCATAATTTGGAGTTGGGCTTAACATTATTTCATTTGTAGAAAAATCATCAAAATAAGATATGTAGCTCTTTTTATAACTATCAATTGCTATTTTCATATCGTCTATATCATCAATAGCTTGGAGGAGTAAAGGCTCTCTTTTTGTTCTTATGATATGTTCAGGGGTAAAGACACCCCTTGTGAGCTTTTCTTTTGGAAGTAAAGAGTAGTTTTTTGCTAAAGGAGAATTATCAACACTACAAACCACTTCATACCCTTTTTCATCACTTAGGAGTTTTTGGAGTGTATCGATATCAAACTCTTTTTGTTCAATATCATCTAAAACAATTTTGCAATTTTTTTCTAAAAAGTTCTCAGCCATACCAACTGCTTCTATCATCTTATCGTACGATTTTTTTGGATCATTATCAAAAGTAAAAATTCCGTGATTGTGAAGTATTATCCCATCACATTTTTCCCAATCAAAATCTTTTGTCATCTCGTATATTTTTTGAGCAAGGACAAATCCAGGCATCACATAAGGGATGATAAGAAAATTTGGGAAAATCTCCTTGATTAACTTTATACCATTGATATTATTTGATAGCGTTACAACGGCATCCGCATG
>RRZU011812943.1_pt1 | contig 20095 bp, 17 predicted proteins | sample 2165561 | NCBI WGS metagenome assembly RRZU01 (sample SAMN10456909, study PRJNA506462) | wastewater metagenome | isolation source: wastewater sludge | place: USA: Moscow, Idaho | reverse complement strand
GGGGGGTAACCAGGGACCCTGCCAGCCGCCGAAGAACAGGCTGACCAACATGGCAGAAACCAGCACTATGCCGATGTACTCACCGACAAAGAACAGCCCCCATTTCATACCGGCGTACTCAATGTGATAACCATCTGCCAACTCTTGCTCCGCCTCCGGCTGATCAAAGGGATGACGGTGAGTGACCGCAATCCCGGCGATCACGAAGGTCGCAAAGCCAAAGAACTGGGGAATGATGTTCCACAAATCCGCTTGGGCTTCGACAATTTCCCGCAGATTGAAGGTTCCGGTCTGGATCACGATACCCATCAGGGACAAGCCCAGAAAGACCTCATAGCTCAGCGTCTGAGCCGAGGCCCGCAGGCTGCCCAGTAAGGCGTATTTGTTATTGCTCGACCAACCGGCGAACAGCACGGCGTAAACCGCCAGACCGGCAATGGCAAAGAAATAGAGGATACCGATGTTCAAATCGGCAATGCCCCAGGTGGGAGTGATAGGGACAATCACGAACGCCATCAAAAATGCGGTGAACGCTATGATCGGCGCCAAAATGAAGATGCGCCGATCGGCAAATGGCGGGATCCAGTCCTCTTTGAAGAACATCTTCAGCATATCGGCGACTAGCTGAAAAATGCCGAAGGGACCGACCCGGTTTGGTCCGTACCGATCTTGCCATAGCCCTAACAGTCGTCGTTCGATAAAGCTCATGAAGGCCCCGGCCCCGATCATCACCACCAGGATCAGCAGCGCTTTGGCCACGGCAATGATGATGTCCCAGGTTGCATCCGACAGAATCATAGAATGGCCTCCTGCAGATCACGGATCTGCTGATGATGCAAGGCGGTAGGAATACCGCTTAGTCCCAGCGGCAGCCCCAATAAGCCCGGCGCCAGACGCTCACTCAGCACCACCGGCAGACGCCAGTGACTGCCTTCCCACGTCAGTTGCACCCGGGTGCCCGCATTAACGGCCAAACGGGCCGCATCATCCGGATTCAGATACACGACGGCTGGCGCCATGCGTTGCTGGAAGACCGGTGATTTTTGTGACAGTTCTTCCGATCCGAATAGCTGCGGGTAATCCACCACACACAACTCGGTGGGATGAGGCCGAAACGGAGCCGGAATATGGGTGGCATAGCTCAATGATGGCGTATCACTGACCTCGAATAACCGCAAGCCAGGATCGCCAGCCCGCAGATGACCACCAACCTCATCCTGAAATTTGTTCCAGGCTGACGGTGAGTTCCAGCCCGGAGCCCAGGCAAAAGGCACTTGCTGGAATGGCTCCTGGGTGCCGGAGTAACCCTCCATCGAGAAAGCAAATGGCGAATCAGGGTCTTGTGAGACTCGCGGCTCATGCACATCGATATCAGCGCGCATCGCGGTGCGACCACTATAACGATGAGGCTCCCGTGCCAGTTTCAGTCCCTTGATCCGGAAACGGGCATTGGGGGCGGCATGAATGATCGGGCTCAGTGCCGGGATCGCCTCGGCGCACGCCGTTGTCACTTCTTCAAATTGGTTCCAGGCCAAGTGACGGTGGCTGAGTACTCCGGCAATAGCCCGCAACCAACGCCAACCCTCTTTGATACTGACGGTGTCGTCGTAGTAGGCGGGATCATAGACCTGGAAGTAGCGCTGAACACGGCCCTCACTGCTCACCACAGTACCGTCGCCTTCGGCAAAGCTGGCGACTGGCAGCACAAAATTAGCGCCTTGCGCGGTGGCTGTATCCTGGTGATCGAGCACCACCACGCTGCTTGCTTGAGCAAACGCGGCATCGACACGGGCCTTGCTGGCTCGACGATAGAGATCATTTTCCAACACCACAACGGCGGTTCGACCCGCCTGCTCTTGCAGGCGGCTCAGGGCAGACTCCAACGGCTGACCACCAAGGAGGGCCAGGCCCATGCTATTTACCTCTTGCGCCACCAAGAACAATGAAACGGCTTGCTGACGTTGTTGCAGCGCCTTGGCAACATTGGCGGCAGCATCCAGCAGCGACAGCGAACCTGCACTGGTACCCGCGATCACTAATGGGCGTTTGGCCGCGATCAACTGCTCATACATGGCCTGCGCGGCCACTTGTTCGCTGGCGCGGAGATCGGCAACTGGCGGTGCCGATGGATCCAGTAGATGGGCTAATGCGAAGCCAATGCGCGCCTGATCCTCATAGGCACCGCTGAAGGTCACCTCGGCCACATCATCCAGCCGCGTTGCGTCCACGCTAGTGATGAGCAATGGATGGCGGGCGTTCTGACCAATGGTCTGGATCGCCGCCGCCTGCCAGGTATCCACCTTGAGTTCGGCCGCCATTTGCCGGGCTTTGCCCTTCACCGCTTGGCGAACAGCCAGGGCCAAACGGGCGGCCGTCTGGGTAATATCTTCCCCGAGGATCACCACCGCATCGTGCTCTTCCACTTCGCGCAATGTTGCCAGCGGGATACCGCTCTCGCGCTGGATATGCTGCAGGCGATGCAGGCAAGCCCACTCCCGCAATTCGATGCCGCTATAAAAATTCTCTTCCCCAACCAGCTCTCGCAGCGCGAAGTTGCTCTCCAGGCTGGCGCGGGGTGAGCCGATGCCGATTACCTGCTCGCTGCTGCGCAAGGCATCGGCAACCCGATCCAGGGCACCATTGACCGATAGGCTGATCCGGCTCTGCGCCGTATCCGCTTCGCGCCAGAGTGGCTGTTTGGGGCGCTCCGGATTATTGACATACCCGTAACCGAACCGGCCCCGGTCACACAGGAAGTAGCGATTCACTGCGCCATTGAAGCGATTTTCGATGCGGCGTAATTCACCATAGCGTTCGCCGGGACTGATATTGCAGCCCATGCTGCATTGCTGACAGATGCTAGGCGCAAACTGCATGTCCCACTTGCGATTGAAACGTTCGGAGTGAGTCTTGTCGGTGAACACTCCCGTCGGGCAGACCTCGACCAGGTTGCCCGAGAACTCGCTCTGCAGGGTTCCGTCTTCGATCCGTCCGAAATAGACATTATCGTGAGCCCCATAAACTCCCAGATCGCCACCGTCCGCGTAATCTTTGTAATAGCGCACACAGCGGTAACAGGCGATGCAGCGGTTCATCTCGTGGGAGATAAAGGGGCCCAGATCCTGATTCTTATGGGTGCGTTTGGTGAAACGGTAACGCCGACTATTTTGTCCGGCCATCACCGTCATATCTTGCAGATGACAGGCGCCACCCTCCTCGCACACCGGACAGTCGTGGGGGTGGTTGGTCATCAGCCATTCCACGACTCCTTTGCGAAACGCTTTGGCCTCCTCGTCTTCTACCGAGATATAGGTGCCATCGCTCGCAGGGGTCATACAGGACATGACCAAGCGTCCGCGCTTATCATCTGCGTTCTGGTACTGTTTGACCGCACATTGCCGACAAGCGCCGACACTGCCTAACGCCGGATGCCAGCAGAAATAAGGCACATCCAGTCCTAACGAGAGGCAAGCCTGTAACAGGTTATCTGCCCCATTCACTTCAAATTCTTTGCCGTCTACATGAATCGTGGCCATAGCAACTTTGATTCCTTGTTCAATATTCCGGATGCAATCACCCGACCAGAAACATACCCATTACCAACGCTGTTGCAGCAAATTGGGCTGGATCCCAGCGATTGCATGCTTGTTATCGGAAAACGTAGGCGATATTCCGGCCTCAAATTCACTGCGGAAATACTTGATCGCACTCTGCAGAGGCTCCACTGCACCCGGCGCGTGAGCACAGAAGGTCTTGCCCGGACCCAGAGCCCGGCACAGCTGCTCCAGAGTTTCGATATCACCCGGCTGGCCCTCGCCGCGCTCCAGTGCGCGCAGTATCTTCACACTCCAGGGCAGACCGTCCCGGCAAGGCGTACACCAGCCACAGGATTCGCGAGCGAAAAATTCTTCCAGATTCCGGGTCAGCGCCACCATATTGACGGTGTGATCCACTGCCATTGCCAACGCGGTACCCAACCGACTGCCAGCTTTACCGATCGAATCAAAATCCATCGGCAGATCCAGATGTTGTTCGGTGAGAAAATCGGTTCCGGCGCCACCGGGTTGCCAAGCCTTCAGGGTCAAGCCATCGGCCATCCCACCGGCATAATCCTCGAGGATTTCTCGTGCCGTGGTACCAAAGGGCAGTTCCCATAAGCCGGGGCGTTTCACCCGGCCGGAGAAACCCATCAGCTTGGTGCCGTTATCGGTGCTCTTGCCCTGGTTCAATCCTTTGTACCAATCCGAACCATTCAGCACGATGCAGGGAATATTGTTCAGGGTCTCGACGTTGTTAACGCAAGTCGGCTTGCCCCAGGCCCCGACTACCGCAGGAAAAGGTGGTTTGGCTCTTGGATTCGCGCGACGACCTTCCAGTGAGCTGATGAGGGCCGTCTCCTCGCCACAGATATAACGGCCCGCGCCGGTGTGCACGAACAGCTCGAAGTTGAAGCCGGAGCCCAGAATATTCTTCCCCAGATATCCGGCCGCTTCAGCCTCGCGAATGGCCTGACGCAAGCGCTCGGCCGCCACCACATACTCGCCCCGCAAGAAGATGTAGCCGCGATAGGTTTGCAAGGCCCAAGCCGAGAGGATCATCCCTTCAATCAGTTGATGAGGGAGTTGTTCCATCAAGAGCCGGTCCTTATAGGTGCCCGGCTCCATTTCATCGGCATTGCAGAGCAGATATTTGCGATCAAACTTGGGATCCATGGGCATCAGGCTCCACTTCACCCCGGTCGGGAAACCAGCGCCGCCGCGCCCCCGTAACCCGGCGTCCTTCACTACCTGAGTCACCTCTTGGGGAGCCATCCCCCGATAGGCCTTCTCCACAGCAGCATAGCCCTGCTTGGCTTTATATTCGTCGAGCCAGACCGGCGCCGCATCGGAGCGCAAACGCCAGGTCAGTGGGTGCTTCTCTGCAGTCAGAATCATGGATAGGCCTCCAGTAACAGCGCCAGATCCGCGGCCGACAACTACTCACCACGACCAAAAGCGTGGGTATCGTCATCAATCATCAGAGTCGGCCCCTTGTCACAATTACCCAGACAGCACACCGGCAGCAGGGTAAAACGCCCATCCGGAGTGGTTTGCCCAAGCCCTATCCCCAGCTGACTCTCCAACGCCTGCAAGACCGATTGATAACCGGTGATAAAACAGACCACGCTGTCACATAACCGGATGATGTGCCGCCCGACCGGTTGACGGAAAATCTGGCTATAGAAGGTGGCGACGCCTTCGACATCGCTGGCCGGAATACCCAGTTGTGCAGCAATCGCCGGGATAGCACCATCGGGTACCCAGCCCCGCTCTTTCTGCACGATTTTCAGCGCCTCTATGGTCGCGGCCCTGGCATCTTCGTAGTGATGTTTCTCATGTTCGATGGCCGAGCGTTCACTGTTGCTCAGTACAAAATCCGTTGTAGGAGGGGTCGAGCTGCCACATTGGCTCGCTTTCCCTGAAGGTGAGTGACACTGACAATGCTGAGTCATAATTAGCGGTCCACATCCGACATGACAAAATCGATACTACCCAGATACACAATCAAGTCCGAAACCATACTGCCGCGGATCACCGACGGGATCTGCTGCAAATGTGCAAAACTGGGCGTCCGGATCCGGGTCCGGTAGCTCATGGTGCTACCGTCACTGGTGAGGTAGTAACTGTTGGCGCCCTTGGTCGCCTCAATCATCTGGAATGACTCGGCGGCGGGCATCACCGGGCCCCAGGAAACCTGGAGGAAGTGATTGATCAGGGTATCTATATGCTGCAGCGTCCGCTCTTTGGGCGGCGGAGTGGTCAAGGGATGGTCCGCCTTAAACGGGCCCTCGGGCATGTTATTCATGCACTGCTCTATGATGCGCAGGCTCTGGCGGATCTCTTCAACCCGAACCATGGCTCTGTCATAGGCATCGCCGTTGGCCCCTACCGGGACCTCAAACTCGAAATTTTCATAACCGGAATAGGGCCGCCATTTTCGTAAATCGAAATTCAGCCCGGTCGCTCGTAATCCAGCACCGGTCACGCCCCAATTCAAGGCTTCAGCAGTGGTATAAGCCGCCACGCCGATAGTCCGCCCCTTGAGAATGCTATTGAGCAATGCAGCTTTGACATACTCATTCAAGCGCTTGGGCAGCCAGTCGAGCAGATTGTCCTTGATGAGTTTCTGCCAACCCTTCGGCAAATCATGGGCCACCCCACCGATACGGAACCAGGCCGGGTGCATGCGCGCCCCGGTAATGGCTTCGATGATGGTGTAGATCTTCTGCCGATCGGTGAAGGCGAAGAACACCGGCGTCATGGCACCGACGTCCTGGATATAAGTCCCGAGGAACAGTAGGTGACTGTTGATGCGGAACATTTCCGCCAGCATCACCCGGATAAATTTGACGCGATCCGGCACCTCGATCCCGGCCAGCTTTTCGACCGACAGGACATAGGGCAGATTGTTCATGACCCCGCCCAGATACTCCACTCGATCGGTAAAGGGGATGTAGCTGTGCCAGGACTGGCGCTCGCCCATCTTTTCCGCACCCCGATGGTGATAACCGATGTCAGGTACGCAATCGAGAACCTCTTCACCGTCCAGTTGCAACACAATCCGAAATGCGCCGTGTGCCGATGGGTGGTTGGGCCCCAAGTTGAGGAACATATAATCCTCATGCTCGCTGCTGCGGCGCATCCCCCATTCTTCGGGTTTAAAGCGTAGTGACTCCTGCTCCATATCCTGCTTGGCGATATCCAGCATGAAGGGATCAAACTCGGTCGCCCGTGCCGGGTAATCCTTGCGCAGCGGGTGTCCCTGCCAGCTCTTGGGCATCATGATCCGCGTCAGATGGGGATGGCCATCAAAATGGATACCCAAGAGATCCCAGACCTCCCGCTCATACCAGTTGGCATTGGCAAAGATATCGGTAGCGGTGGGCATCTTCAGATCATGCTCTTGTAGCGGCACCTTGAGCATCACATCACTGTTCCGATCAATCGATAACAGGTGATAGAAGACGGTGTAGTCGGCCGGAGGCAAGCCGTCGCGGTGGGTACGCAGACGCTCGTCGATGCCATGCAGGTCATAGAGCATGACAAACGGCCGGGGCAGCGTGTGCAGAAAGCGTAGTACCTCAATAATTTTGTCCCGTGGCACCCATACCACCGGGATCCCGGTACGAGTCGGTTGCACCACAAAACTCTCACTGCCAAACCGGGCTTGCAGCTCGATGACCACTTCACTATTGATGTGGTCACTTGGCTGCCAAGCCTGCATGCTGGCATTCACTGGAAATTGGTTGCTCAGTTTCATCGCAGCGTCCTAAATCTCATCCGGAGTACGCAGAGTCGTCACGGCGATTCGTTCGCCTCGTTTACGCTCACGTTCAGAATCCATCTGCGGCCGATAGATCCCCTGATCCCCTACCACCCAGGATAAGGGGCGTCTTTCCTTGCCAATCGAGTCCTGCAATAACATCAAGGCTTGCAAGAAGGCCTCAGGCCGCGGCGGACAACCCGGGATATACACGTCCACCGGCAGAAACTTGTCGACCCCCTGGACTACAGAATAGATGTCGTACATACCGCCTGAATTGGCGCAGGCCCCCATGGAGATGACCCATTTGGGCTCCAACATTTGCTCATACAGCCGTTGGATAACAGGAGCCATCTTGATAAAAGGTGTCCCGGCGATCACCATGAAATCGGCTTGGCGTGGTGATGCCCGAATGACTTCGGCACCAAAACGTGCCACATCATGAGGCGCGGTAAAAGCGGTCGTCATCTCGACGTAACAGCAAGAAATACCGAAGTTATAGGGCCACAGCGAGTTTTTACGCCCCCAGTTCACGGTATCGTGCAGCACATCCTCGACACGCCCCATCAGGATGCCACGCTCGGCCTGTGCGGCTAACGGATCCTCGACGGTTCGAGGTTGTTCCAGGGGGTAACGGTCGTGCTGACCATCCGGATCAATTCGGGTAAGTGAATACTTCATAGGATGACCTCAGGCCGATGGCGGTTGTGAATTGTCCGTTACTGCAGCGCGCCGAGAGCGCACTGGAGCCCAATCCAGAGCTCCGATACGCCACAGGTAAATCAGCCCCACCAGCAGCAAGATAATAAAAACGGCGGCCTCGACAAATCCAACCCAGCCGCTTTCCCGCACGGAAACCGACCAAGCGAACAGATAGAGTGCCTCAACGTCGAAAATAACGAAAAACATGGCCACCAGATAAAACTTGGCGGAGAAACGCAGACGAGCCGTACCAACAGAGTCCACGCCAGACTCGAACGGTTTGTTCTTGGCGCGTCCGAATGCTTTACCACCCAGCAACGCCGCCAATCCGATCATGACCAGACAAATCGTGATGCCGGCCAACATGTAAACGCCAAATGCCCAGTGCTGAGCAACAACCGCTGTTGACATAGCGCTTCCTTAACCCTTGAGAATCAGACAAAAATAAAGGAGATGGGCCAACAAATAACGCCTCAATCTCCGCCCTGCCACTATAGGCGACTAAACTTGTATTTTTTGTGAGTCTTTTCTCGAATTGTAACTTTTGCGTTAAATTCGAGTTAATTTAACTGGGAAATTCAGACACCCTGTGCTAGCGCATTTTTTAACCAGCCGTGGACATGACAAGGTTTAAGATCCCAATGCAACATCATTGTGTTACTGCTGGTTAAAAGAGTAGAAGTAATAACAGACTGTTTTTGAGACATTGCTGGATAAAAGGAGAACCGATGAGCAAATTCTATGAATTTCAACTCGCTAAACTCGATGGGACCCTATTGGACAGCGCAGAATTGCGCGGCAAGGTGGTGTTGATCGTGAATGTTGCCAGCCAGTGTGGCTTCACTAAACAGTATGGAGGTCTGGAAACCTTATCTCGTCGCTATGCCGACCAGTTGCTCATTTTGGGATTTCCGTGCAATCAATTTGGCAACCAGGAGCCGGGCTCGGCCGAGGAAATAAGCGCCTTTTGTACCCTGAATTATGATGTCACCTTCCCCATCATGGCCAAATGTGATGTCAATGGCGCGAACGCTCACCCACTCTATCAATGGTTGAAGCAGCAGAAGCCAGGGCTTCTAGGTATCGAAGCCATCAAATGGAATTTCACGAAATTCCTGCTGGATAAAGAGGGTCAGGTGTTCGGCCGTTATGCGCCGCAGACGGACCCAGAAGCCTTGGTTGCCGATATTGAGCGGTTATTGAACCGCTAGATAGCCGTTAAGCCGAGAGACGCCGTTTAGGGAATAGGATGCAGCCCGAAGCCATCGAAGGGATCGCGCACGTAGCGCACTTCCACCTCTTTGACTTTGGGCCATAGCAGGTGTTCCTTAGCCTGGACAACCGGGTACCGATAACTCTGCTGACCAATGTGTCCTTCGGCACTTGCCGCAAGCTCACCCACGACAGAAATAGACCGCCCCTTGGCATAGAGCTCGGGATCCAGCAAGCCGTGAACACGGATGATAAACCGACCCGGAGAGACTTCTTGCTGTACCGGCTGACCATTGGCTTTTAGAGGTAAGTAAACCACTTCAATATCGCTGTCTGCTACCTGCACCCGAGTCTGGACAATCAGACCACTCCAGCGCACCGGTTTGCCCAGATACGCAGCTGGTTCCGCCAACGCTTGCGGATAATCGATCAGTGCAGATTCCGGTTGATAGGCTAACTTCTCCGGCACCGAAGAACAGGCAGAGGCGAAGAGGACCGCCAAAGCAGCGAGTCTCACAGGACGGACAACGCGACTGACAGCAGAATACGACATGATTGATAACCCATAAATCGCCATCATCAGGCGTAGAGATCGACGCGCAGCATTTGCTGTAGTTGCTCGCGTTTTTCCTGGCGGGACACACTCTGGTAGGCAAAGGTCGCCTTGCCCTGCCAACCTGAGGGTTGATCATAACTCAAGCGCTCGGCAGCCTGCTCGGCACCCTCGTCGAGTCGCACAATACCCGCCGAGCTTTGGCGACCCGCCGCTTGCTCATCCACCTCATCAGCTTGTGGCGGGCGTGCCGGAGCAACAGCGGTCCGACCAACCGAAGTCAGCTGCTGTAAACTTGTATCCAGCGCACCAATGCTCATCAACCACTCCTGCCTACTGTTCTCAAGGCACCCGGGTATTACACCTAATTATTCGCGACCCGGCAATTTTTTCCAGGTTACTTTATCGCGAAGATAGACGGGAGTCGCCAACTCAGGCGCGCACCCTTTGCCTTCCTGCCACGCGGCGACAGCCAAAGGCAACATATCCCGGGCATCGGGTAGATGCTCCGTGTCCAGTGCAAGCTGCTCTGGTACGGCATCGTGTAGCTCTGGATAGGCCGCAAAGCCGGTACCACAGGCCCACCAGCGACCTGGCTCTTGCTCCAGCAGCGCCTTGATTTTCTGCTGTGCAACTTCTGGAGCCAAGACCTCTTCGTCGCACAATGGCGTCATCACCCCAGCTTGTTCGACAAAAGCAGCAAAGTAGATCTCATTCATGCGCGCGTCGATGGCAGCCACCACATAGCGAGCCTGTTGTCTACGCCAACAGCCCTGCGCCAGAGCTGCCAAATTGGAGACCCCAATCAAGGGGCGTTGGGCGCCAAATGCCAAGCCTTGCGCCACGCCGATCCCGATCCGCACGCCGGTAAAGGAGCCGGGCCCCTGGCCAAAGGCGATGGCATCCAGCGCCGTCAGTTCTAACCCAGCCTCCTGTAACAACTCGCTGCACATGGGCAGGATCTTGCGTGTATGCGCCTGTGGCGCTAATTCATACTGAAAGCTGAGTTGCCCATCATGCAGGAGTGCGGCTGAACAAGCCTCGGTCGCGGTATCCAATACCAGAATGTTGGTCATATGATTGATTCTCTATCGATAGCAGCATCAGCGCTGCTCGTGGAGCCATTCTCTGCGACGTTGCCGTAGTGCCAGAAGCGATTGATCGCGGCCAGATCCCGACAACGCGGCATAGGAGGAAGACTTTGCAAAAACGTCGCCCCATAAGGACGATTGACCAGACGAGGATCACACAGCACCAGAACGCCTCGATCCTGAAAATCACGGATCAAACGTCCGACGCCCTGCTTCAAGGTGATGACGGCATCCGGAAGTTGTAACTGGGTGAAGGGATCCCCCCCCTGCAAGCGACAATCTTCCATCCGTGCCTTCAACAAGGGCTCATCCGGCGCGGTGAAGGGCAGTTTGTCGATGATCACGCACGACAGCGCGGCCCCGCGTACATCCACTCCTTCCCAGAACGAGGCCGTCGCTACCAGGATGGCGCGGCCGTTATCCACAAACTGGGACAACAACCGCTGCTTGTTGTCCTCCCCTTGCAGCAACACCAGGCGGCCAACATCACGGCGCAACACCTCGGCAATCTGCCGCATGCTTTGATAACTGGTACAGAGGAAAAACACACCGCCAGGCACCTTGTTAATCACTGGCGTCAGCAATTGCGCCAGCTCGGTGGCGCGACGGGCGAAGCCGGTATCCGGCAAGCCGCGAGGAACACAAAGCAAAGATTGCTCGGCATAGGCAAAGGGACTGTCCAGCACCAGTTGCCGCGCCTGAGCGATCCCCAGTTGCTGACTGAAATGACCAAACTCATGGCCCACCGTCAAGGTGGCCGAGGTGAACACCCAGCTGCAACCGGCGCGCATCACTTCGCTATTGAAGCGGTCGGCAATCGACAACGGCGTCACATTGAAAGAAAAATGGATGCGAGTGGTATCAAACCAGTAGGCAGCACCGGGTTGTTCGGTTTGCAGCAGCCGTTCGAGTTTGCCCTGATATTCCACTAGGCGCTCGAAACAGTGATCGAGCCGCTCTCCCCGCCCTAATGCCAATTTAAGGACATCGTAACAGAGACGTAATGCATCCTTGAGGCGCTGCAAGGTTCGATCAAACAGCGGATTACCGATCCAATCCCGCAGATTGCCCCGTGATGGCTCGATACCGAATGCCAGTCGCTGTTCACGGCATGCCAGCTCGAGTGCATCGGCCGAGCGCGCCAACTGGGCCATGTCGGCCGCTTCGGCTCGCTGGGCTAGCAGTATCTCGTGCGCCACATCCAACAGTTGGCGACTGGATAAGCTATCACCGAAATAGCCACTGGCGATATCCGGTAGTTGATGGGCCTCATCGAAAATATAGACATCAGCATCGGGGATCAGCTCGGCAAAGCCGGTGTCCTTGACCACCATATCCGCAAAAAACAGGTGATGATTGATCACCACTAATTGGGCATCCATGGCCTTGCGACGAGCACGTACTAAATAGCAGTCGTCATAGCGTGGACATTCACGGCCCAGGCAGTTGTCGTTGGTACTGGTGACATGGGGCAGTATGGGCGCTTGTTCCAGCAATTCGGGGATCTCGGCGACATCCCCACTGATGGCGTTAATCGAGTACGTTTTAACGCGTACCAGATCGGCCAACACTTCGGCATCTTGCAGATGGGAGGTAGCCAGCAGCTGATCCAGGCGATGTAAACACAAATAGTTGGCTCGTCCCTTCAGCAGCGCAACGGGATGGCTATAATCCATGGCCGCCAGCAAGGTTGGCAGGTCGCGGTTATACAACTGTTCTTGCAGCGCTTTGGATCCGGTACTGATGATGACCCGTTTGCCAGAGGCCAGCGCTGGAACCAGGTAGGCGAACGTCTTGCCGGTCCCTGTCCCTGCCTCCACCATCAATTGACCGGCCCCGGTAATGGTCTCTGCCACTGCCTCCGCCATCAAACGTTGCGATGTCCGAGGCGCAAATCCGGAAAGCGTCCGCGCCAGTAAGCCATCGGCAGCAAAATAGTCGGAGACAGTCGAGTGATGACCCACAGTGTTATCCAGCGAGAAGCGAGGCGGCGATTATAGGAAAAAGTCGGGATAAGACGAAGCGAAATACCAAGCCGGATCAGACAAAGAGATCAACGTGTTCGTTTCCAGTTCCCGGAGGCGCGTCACTGGTTGGATTTTCCGGGTTATCCGCGTCTACGTCGACGTCATCCTCAGCAGGTGGCTTGTGGTGGCGGGGATGATATTCATCCTGCGGTGAATGTTCCGCCGGATCTTTGTGGATTTCGGTCTTGGGTGTCACCGGTTCTTTCTGGATGGCCGGGATATCACGATGAAAGTCGCCCGATCCCGGTGCTAAGGGGGGCCGAGGAAGGATACTAAACAGCAAATCTTGATTAGCCATACAGCCTCCTTAACGGTGCGCCGGAAAAACGGCACTGAGGGCATACTTCTATTATCGGCTGGAACTATCCGTACTGGAGTCATTAATGCGATACATGATACCTTTTCTCGCTCTATTCCAGACCGACTCGCCTCCAGAGCAACACTCATCCGGCATCACGACGTAGACAGACCTGTAGGTATTTCATGAACGAATTCGCGACCTGTTCCTGGTTACTCTTTGCTTCGTCGTTAATCACTCTGGTTCTGAGCATCTCGGCAGCCCGTCAACATCGAAATCCGGTCGCGTACTGGTTCAGCTGGCTGATGCTGGCCGTCAGTTTTTATAGTTTTGGCTACGGCATGGAATTGGCCTCCGCCACCCTGGCAACAGTCAAATACTGGCTCCGGGTGCAATATCTTGGCATTGCTTTCATACCGGCGCTCATCATGGCGACCGCTCTGAGTTATCGACAGCATCGGCACCCGCCCCTGGTTCTGCTTATCGTATTGCTGGGTATTTCTGCGCTGACCCTGGCCCTGCACTTCAGTAATGATCTCCATCAACTGTTCTATGCCCACATGGCCATCACACATCATCTGGACATGACCATCACCCAGCTCGGTTTTGGCCCCTGGTATTATGTGCATGTGGTGTACCTGAATTTGGCATTACTGCTCAGCAGCCTGATCTTCTTCCGGAGTTGGCATACCGCCCCCGATTATTATCGCCGCCAGGCTGGTGTGATTCTGCTGGGATCCTTGACCCCCTGGCTCAGCTACCTCATCTATCTATCTGGCGCGGCCCCCATGGGTATTGATCTGAGCCCGTTTGGCTTTGTGATCACGGGCCCGCTCTACGCTTACGGACTATTTCGCTACAGCTTCGTCGATCTGACGCCGATCGCACGGGAGCAGGTATTCGATGACATCTCGGACGTGGTTCTGGTGCTGGATATCTACCATCGTCTGGTGGACTTCAACCGCATGGCCCGGCAACTATTTCCAGATCTCTCCACACAAAGTTACGGTGACTCTCTGCAGCAGTTGCATGTAGATCTTGCGTCACTGACCCGCTCTCTGAGCGTGCAGGAATCACAGACTCTCGCCATGGCGGATCGTTGGTTTGAAATACAGCGTCATGACGTGCTCGGCAACCAGCAACGCTGCGTTGGCTATGCCCTGATCTTGCGCGATATCACCGACCGCCAGCGACTGCTGACCCAACTACAAATTCAGGCGGAATATGATGGTCTGACCCAGATCTACAATCGCCGGATGATACTGGAGCAGTTGGAGCAATCCATGGCACAGCTCCGGCACGCCGCAGACACTCTGAGTGTCGCCATGTTCGATATCGACCATTTCAAACAGCTCAATGATAGCCAGGGCCACCAAGCTGGCGACCAGCTACTGCGTGATCTCTGCGCCTTCATCCGCCAGCAGTTGGGCAGCGAGGATCATTTTGGTCGCTACGGAGGCGATGAATTCTTGCTGATATTCCGCGACCGGACACTACAAGAAACCCACCAGTTGATGGCGCGGATCCATCAAGGTGTCGGTCAAGCGCTCGGTACCGGGCTGAGTATCGGTATTGCAGGCTTTCAGACTGGCGATTCGTCGCAGCAACTGATCCACCGAGCAGACTCCGCGCTCTATCAAGCCAAGCGAGCGGGGCGAAATCGGATTGCGCTCTGCGCCGATGGCTCGCTGGAGCAACGAGTATTCCACCCGTGACTCAGGATGAAGCCATGCTCCCCCCTAGGAGTATGAATAGTCTTATTCACTGTTATTGAAGGTGAAGGCAGTTTATTTGCAGCGCAATCCTCATATATGCCCGTAGTGATGTTGTCATATTTAAAACATCCCACAGATCAAGCTGCAAACAATCCGATAGCTGTTGCACTCTCCTCTTGCAATTTTTAACAAGGTCGGTATGTTGAAGCTCCAGCCGAACAAGGAAACTGGATCGCCGTTATGATTCGTCAACTTCTGAACACTATTCATCACCATCACCACCATCATCCGGAATAGTCTTTCAGGAGGGTGACTGCTGGAAGACACTGACAAGGTGAACTTCCACAAAGCAGCGGCCCAGAGCACAGTTGCAAAACCCTCGGAAGGTCACCACCTCCGAGGGTTTTTTGTTTTAAGAAGGAAAGGAATACATGGAAACCAAACGTCTACGCATTGCCATGCAAAAGTCCGGTCGTCTGAGCCAGGACTCCCAAGCCCTATTCAAGAGTTGTGGTCTGAAGATCAATCTGCGCGAAGATCGCCTGATTGCCCACGTTGAAAATATGCCGATCGATATTCTGCGCGTCCGTGACGACGATATTCCTGGCCTGGTGATGGATGGCGTCGTGGATCTGGGCATCGTCGGCGAGAACGTCCTCGAAGAGACCATGCTGGAGCGTCAGGCGCTGGGGCTGCCCGTTGGCTACAAAGAGCTCAAGCGTCTGGATTATGGCGACTGCCGCCTGTCTTTGGCGATCCCCCACGAGCAAGTGTGGGATGGTCCGGCAAGCCTCGCAGGCGCTCGTATCGCCACCACCTACCCTAACTTACTCAAGCGCTTTTTTGATGAACAGGGCATCAAATTCAAGCCCGTCATGCTCACCGGCTCGGTAGAGGTTGCACCTCGTGCCGGTCTGGCCGACGCCATCTGCGATCTGGTCAGCTCAGGTGCCACCCTCGAAGCCAATGGCTTGAAAGAAGTTCAGGTGATCTATCGCTCCAAGGCCACCCTGATCCAGGCAGCTGAGCCACTGGAAGCTCAGAAGCAAGCCGTGATCGACAAGCTGATGCCGCGTCTGCAAGGCATGCTGCAAGCCCGTGAAAGTAAATACATCATGCTGCACGCGCCGAAGGACAAACTGGCTGAAATCAGCGCTCTGCTGCCGGGCGCCGAAAACCCCACCATCATGAATCTGGCCGGTGATACCAATCATGTTGCCCTGCATGTGGTTTCCAGCGAAACCTTGTTCTGGGAAACCATGGAGAAGATCAAGGCCCTCGGTGCCAGCTCTATTCTGGTACTGCCGATTGAAAAGATGATGGAATAAGGGGCTGTTTGATGCGTACTGTGAACTGGAATGATCTGAACCCGGCCGAACGGCGTCAGTTGCTGACACGTCCGGCCATGAGTGGCGCCGATGATATCAGCAGCACCGTCAGCGATATCATCTGTCGTATTCGTTGTGAAGGCGATAAGGCACTCAAAGAGTACACGGCCGCGTTCGACCGGGTTGTCGATGGCAACATACTGCTCAGTACCGCGGCCATTACCGAGGCTTGCGAACGGGTGACTCCGGCGATGAAAGATGCCATCGCCCACGCCTATCGCAACATTGCCACCTTCCATGAGGCACAACAAAGTGTGCCTCTGGCTCTGGATACCCAGCCGGGTGTGCGCTGTGAATTGCACTCTCACGCCATCAGTCGAGTCGGCCTGTATGTTCCCGGTGGCAGCGCCCCTCTGGTCAGTACTGTCCTGATGCTGGCCATACCGGCCAAGATCGCCGGTTGCCGCAAAGTGGTGCTCTGTTCACCACCGCCGATCGCCGACGAGATCGTCTATGCCGCTCACCTGTGTGGCGCCAGCGAGATCTATACCATGGGTGGCGCTCAGGCGATTGCCGCCATGGCCTACGGTACCGACACGGTCAGCAAGGTCGATAAAATCTTCGGCCCGGGCAATGCCTGGGTCACGGAAGCCAAGCGTCAGGTCAGCATGGATTTTCGCGGTGCCGCCATCGATATGCCGGCCGGTCCTTCCGAAGTGCTGGTCATTGCCGATGAGACCGCCAATCCGGCGTTTGTCGCCGCGGATCTGCTCTCTCAGGCCGAGCATGGTCCGGATTCGCAAGTCGTTCTGGTCACCCCGAGTGTCACCCTGGCAGAACAGGTGGAGATCCAATTGCAGCAGCAACTTCAGCAACTGAGCCGCGCCGGGATCGCCAGCAAGGCACTGGCCTCCAGCTTGACCATCATCTGTGATGATTTGCCCCAGGCCTGCATCATCTCCAATGACTATGCGCCCGAGCATTTGATCGTGCAGACCCAGGAGCCACGGCAACTACTGCGACGCCTGGAGAACGCTGGCTCTATCTTCCTGGGAGCCTGGACGCCGGAGTCGGTTGGTGATTATGCCAGTGGTACCAACCACACCTTGCCAACCTACGGGTATGCTCGTACGGCTTCGAGTCTCGGTTTGGCCGATTACCAGCGCCGTTACACGGTGCAGGAGCTCAGCGCTGCTGGGTTGCAAGGCTTGGCGAATACCGTCACCACCATGGCCGATGCCGAGGGCCTGGACGCCCACAAGCGCGCCGTCACCATTCGGATGGATGTGATCCGTCAGGAGCAACAGGCATGAGCACCAAGACCCAAACTCCAGCTCCAACCTATCTGACCCAGCTCGCCTGCCAGCGCGTTCAGGATCTGACCCCCTACCTGTCGGCTCGCCGGATCGGCGGTAAAGGACATATCTTCCTCAATGCCAACGAATCACCGAAGAGTGAAGAGTACCAACTCGATTGCAGTCGCCTGAATCGCTATCCGGAATGCCAACCACCGGAAGTATTGAGCCGTTATGCTGCCTACGCCGGTGTCGAGCCGAACCAGGTGCTGATTAGCCGGGGATCGGATGAAGCGATTGAACTGCTGATCCGAACCTTCTGTGAGCCAGGACAAGAGGAGATACTGTTCTGCCCACCGACCTATGGCATGTACAGCATCAGCGCCGAGACCTGTGGCGTCGGCATGCGGACTCTACCACCGCTACCTGATTTTCAACCCGATGTAGCAGCGATCCTCGATACTCTGCAGCAGGGAAAGCCCATCAAGGTGCTGTTCTTCTGCTCACCGAATAATCCGACCGGGACGGTACTGCAACGGGATAAGCTGTTGGCCATTCTCGATGCCACCGCTGGCAAGAGTATCGTGGTGGTGGATGAAGCCTATATCGAGTTCTGCCCAGAGTTTAGTATGGTTGACTTGATCAAGAGTTGCCCCAATCTGGTGATCACCAGAACCCTGTCCAAGGGTTTTGCCTTGGCTGGGCTGCGTTGTGGCTTTACCATTGCCCATCCAGAGGTGATCAGCTTGCTGCTCAAGGTGATCGCCCCCTACCCGATCCCGGAGCCGGTAGCCCAGATTGCCGCCCAGGCATTGTCGGATCGCGGACTCGACACCATGCGCCAACGGGTGCTGTGGCTGAACCGTCTCAAGGCTGAACTGAAGGCCGAACTGCTCAAACAACCGTGCGTCAAACAAGTCTTCGATGACCACGGCAACTTCCTGCTGGCGCGGTTCGAAAGTGGCTCCCGGTTGTTCCAGGCCATGGTCGATGCCGGGATCATACTGCGGGATTTTGGCACCAAGCCCATGCTCGAAGAGAGTGTACGCATCACCATCGGTGATGAAGCCGAAATGGCCGCCGTGCTCGACGTGTTAAAAAGCCTGTAACGGCAAGGAGAAGATGGTGAACAAGGAACGCATTCTATTCATCGACCGGGATGGCACCCTCATTGAGGAGCCCATTACCGACAAGCAGGTCGACCGTCTCGACAAGTTACGCTTCGAGCCCATGGTGATCCCGGTACTGCGCGAGCTGCAAGCCGCCGGTTTCAAACTCATCATGGTCACCAATCAGGATGGTTTGGGTACTGCCAGCCTGCCGCTGGAAAACTTCCAGCCGCCGCAGGATCTGATGATGCACATCTTCGAATCCCAGGGCGTGCACTGGGCTGATGTACTGATCTGCCCGCACTTTCCCCATGAGGATTGCACCTGCCGTAAGCCGAAACTGGGCCTAGTCAAGCCGCTGTTACAAGCCGGTAAGCTGGATCACGCCAACAGCTACGTGATCGGCGATCGCATCACAGATGCGCAACTGGCCGAGAACATGGGCATCACTGGAATTCAATACAATCCAGTGAGTTGTAACTGGAATCACATCCGGGATCGTCTACTCGGGCAAGGCCGGACCGCCACCGTGATCCGCAACACCAAGGAAACCGAGATCCAGGCTACCGTCGATCTGGACCACAGCGGCGGCAACCAGATCAGCACCGGTATCGGCTTCTTCGATCACATGCTGGATCAAATTGCGACCCATGCCGGTTTCCGTCTGCAGCTGGCCGTGAAGGGCGATCTGCATATCGATGATCACCACACGGTGGAGGATGTCGGTCTGGCCTTGGGCGAAGCCTTGAAGAAGGCACTCGGCAACAAGCGCGGTATCGGCCGCTTCGGTTTCGTGCTGGCGATGGATGAAGTCCAGGCCCGGGTCGATGCCTTCCCGGAGTCACTGGTCGAGCAGGAAGTGACCGCGGCACTGGATCTCTCCGGTCGTCCCTACTTCCAGTTCCGTTGCGATGCAGAGTTTGGCCGTGACATGGTGGGTGAAATGGCGACCGAGATGGTGCCACACTTTTTTCGCTCCCTCTCCGATGCGATGGCGATCACCCTGCACCTGTCGGTGAGTGCGGGCAACACCCACCATCAGGTCGAGGCACTGTTCAAGGGGTTTGGCCGTGCGCTACGGCAGGCTATCCGGGTAGAGGGCACTGAACTGCCTTCCAGCAAGGGAGTCTTGTAACATCATGCTGGCACCGCAAAAACTGATCATCATAGATACGGGTTGCGCCAACCTCTCCTCGGTGCGTATGGCCATTGAACGGCTGGGCATCAACGCCAAAGTCAGCAAGGAGGCCGCCGATATCCGGGCCGCCGACAAGCTGATCCTGCCCGGTGTCGGCACGGCCCGCGCCGCCATGCACAATCTGCACGAGCGCGGCCTGGTCGAGCTGGTGCGCGATGCCAAGCAACCGCTACTCGGCTTCTGTCTGGGGATGCAAATGCTGGCTCAGGCCTCGGAAGAGCACATGGGCGGCGAAAGCGATATCGACTGTCTGGGGATCGTGCCG
>RRZU010772105.1_pt1 | contig 20096 bp, 27 predicted proteins | sample 2165561 | NCBI WGS metagenome assembly RRZU01 (sample SAMN10456909, study PRJNA506462) | wastewater metagenome | isolation source: wastewater sludge | place: USA: Moscow, Idaho | reverse complement strand
TTCAAGGTCAAAGCCGAAGCCTTGGGGATCGACTTCGGGGGCTCGGTTGATCCGAGTGTTGCCGGCGAGCTGGGCGACCTGTACTTCATCCGCCTGGGCGGGAGACGGCGGTTTCTGGACCAGCACCTTGGCAAGGGGAGCGCCCGAGATCCACGGTACTGCATGCGCATCTACTTCTGCTGGGACGAGGACACAAACCGCGTGGTGATCGGGCACATGCCATCCCACCTGCCCACCAGCTACACCTGAGAAGCCCCCCATGGCATCCAAGCTGACCAAGGACCAAAAGCGCGAGAAAAAGAAGCGCGAGGAGCGCAAGCTCAAGCTGCGCCGCGAGCATGAGGACAACCGGCACTTCAAGAAGGTTGACGGTCTGATGATGGCGATCACCCAGGCTCTGCAGGGCGAGGGTACCCAACAGGAACTGGATGCGGCGGTTTTGAACCTGGGCAGCGGCAAGTCGGTTGCCGTCAGTGACAAAGAGTCCCGTTTCCAGAGCCCAGAATGGATGAGGCTGCGGGGGTACACCACGCGCTTGGTCTCCATGCTTCAGGCTAACCCTGACGCCCACTACGCAGGATTTGGCCTGGACGGGCGGATCTTCCTCAACGGGGATGGCGATACCCAGTTCAGGTCGGCCCACTTCCCTTTGAATGCGATCTTGGCCTCCAACTGGCAACCTGATGAGGTCGTTGCCAAAACCTCCGTAGAGCTGGAACCAGAGCCCACGCAAGGGGCCTACTTTTTTGGGGTTGAGGTGCGCAACCTCGCGTTGCACTTCGCCATAGCGTCTACGGCCAACCCCGAGGATCTACCGGAGGTGTCTTTTGTGTCACCCAAGGGCTGGCACCGACTGGACCTCGTAATCTGGCGCCATGAACTGTGGCCATCCCTCGCACGCGTGATCCTGGCCAAGGATTTGATCCGGGGCCCCGATGAGAACCAGTACGCGCTGGATCGGCTCATGCTTGATACCTTGGCACGCAAGCCCGATGCGGAAGAGGGGCAGAACGGGCCCGTCGAGGTGATCGATGACAAAGCACGAACCGTCATCCGCAGCCTGGGATCAGGCCTGCTGCTGGAAAGCGAGTACCTACTCAGTGCGGCCGAGGATGCGCGCGCGCGAAAGAGCGAAGCTGCTCTCGCGCTGGAATGGCACGAGGGGTATGAGTCACGCCAGGCGGAAATTGAAATCCTGCAAGAGAGGTATCAAGCCCTAGAACAGGAAAATCTGACGCTCAGGCGATTGGTTCTGAATCCGTCCCACCAACCAACGTCACCGTCAGAAGTGCTACAGGAGAACTCAGCCCCCTCTGCCATGCCTCTTGAAGCTCGCATGGGAACGCTTTTGGGGCTGTAGCTGCGATTGAGGTCCAGCGTTCATAAATCGCATCCAGCTGTCCGTTTCCAGCGCGATCACTGCGCAAAAAAAGCTTGCACCCCATTTCAAAGCTACTCAGAATTTCCTTTCTTTTTGAGAGGGAATACCATGACCGCCTTGAAATTGATCCATAAATTAGCACTCCTCCCTGTTGCCTGTATTTTGTTGACAAATGCAAACGGGGCTGAAAATCTAATATTGACGGATGTACAAAAAGAAATAACCAAAAAACTTGCAACAAAACCTGGCGCAAGAAAAATGAAGGTTACCGAGACGATTGAGACTGTTTGCGGAGGGGGGCCGGGACGACGAATCCCTTGTTCTAGCCCAGTAGAGAAAATGTCATACCCCGTTGAAATCAAATCAGCGGGGATGCGTGATGCCACACCCATGTGCTTCGAGCCAAGATGCGTTGACAAAATAGTAAGAAAGGAATCAATTGCTATTGAGCCACTTACTGCGACAAATGGTCGAGTAACTCAAGTCAGCCAAATGCAGGTCATGGAAGCTCAGACCATTCAATTTCCACCAAAGACTTTCATAAAACAGGCTGAAAAAATCAATTGCTCGAAAACGGAAAAATCAAAGATAAATGAAAATTTCTCATTTACATCACAATCAACCGTTTCAACGCAAGTTCGAAAGGGTGTTTCATCAACAGTTGGTGTCAATGCACGCGTTGATTACAAACTTCCGATGGGTTTCGGGACAAGCGTTGGTGCCAGCGTAAGCCAGACTACAAGCCTGGACAGAACAGACAGCCAATCATCGACAACCACCATCAACTACACGTCGCAAATTTTGGAGGACGTTCCACCAATGACGCGAACGCGCGTTGACTTGATTTTGTTCGAAACTTCTTTGGAAGTTCCCTTCATCGGCTCAGTCATAGTTGACGGTGACCTAGATGCAAATATGGATGAAAAAAGGCAGGCTAGCCAGATTCTCAGCGAATCCGAGCGAACCATTGACGTAAATGGTGTACTGGCTGTTACTGCATCAACCCTCTCAAAATCTAGGCGCAACGACTTTCCAGTTACCCCGCAAGATTGTGACGATGTGGAAAAAGGATTGACTCCAGCTTATATCATCCGCGACATGAATTACGTGGGAACAGGTTTTAACACCCTTACCACTACCCCTCAGGACATCGTTGATCGCAACAAAAGAAACGGACTGCAATCAAAAGGTGCCAAACCACTAATTCGCTTCAAAGCCTTTGCGACCCCGGGATCAATGTGCTACATGGGTCCCTGCGACTCACCTCCAAACGGCTACAGGGAGATTTGCTTTGCAGACGACGATGGCGCTTGCACTGTTTGCACCAGCGAGTCAGATGCTGTGTGTGAGCCTATCAATGAACAACGACCAATCCTGAAACGCTAGGAAAACCACAGAGTGTGTGCAACGTGCGCCAGGATTATGACTTCATCAACTAGGCGCCCGTCTGCATACTTATTTGGCATCAAAAATTGGACGGAGCAAAAATGAACTCATCGCAAATCAATGCTGAACAAAAAGCTGTCAATGTTATGGAATCCATCGTTGCGCATGACTTCAGCAAGGTAATTAAGAGCTATAAAAAAGAGCATAAAGCCAATGATGAGGAAGCAGAGTTTGTCCTCACCCAGTTGCAACGATGGTTGACGCTATGTATCGTTTACCCTGAAAAGCAGTACATCATTGGTTCGAAAGTCGATGCCATGTGGCACAACTTCATCCTTTTCACCAAAGACTACGAGCGGTTTTGTAAAGAAGTTGCTGGTTTCTTTATACATCATCTACCCGATGTTGAAGCAGAAGACCAGGGAGATATCGAAATCGTTATTGGAGAAAAAAATAAAAGACTCGAAGCCCTCGAAAAAGATTACGAATTACATTTCGGCCATAAATTCCCTATAGGAGTTTGGCCAACGCCCATGTATCACAAAAAGGAACATGAGGGTTGTAATACCTGCCAGATGCCTCCACCATGTGCCCGCTGTTCAGTTGGAATGCCGTAGAACATTCCCCCGTCACCCCTTATTCAGGGTTCATTTGCCTTTCATCGAATGGCCACAGTCGGTGTAAAAGAGCCTTGAGTTTGGCTGGGTCGATATTGTGCTCGGTAGCAGCGGGCATCAATGGCGAAAACCTATAAATCGGGGAAATGCTCCTGATCAAGCCCCAACTCCAACCGCTTCATGAGCCCCCAAGCGAGCCCCACATCGCCACCTGCAGGCTGGGCTTCCAGATGAGGCCGTGACACCTCCACGGACCCCAGATACAGAGTCTTCCTCCGCTGCGCCCTGACAGCCGCCTCCAGACTGTCCAGCGGCGGCAAACACAAGGCCTCGCGCCGTGGCATTGAAGCGGCCATGGACAGCCCCTTGGGGTCGAAATCAAAGAACGCCAGCACCGGACGGTGGTCCTGCACCAGCAGCTCGTTCGCCACGTCCGTGCGGAAGTACCCCGGCGCCCCCCGGAACAGCGCCAGCGCGGGTCGCCCTTTGAGGAACCCCGCCAGCCACTGGTATTCGTGCAGCCGCAGCATGGGCTCCAGGTTTTCGCAAAACACCAGGACCTCGTAGGGCAAGGCCATCGCTTGGCGCACATCCATGCACAGCATGCTGCCCGTGGGGATCTGAACCTCCGGCAGGCCCAACGGCACCACCGCCACCAGGCCGTCAGAGACGCGCAGGGCGCCCCATTTCTCGGATTCACCAGGTTGCACCTGACTGCGCGGTACCGGCTCCGACTGCCGCGATGGCTCAAAGCCCCGCGCTTTGAGCAGAATGCGCGCCACCTCAAAGTCTCTCTGGGTGTAGACCACCCTCCTCCCCTGCACCTTCCCGATGCCCTCGGCATTGAGCAGATATTCGGCGGTCGCGCTGTACGGCCGAAAAGGCGGCTCCGTCTCGATCAGCCGCCTCAGGAACGCCACCTGCTGCTGGTTCATACCTTCGCGGCCCCCGCAACCAAGGCCGGGTGGACCATCGCATCGTGGAACCGGTGCCTGAACCGCTCACCGGGGCGCGCGGGGCTCGATACCACCTCCACCCGGTATTTCTGCTCCCGCAGTGCCAGGACGGCAAAGCCCAGCCAGATATGGGGCTGCAGGGTCTTGGCAAGGTCGTCGGTCTCGCGCCATTCAGCCAGCGAGAACTTGTCGGTCGCGCGCTTGGCGGCACCGGCCAGTCTGTCCAGCGCAATCGCGGCGTCGGACTTCTTTTTCACGGGCCGCTCGTCCACCACCCGCTTGAAGCGCTTGATCTCCTTGGGTTGGGGCTCTACGGGCTGAGGAGGGAGCGCCGCCACCTCCTTGACCATGGCCTCCACGAACTGGTGGTCGGTGTCCTGGGGCTCGATCTGGGGCACAAAATCCGGCAGGCGCGCGGCCAGCAGGAATGCCGGGATCTCCACCGAAGGGTCCAGCTCGAACCCAGGCCATGAGGGCTGCTGGCGCATGAGCAGATCCAGCCGCGCGAGATGCTTGTGGCTGTCCTCCACCTCCCTGATGCGGAAGATCTCCCGTGACAGCTGCGCCTGCATCTCGGCCATGGCGTGTTGCCAGGTCTGCAGGTGAGCCTGCAGGTTCATGCGGACGAACTTGGCCAGCTCGGGCATCCCGCGAGCGGTTGCCTCGCTCTCTATCTTGTCAAAGACGCCAGCCATGCGTGACATGTCTTGGGCGAGGATGTTGGCTTCGCGCTGGTAGAAGCGGTTCTGCGACTTCTTGGCCTCCAGCGTGCGCACGTTGCCGTAGCGAGTGGACAGGAGCGTGTGCAGGTACAGCAGGTTGCGCTCCACGCTGTCCCCGATATCGAAGACCGTGGATTCGATGGTCTCCACGATGTTCTCCACCGCGCTGTAGTCCTTGGCGCGGTACAGATCGTCCACATCGTTCCAGAGCTGATGCGCCTGGCTGATGCGGGAGCCGATTTCGGCCAGGGTCTGGTAAGCCGGGAAGAGCTGCAGGTGGTCGTTCAGGAAGTCGCGCAGCTTGGGGTGCAGCCGATACCCATCCTCCCCCGCAGGGCGCAGGGCGTTGGCCTGCCGCAGAGCACCCACGGACGCCTGCGGGGCATCTTGCGCCGGCACGATGATTCCGTCGCGCCGGGTTTGCTCCACCACCTCGGCATGCTGATAAAGCGTCTTCAGTACGTCCTTGGTCGGTGAGGAGGTCATGCGGCCCCCGCCTCGGGAGCCTCAGCCTCTTCCAGACGCGCCTGGGGGTCGATCTGGTCCACCACCTGGTCATCGGAGATGTGGGGGGTGTTCTCGTTGATGAAGGCAATGAGCTGCAGCAGGTAGTCCACCTTGCCGGTGAAGGTGTAGCCCTTGCTCACCTCGTTGGTCTGCTGCAGGTAGCCCGCTTCCTCCAGGATCTTGAACATCTTCTGGACGCGGAAGACCGTCGCACCGCTGTCCGTCACCCGGTTATCGGCGAGTTCTCGCATGTCGGCCAGGCGCCGCTCCAGCGCGGAGGAGTTGCGCACTGCCTCGCTGATCTCGGTCAACCACACCACGTCGCCCGCGTGGAGCTGGGGATCGCTCCCCTGCGCCTCGCGCAGCAGGTTGAAGAAGCCCACATAGGGCACCAGCCGGTGGCGCACCGTTTTGAGTTCCTCCCGGATGCGAGCGCGGGTGTCGGTTGTGGGCGATTCGTCGTAGGCCATGAAGAACGCCCCCTCGTCGTGGAGACGCGCCAGCCGATACCCCACCGCCGACAGCCATTCCTGGGCCTGCTGCTGGCCTTCATGTGTCGCCAGTGCCTCGTACTCACTCTCGAACCGGACTTTGCAGACAAACTCACCCTTGGCAAGCAGCTTGAGCGCGGATTTAAGCGAGTTCATGCTCGGCCTCCATTTCGTGGGTCTCGTTGGTGAAGATCGCCCCGGTGTTCTCGAACAGGCTCAGGCGCGGGAAGTGGCGCGCGAGCGCCGGATCGACACTGGGGCTGGCGCTGATCACGTCGATGTTGTTCAGGGCCAGGGTCTTGAGGAACGCGCCGACGTTCTTTGCGTCAAATCGGCCCAATTCGTCGGTGACCCACACCAACCGCACCGGGGAGGAGCCCCGGATCATCTGCACGAAGCCCATGAGGAACATGGCCGTGATGAGGGCGGAATTGCCGTTGGACGACACCGCCCGGAACTCCTCCTCATTGCTGATGACGGAACGCTTGCCGTTCTCGTAGAGGCTGAATTCGAGGCGTACCTGCTCATTCAGGTCCACCTGCACCCCACCATCGGAGCGAAGGATGTCCTTGTACTCACGCACCAGGGCGACATCCTCATCCGAGGGCAGCTCCATGCCGACACGGGAGTACGAGCGCCCTGTGAGCGCAATCATGGGGCTCTTGTCCCGCATCTTGCGCAGCACCGTGAGGAACGCCTGCTGGCCCACGCTCGATGTGACCCGAACGCTCAGATTCTTGAAGCGCTCGAAGTGCTCAGTTGTGGCCAGCGCCCTGCTCAGCTCGGTATTGAAAGTCGCCACCAAGCGGTCGAAGGTGTCCAGACGGCTCACGAACACACTGGCGTTTTCGAAGAAGCCGTTCATCTGGTGGGTGAGCTGCTCGATGAAACTCCCGCTTTCAGTGCGCTCGAACCAGTCGCACAGCTGCTCCGCTTCGAGCCATAGGTACTCGTGCTCCAGACGGGTCTGCCGGTCAGGTAGCTCCTTGCGCTTGAGTTTGAGCCAGTCATTGGGCCCGCCCTCCTTCTTCTCAAACTCATTGCGCAGGGACAGGACCTCGCTGCGCAGGGCCGCAGCCTCATCCACCAGCGTGCGGAGTTTGCGGGTCACCTCCTGATCGAGTTCGAGCATGGAGCGCCCGGTGTAGGCGCTGCTGGGCACAAAGTCGAGATAGTCTTTGAGCTTCTGGTCGTGCAATTCCTGAAGGCGCTGCGCATCAGTGGTGGCGGTTGCAATGCGCCCGTCGAGGGCTTCAAGCATCTCCTTGGCCTGCCTCGTGAGGGTGGTTCGGCTGGTTTCCAGATTCCCAAGGCGTTCAGATGCCTTCAGAAAAGCGGTGTGCAGTTCTCCCACCTTGCGTCGGGTGGTCTCAAAGTGCGGTAGTTCGTCTCTGCAGAATATTTTCCACGCAGCCACCTCATGCCGGTTGTGGGCAATCGCCTCCAGCTTGGACCGCAGCCCGTTCAGCTCGTCCTCCACCGCCTTGATGCGCACCGTATCGAGCCCCATGCCAGCAAGCTTGCGCTCGTAGTCCTGTCGTGCGTTTGTCAGGTCGGTCTGCAGTGTCGCTTCAACTGCCCGTGCCTCGGCATCCAGCTTGTTGATCTCGCTCTTCGACTCGGACTCCAGGACCTCAGCCTTGAGCTTGTACCCGGCGTTGATCGCATCACGCTTATTCTTGACGCCTTCGCGGATTCCCTGTTCTTCCTTGCCAAGGGCTGTGAGAACCGCCTGCAAATCAACAAGGTCCTTCCGAGCCTGGGTCTCTGCAGCGCCGCGCTCGGTCTTCACAAGGCTGTCGAGGCGTCCTTTGTCTTTGAACGCAGATTCAAAGGCCGACTTCGCCAAACCAAGGCTTGCTGCCGCCCTGCCATGGTCGGTACCGGCCTCTTTCAGCTTCAGTCGGGCTTTTTCCGCGCGGTCTGCCGCTTTGTCCACCGACGAGTTGATGTCTACCAGCTGGACTTTTGCCGTTTCAAGCTGGTGGCGTACCGAATCCATCGAGAACCACTCAGGCAGGGGTAGCTCCTGAGTGCTCACCGTGGCATTGCCGACCACCACGGCCCCCTCCTCGCCGCTCGGTGCGGCTGGGATGTCCAGCTTCACAGGCGAGAGGTCGGTACGGTGGATCACGCCCTCAGCGATCAGCTTGCTGGCATGGGGCCATACAGGGTCATCGCTTGCACGGATGAAGGCCAGCAAGGAACCGGGTTCCGGGGTGACCTGGGCGGTCAGGGCATCAATGTGGGCCAGCAGCGCTTTTTGACTGGCCTCAAGCCCCTCCAATGCCACGATTGCCGTTTCGAGTTCGCGGCGAGCCTGACCTTCGTCTTTTTCGCGTGCCGATGCGGTTTCCCTGGCTGTATCGTGATCTTGGCGGCGCCGTTCGAGAATGGCCTCGGCCTCCTCTTGTGCAGCAAGGGTCTCCGGCGTTGCAGCGGGATTTTTGATCTTTTGGGTTATCTCGCCTTCGCGTGTGGCCAGACGGTTGCGCTCGTCGGCGATCTCGGCAAGTCTGGGGGGCTCCTCTAGCGCCTGCAGGTCCGCATCCTTGTCATTCCCAAGGGCCAACCGCTTATCGACCCACGCGCGTTGTGCCGTGGCTTTGCGATCAGCGATTTCCCTTTGCTGAGCCTGTGCGGACTGCTCGATTTCGAGACAGCGCCTTTCGTATTCGGTCAGGAGAGATCCCGATTCAGAGGTGAGACGCTCATGCTCTTTCTCCTTGTCCCGCGCCTGCTGCTGCAGGGCGGCTTCCCTGGATTCATTGTCCGCAAGGGTCTTCGCATCGATCCGGTCGAAGTGATTCTGGCGACTGTTCACGGCCAGAAACGCTTCATTGAGGCGCTGCCACTCGCCATGGGCATCGGTTTTTTTCTGCTCGGCCTCAGTGATTTCGTTGCCCAAAGCACCAAGCGCCTGATCGAAGGCCTCTGCCTGGGACTTGCGTGCACTGGTCAACTGCTCTTGGTCCGTCGCTGCCTGGGTGAGTGCTGCCTTGACGGCCACATGCAGCGAGCACAGCTCCATGTGAACCCCTTTGATGCGGCCGATGCGGGCCTTCATCCGGTCAGCGTCGGGTTTGCGCTTCAAGATATCGGCCATGTGGGTGCGACTGTCCAACCAGGTGGTCACATCCTCGCGGCGCTGCTTGAGTTCGCGCACGTTCTGGCGCTTCGATTCCGTGGCCTGGTCCTCGGCCACGCGCTCCAGCACGATGTTCTGCAGGTCCCGAAAACTGATCTTCTCATTGGCCATGGCGGCTGCAATCTGATTGAGATTGCGCAGGGGGCGTGGCCCCAGTGAATGATCGCGGGCCAGCAAAGCCATCTGCTTGGCGTTCTTGCTGCTCATGCGCTCATTCAGGATGACGCTGCGGTACTCGTTGAGCTGCAGGACGGGCGAGACATTGATGTTCCGCTTGTGGAGCCGGGGGGCGAACTCCGTGCGCGTCACAAACGTGTTGTTCTCGTCGTAGAAGAAGGTTTCATCAAACCCGGCTGAGACGATCCGAAAGTCCGGGATGTCCTCCCCATCCTTGGCGTACATCACCACCGTGCGCAGCTGGGAGTCACTTTCACGCTCGTACTCATAGGCCACAGCGCTGCTGGGGTCGGGTAGCGTGTGCCGGATCATGGACGCCTTGCCTGAACCCTTGAGGACCTGAGAGGGGGTGGCGCCGTAGAAGAGCGGGATCAGGCGCAGAAAAGTGGTCTTGCCCACCCCGTTGTCGCCCACCGCCAGAACACCGCCGCGTGGGTCCAGCTCCGAGATCCGCCCCGAAGGGTTGCTGTCGCTGGGGTTCTTGATGTTGATGGCGATGATGCGGCGAAGCTGATGGGGCATGTGGGTCGATCCCTCGGATGTGACTAGACAGGCTGTGATTTCATTGTGCCTTCGCAGGCCCGCTCAAACCGCACTGCCTTGCTTGAGCTTTCCAATGAGAGCGGTGAGCTTTTCAGGGGCGATGTGATGCTCCGTTCGGGAGACACCAGTCGCCACCAGGATGTGCGTCAGTGCCGGCGCGTAGGTCGCCACGTTCTCTGGGGTCATACCGCTGGCGATAGCCAGAGCCCCGCCCTCCCCCATCGCGAAGATCTTCTGCGGGTCTGGCGCATGGCCGGTGGCATCGCCGCTGGTGGTGGGGATGAAACCTGCGGCACGGGCATGAGCAGCTGCACCGACCGGATTGGGCTCGTGCGGGCGGTACTTGAAGGCAACGCTGGCAAAGAGCTGCAGGCGGGGATGGTCACGGGCAATGGTGGCCATCTCCTGGCCTGCAGCCGTGAGCCCCTGCGAGTCCACTCCCATGTCGTCGGCCCAGAGCATGTCCGAATCCACCTCCAGCGCCATCTGCGCGGCTTGGACGCACCCCATGGAGAGCAGATTCAGTCCTATCGGGAACCCGGTGTTCTCCCGTATGGCGTTCCGGGCAACGTCCAGAAGTTCAAGGTCCGCGCCGTCATGCGAGATCAGGAACACACCATCCGCGCCGCATGTGCGAGCGACTTGAATTTCGGAAAAAGTGGTGTACGCATCCAGGTGATGGATCACGGGGTAAACAAGGGGCTGCAGGGCATTCATAGGGGCACGTTGTTGAGGTGTGTTCGACGGGTGACTACCAGCGTCACGCTGCGGTAAGGGGATGGGCAGGATCGGCCGAGGTGATGGATTCAACGAAGGCGTCTAGGTCCTGCGAAGTGAGAATGCTGAACAGCACCGCTGTCTTGACTGGCGCACGCATGGCCTTGGAGTGGTAGTGCTGGGCGGCGGTGGGGAGAAACACGCCATGGGGGACCCCTGGTGCATCCCCAAGCCACATACGGGCCCGGATGTCGCAGCACTGACCGGTGGGCAGCGTCACCCACCAGTGCAAAGGGATGCGCCCTGAACCATCCACCGAGAGGCTTCCAATGTGGATCGCGTGGTCAATCCCGGCATGCAGCAGGACCTGGGAAAGGGCTTGCGAGGCGCCATCGCATTCCAGCGGCATGCCATGCAGTACCTCCAGCGGTATGGCGTCCAAGGCCTTGAGCGCGCGGGCGGCAAATTCGGCGGGGGGCATCATGATCCTGGCCTTTGTGAGCTACGTTGCTGCGAGGCCTCTTCCTCCGCAAGCTCCCGTTGTAGCTCCTCGTGCTCATCGGCGAGCACGGCTTGGTAGCCAGCTTCGTACTCCTCCATTTCACGCCGATGCTCGAAGATGTTCAACTCAGTGCGTGGCATCTCGTCATCGAGCGCGCTTGGCGTGACATCCACAAGGCGAAGCTTCGGTGGAGGGTTCTCTTGCTCATAGAGTTCTCGCCGCCTTGTATCCAGCCACTGGCGGGCGTCATGTAGCCTGAGCTGGATATCGATTTCCTCCGGCGTCTTGCCCAAGGCCTGCTGCTGGGCAATGAACCTGTCTCTGGGAGAAAACCAGAGGGCAATTCTCTTGAGCCAACTCATCCTCAAGCCCCCGAGAGTTCGACTGGAGGAACCGCCTTGGCCGCAGCCCATGCATCAGCCCAGATGGCCTTCATTTCATCACCCGCAGGGTCTTCCCAGTCCCGGTGGTACTTGGCCTCGAATGCAGCCTTCATGGGGTCTGCAGGCGGGGTTGCGCCAGCACCCAGGACCGCATCGACCTCGGATGCGAGGTAGTAGCTTTCTCCGTGGATGGTGTCGTCACGGCACAGCGGATGAAAGATCTGTTGAATCTGCATTCTTCATCGACTCAGGATGTGATGCCGAACTTGGCGGACAACTCAGCGATGCGCTGTTCGCGCTTCACCTCGGTCTCGTGCGATTCATCGGTGGCCAGATCGGGGCGCACCGCCACCGATGTGCAATAGCGCTCGCTCATTCGGACCAGGCCCACCAGTTCGCTCAGTTCCTTGCGCATGTTCTCGAAAACCATAGAGCCCCCTATTCCGTTTCAATATCCGCTTGGGTCAGATCCAGCGTAGTCGGATCAATCACCATGGCAGCACTCGCATCGATGTCGGCGGTCGTGATCACGCCATAGACCAGCCCAAGCCGCGCGATCACCGGCAGTCGGCCCAGCCTGGACATCACTCCGACAGCTCCAGCGCACGTCATGCGCTGACCGGCATCCAACGTCTTGTGGCAAACGAACGTCTGCTGGTCGTCTCGGAGAAGGCCTGAAACGATTCCCTCGATCCGTCCTGGCTCCAGCGGTATGCCCTCGCCGTCGCATCGGAATGGGCAGTTTGAACAAGGGCGCTTCGTGATGGGCATGACCAGGGGCTCGTGAGTATTCAGACCAGCATCAAGGCTTGGAACCCGAAGACGACTTTACGCACTCGAAAGGCTTCCAAGTGCCGTTGGGCGGCTTGACCTCATTGCCTTGTGCGTCGATCCGTTTGGTGACTTGGAACGTCACAGAATTGCCATCCACCTTGAAGTTCATCACTGTTTGGTCTTTGCCGGGTGCGATTTCAAATGTGGTTCCTCGAATGTGGCTCACACGGCCAGGCCCGTTCGCAGCTTGCAGAAAAATCGCAAGGTCTTGTGGATCAGCGGCAACGCGAAACTGCGTAGGAGTCATGGTCAGGCTGTTGCCGTCGAGCTTGTAGGTCCCGCTCGATTCAGACGAAGCCCGCCCGCTTGCCAGTCGTGAATTGGGATCGCCGAGGGTGTCTTTGTGAAACTCCCCCCCTGCCTTGAACTCCATATTTGGACGGTCTGGACCGTCGCACGTCCAGCTCCCTATCAGCTTCTCGCCGCTGGCCCCACCACTGCACGCTGAAAGCGCAATCGCGGCGAAGACCCCTGGGAATATCAGTTTTTTCATGCCCACCCTCCTTTAGAGAACTCGTTGCCAGCCCGAATCGACTACATGCTCGTTCGCAAATTCTTGTCCCAGCATGGCATCCAGCGCCAGCAAAGACTAACCGCTCTACATACACCGTTGCGGCACATCCAAGACTCCCTTTTTGAGCCCCAGTCGTCGGTTCTCATGGCCAGTTGGTCACCTTTTTGAAGGATCTCGCCAGGCCAGCTGCCCAGGTCGGTGTCCCACTGGTGCGAGCTAGTGACCACCTTGCATGAGTGCGAGTGCTTCCCACCTATGCAGTCCTTCACTTCCAGCACAGTGCCCAGCGACTTCATGGTTGTATTTGGTGGCGAAGCATTGGCATTGAGCATCAGAGCCGCAAATACGCCCACAAGCAGAACCCACACTACGACGGCCAAGTTGGTCTTTGAGATTGCCATTTGATGGTGAGTCTTTACAGGGTAGAGCCTTGCTGCTCAAAGTGGATCAGGTTTTCATCGACAGCAATCCCGTGGTGCTCTTGCATCAACCGGCAAAACGTCAACCAGTCCGCATGCGTTGGGGGCTCATGCGTGCAGTGCAAACACTGTGAAGCGCCTAGCAGCTGCTGGGTGGCTGTGGTGTGGGCATCAATGCCAAAGGTCTTTGAAAACCGCCCGACCGTGGACCCATCGAGCGCATGCACCCAGACGGTTTTACGGTCATAACTCACCTGCACCAGGTCGCCAATGTCTACTTGTTCCATGCCGCCAGTCCCTTGAGAATTCCCGTCATCTCTCTCGCTGATTGGGGCCGATCCCCAGAAGTTGCCGTATTGCCCCTATGTCAGCCACGGTGAGGGCCTTGGGGAGCGCTGTGGACCGAACGTCCATCACGAAATCTGCCCACTCTTGCTGCAACCGCAGCGAGGCCATGTGCTCATCGCGTGTACGGTAGCAACGGCCGCGAGGAACCGGGTCCGCAATGGCATTCATGGTCTGCAGATCCAGAGTCGCTCCGTTGCTCAGCAGTGCGCGCTGTCCATCGACGCTTAAAACAGTCACCTCACCCTCTTCCCGTGAGTTGGCCGAAGTCACCCACCAGAGAGATGCCCCAGACTCAATGCCAGGGGTGGTTTGTTGTTCAAGCGGCACCATTCAAAGAACTGCTCTTAAACCGAGTTTGCCGATTTCGGGCCCCACAACGCCAAGCTTCTCAAGCTCTTCAAGTAACGCTACCGCCGTTTGGTAGTGGACCTTCATTAAGCGCTCCAGCATAGTTGGGGTTGCTCGGTTATGTGCAGTCACAATTTCCTTAGCCTGCTGCACTTGATCTTCATGGATCATGGACATAACGAAATCCTGTATTCAGCGATTGTTTATTTTGATTATATACACGTTATAACGTGTACGTCAAACCCACTCGCCCAACCTCAGGACCTCGCGATACCGGAGCCCCTAGCCTCTCGCAGTGCAAAAAACGGCAACAGCTGCGCGTCCGTTCGCTGGTACAGCGGGTGAATGGGGGACGCGTCCTTGTTCAGCCCAAAACACAGGACCTTGGACGGCTCACACACCTCACGCAGGATCTTCTCGACGGCTTCGGCCCGTCCCGACTTCTGCCCTGGAACGCCCCAACCCACCACCACAAAGCGCGCCTTTGCAGCGATCCGGGCAATCCATTCATCGTTTTCTGGCAGATTCACGACCTTGGTTTTAGCCAGGTCAGCGGAATAGGTGCCGCGAATCGACATCACGTTTAGCTGGTAATAGGACCCCACGCACCAGTGTGTGCGTGCGCGGCGGATCATCCCGTCCACTGTGGGGTCGCCCACATCCTCGGCCGCACCCGATGGGTTCATGCAGATGCCGCAGGCGTAATCGTCCACGTCCCCCCAGTGGCGAAACAGCGTCATCCGGTGGGTGCGATCCGCATTGAAGACCGTGCGCTCGACCACGATGGGATCGACCTCAGACGCAGGCAGTGGAGCCGAAGAGCCAATGGTAGCCGTCGCATAGGCCTTGCCACGGCCCTTGCGGGCGGGTTTGGCTGGGGGCTCCTCATGTTCGGGGAACAGTTTCAGGCTATCCACTCAGAGCCCCTTGTTGAGCCCGTAGGCCTCGCGAATCGATCTGTCGAACTCGCGGTACCGGCGCACGGAATTACTCAGCGCATTGGGCTCCATTTTGTGCAAGCGGGCTGCGTCGGCCTGCGTCAAGCCATCCACCAGGACCAGACGCGCAGCTGAGCGCGCGGGCTCACGGGCCCGGATCATCCGGGCAATCGTGTCGAACTGTTCTCCCGTCATCAGCCCTCCCCCATTCACATCCAGGTCTCAACGATTTTGGGGTCATCCCCCGGCGAGCGCGGCATGCAAAACAGACCAGGCGGAAGCTTCGCACGCAGCCCCTCCAGCGTCTTGTCCTGCAAAAGCTCACTCGTCGGCGTCTCCATCACCCACTTGCGAGCTACGAAGCGGTCGGGGAGGTCTATCGGGCTGTCGAAAATCGTCCAAAGCTCAAGCATGCTGCCCCTCATAAATCTGGATGGCACCTGTGTAGGGCTCCCACTCGGCGCGCATCCGGTCAAGAACCTCTTGAGGCACATCATGTGTACTGCCAAAGTCACCAAGGCATTCGATGACGGAAACCGAATCATGAAGGTCGAGATATCCCTCCATATGCGCGAGTCTGGTGAACACCGAGGTAACGACCACCTTCTTGCCGGCAAGTACGGCATCTCGGGCGGCTCGAAAGCACCACTCCAAAGCCTCCCCCACCAAGGAACGGTCATAGACGTACCCCGTCTCTGTCTCGAAATACATGTCCAGATCGACATTCAGGTAGCCGCAGCTTCGGGCGATTTCGCGGGCAAGAGTGCTCTTGCCTGAACCCGGCAACCCGCGAACGATCACCACCGTCGCTTCAAAATCATCATTCATCATGCTGCTGCTCAGTCTTGACTTGGCTGGGTGCAAATCACCTACGGCCTCTTGCAGATTTCGACAAATGCTCCCGTCCGTATTCAATGAAGGCCGGGTCTTTTTCCAGGCAGAAAAGCTGGTCGGCCTGATCCAGCAAGTCCAGTGCCGAGAGCACCTTGAGCAAGCTGGCCAGCGTGACGCCATCGTGCCCCGCCTCGATAGAAGAGATGGTGCTGAGCCCCACGTTGGCCATACGAGCCAGGTCAGCCTGAGTCAAGCTTCGCGCCTTTCGGGCCACGGCGGCGCGATCCGCCATGCTCTTCAGAGCGTTGTGAACGGCCAATGGAACGGGGTTGACAGGGGTGCCGGTTCGCTTTGCCATGGCAGTGATTTTAGCGATATAACGTTTGCCATGGCAATGATTTGGTAAGTCGTGAGCCCCTTGGTGAGGAGCACATGGATCAGCCCGTGATCCACTCGCAAATCATGTGTGATCGCATTGCAATCAAAGGTGAACTAGCCGACTTTCAAGGGCAACCCAAGCTTGCGGATACAGATATCGCTAAATCCTTGATGCTCAACCCGGCATAGCGACGTGCTTGAACACATCAGCCTCGCTCAGCCCCGACACATCCAGACCGCGAGCTGCCAACTGATGCTCAAGGCCACCGGCTGCGCGCTGCTGGGAACTTGCACCCCACAGGCTCATGAATGCCAGCGCGGGGAAGGCAATGGCAGGGAGTACCTTGGTCACCCATTGCAGGGCGGGAATCCACGCGTACTCGCTGGTGATGTCTGCTGCAGCACTGTCAATGAAGTAGGACAGGCCGATGACAAAGCAGCCAAAGATCGCCAGCGCGAATGCCTGCTTTCGGCGGCGCGCAATACCGCCCAAGGCGCCAAAGTAGTTGAAAACGATGCCCCTGTCGCTCTCGCTCAGGTTGGGCAGATCGTTGACGGTGAGTTTCTTCATAAGAGCCTTTCAGGTTGGGGTTAAAAATTTGTGCGGGGCCTGCAGAGGCGGCAACTCGCCATGCATGTCTCGATAGCGGGACAGCTCATCGCGCAGGTTGAAGATCTGCACTTGAAGCGTTTCAGATTTCCGCTCAGCGAGGCGAAGCTCCTGAGTGAGGTCGGTCACCCGGAAGGCAAGGCGGTTTCGCTCCTTGCCCATTTCCACGAACTTATCCGGGTCACAGATCCTGTCGAACATACGGACCACGAGGAAAAACTCGCGCGCTGTCTCCGACTCGTGCCGCATCGCTGCCAGGCGCTGGCGCTGCAGTTGAAGGTTGGAATCGGTGTAGGCGCCGACGCGGGTCTTCAGGTGCCCACGGGCGTTCACCTCCACCAGGCCCCACTTCGCTGGCAGCTCATCCGGCGAGATGAGCCCCTCGGGAGCCATGTAGTAGCGCCAGTTCCCGATACCCCCCGCATGCCGATGAGGTTTTGCCTTGTCTGCCAAGAAGTCGGAGCGGGAGACCTTGCACTCGACCAGGACCGTGCCATCCATGGACGTGTCTTGCATGCCGGAGTATCTGTACCCCACGGCATCAGGGATCTCCCCGCTCCAGCCGGTACGGCACTCGTCAATGGCGACTGTGCAACCGTGTCCACCGCGAGAAAAAGGGCGTTTGAGCCAGCTCACAGCAAGCTTGCACAGGTCCGAGTGTTTCATCGTGGAAGGCATAAATCTAGGCCTTGGCTTTCGAGATAGAGGCTTCCCAATCCTTGAGCATCGACACCTCGATACTGCACAAGTTTGACAAGCGAAAAGCAGCCTTGCCAAGAAATAATGGCTCCTGCTTTATCTTTGAATCAATGCTTTTAAGCGCCGCAGCAGTATCGAGAAGCAATTGAACCGGATTGATTTCAACTCCCGCTTCAACTTTCACGATCCCAGGCGCATTCACGGTCTCAGAAAACATGACCATATCGGGCATTTGCAAGAATCGCCCATGAACACGCTGAAGCGCAATGAGAACATCAGCATTGATTCCACAAGGAAATGGAATATCAAAGGTGTCAAAGACCTTCTTGATTCGCATCCTAGTGGTTCCGGCAAAACCAAGAGCCAATTCTGCCGTTTTATCAAGCACGTCCACAACAACGTTCAATATTTCGGTGATTAATTCTGAACGTTCATCGCTCCACCTCTGTTCCAATGTGCTCAGAATTGCCCCACATTGACTCTCAAAAACACCGAACACCTTTTGGGAAGTTTCTTCCCAAGTCAATGGGCGTTCTGCGACTGGGCGCAGTGGCACCGTATCCGTGCGCTCGATCCAAAACAAGTTTTCAACCCGTGCATCATCGTGGTTGCTATTCCGGTATTTAGCTATCGCTGAGTTGCTGGGTCGTGGACCGACGAATGAATCGAGCAAGAGGGGGCCTAGCAAATATTCTTTGCCGCAATCCACCTTATAACCATAAAAGACACCACGAATTGTCACCGGGTGACGCGTAGCAGTTTTGGTACCAAGATAGCGCGGCTTACCCCTTGGCCGATACTCTCTCATGGAGATACAGTGACCTTGATCGGAAAGAAAGTAGGTTTGAACACCGAATTTCACAGCCCACCGAAGGGTTTCCGGCATCTGGCACTGATTGCTCAGCAACGTCAATACTTCTCTGCTCAGGGACAGTTCTCTGAATTTTTGGTCCTTGGAGTAGAGAACGTCTTTGGAGACGCTGGGCAAATAAATGGACAGCAAATCCCTTGAGTCAAGGCGCGTGCCAGGAATACTCCACCGCATATTCGAAATTCTGCAATCGTCCTCTTTCCCATTTAGGAACTCAACGTGAACATACTTGCCTGGTTTTTGATGTCCAAACGACTCCAACATCAAGCAACCCAGGCTCGGGCGTAGGTCACCAAAGATCACGTTTGTAATCGACGTACCAGATCGCTTGAACGTTTTGCCCCGCCTTATCTTGCTACCCTTGTCAATTTCAAAGAAATGTCCATCGTCCGAAAGAAGGTAATTCTTGTTATTGAGGGGGTGTACCCACCGCCTTTCAGCATTCGGAAGACAATCCATTTCAGCGGCTTTGACGCAAGTTAGGAAACAGATCTCGTCCAACGGTTGCGCCGCAATCTTGATAGTCGATTTCGATGGCAGGTGAACGGAATGCGAGTGCGTCATGAATCAATATGAATTTGCTGTTCTCTACGAAGGTGGTTGCATTCGCAGTCTCAAGTTCACTGATTCTGGAACCCCGGATGTGTCAAAAGGGTGCTGAAAAGCAAGCAAAAACGTGACGTTTAGCTTTTTTTGAGGGAGCCCCCCTTTTACCGGGGACCATCTGCTCAGGTTGGCCTCGCCTCAGACGAAGCACAAGCTGCCGTTGCCCAGTCAGCTTCCCCGGCTGAATTGGGGGTGCAGACGCCAGAAGTCGGTCTCCGTGACCTCGCGAGAAGCCATCCCGTAGTGCGCTTCAAGCGCTGGGACCACCTGGGCGACAAAGGCTGACCGCACGGCATCGCTGCCGTGGAAGACCCTGCCTCCGCACTCGAAGCAGAGCGCCCCATCAAGCCCAGTTACATCAACCCCCGCGCGATCCGCAATGGCGTCAAGGCCAGGAATGGGGTGATGCCCGTAGGGGACGGACAGGTAGCCAGTACCGCGCCGTTTCGGCACCAGCACATGGAAGTTGCTCGCCGCCCACGAATAGAGCAGCACGAGATGACTGTGCGGTACTGTCTGGCTCACGGTTGCGCAGTCTTCGGGAACCAGTTTCTGATGTCGTCGTAGTCCTGGTGAGCCCCAAGGATGACAACAGAATCGACGTGGTGTTCCTGAGTGTTCAGGTAAGGGACATTGATGGTGCCTCCCTCCACGAGCTGGCACAGCAATGCGTCCTCGTCCATGTTCAGGAGAAGCCTGCACTGGAGAGGACGGCTTGAGTAGATGCCGCACCCATCATCCCTCAGAAAGGTACAGGGCTTGCCGAAAGCTTCCTGCGTCGCCGCCTTGTAGCTCTCGCTGTCCTCATCCACGTTGGCCATCGTGTACTTCCCTGCCAACGGGTTCATCGGCGCACCGGTTTCCTTGGCGATGACCAGCGCCTCGGCTCTGGAGATCATCACGGAAATATGGCAGCAATGTGAGCACCCCTTGCGGCATGCCGCCAACGGCGCAGCACTGCCCGTGACACTATCAGCCGCCTTGCGCAGCCATGTCACCCGCTTGGCCACGGTGCCGGCCTTGGCAGCTTGGTCGAGGAGCCGGGATTCCTGCCTGCGATCCACACCTTTGAGCGTCTGCAGCTTGGCCTCCACGCGTTCGCGCAGGCCTTCCCACCGGCGCTCGATGCGCCCCATGACCTCGGGGGTTGGGGCTTGAACCTGCCCA
>RRZU010516192.1_pt1 | contig 20106 bp, 17 predicted proteins | sample 2165561 | NCBI WGS metagenome assembly RRZU01 (sample SAMN10456909, study PRJNA506462) | wastewater metagenome | isolation source: wastewater sludge | place: USA: Moscow, Idaho | reverse complement strand
TTGCCTCCACTTTCTCGCTCGCCCTGTTCGTTTGCGCTGCTGCCCCGACGACCGCCAACGCGCAGACCAGTGCCGCCGCAGCCCGTGGCCTGCCTTTCGAGGTCAAGGCAGTGGGCACATTCGAGAGCCCCTGGGCCATGGCCTTCCTGCCCGACGGCAACATGCTGGTGACGCAAAAGCAAGGCGCGATGATCCTGTTCGACCCCAGAACGGGTGCCAAGCGAACGCTGTCCGGCACACCCGCCGTCAGCAGCAGAAGTCAGGGCGCGCTCATGGACATCGTTCCCGCTCCCGATTTCGCGGCCAGCAAGCTGGTCTATTTCAGCTATTCCGAGGCGGGTTCTGGCTCCGGCAGCCGGGTTGCGCTCGCCACTGCGACACTGGATCAGGCAGGCGGTGCGCTCAAGGATACGGAGGTCATCTTCCGCGCCCAGGATGCCTCAACCGGCGGGCATTATTCGGGTCGCATCGCCTTCTCGCCGGACGGCAAATACCTCTTCTTCACCAGTGGCGACCGCCAACTGCTCGATCCGGCGCAGGACCCCAAGTCAACGCTCGGCAAGGTGATGCGCCTGAACCTTGACGGCACGCCGGCCGCCGGCAATCCGCTCACGGCCAAGGGCTTTCATGCCGCCGTCTGGTCCTACGGCCACCGCAATCTGCTGGGCATCACCTTCGACAAGGAGGGGCGCCTGTGGGAGATGGAGATGGGGCCGCGCCATGGCGACGAGATCAATCTGATCAAGCCCGCCCTCAACTATGGCTGGCCCAGGGTATCGAACGGCGACCACTATGACGGCCGGGACATCCCCGATCATGCGCCTGGTGATGGCTTCGAGGCGCCGAAGGTGTTCTGGAACCCGGCCATCTCCCCGGGTGGCCTCGCTTACTACGACGCGGACCTGTTCCCGCAGTGGAAAAGCTCCCTGTTCATCACCGGCCTCTCGGGCCGGTCGCTGGATCGCATCGCCCTCGACGGCGAGAACGCGACCAAGGCAGACCGTTGGGACATGGGCGAACGCATCCGCGCCGTGCGCACCGGGCCGGACGGCGCCCTATGGCTGCTGGAGGATGGTACGAACGGCCGGATGCTGAGGCTGACGCCGAAGCGGTAGTCCAGAGGGTCCTGCGTGACGCGCAGACATAACCTAGGAGAGCGTTCGATCCCCATGAGCCTGACCTTCGTATTTTTCCGTTCCGTCGTGCTGACCCTCGTGGTCGGCCTGTTCCTGCTGGCCAGTGGCAAGGCCGTGCGCAGACCGAGGGCACAGGCGGCCTTCTGGACGACGGCCGCGCTCATCCACCTGGTCTGGTGGTTCTTGCCCGATCTGGAGGGCGTCTGGGGCCAGGCCAGCCGCTGGCTGGTCAGCGCCTGGGTCGGCGCGCTCGTGACGGCGGTGCTTCTGATCGTACCTTTCGTGCTGTTCCTGGCCGGGCGTTGGCTACTCGGGCGGCGTGCGGTTGCGGGGACACCGGCGCACGGCCCACGGGTGCAACTCGTGTATGTTGGCCTGTCGCTGGTGGCCGGCATCGCCGTGAGCTTTGGCACCATCGGCGGCCCCGTCGTGCGCGAGGAAGTGGTCCAGGTGAGCGGTCTGCCCGAGGGCCTGGACGGCCTGCGCATCGCCAACATCGGGGATGTCCATGTCGGTCCTTTCATCAAGCCCACCGACCTCGCCGCCGCGGTGGATCTCGTCAATGCCCGCAAGGTGGACCTGTTGGCGATCACCGGCGACCTGATCGACGACCTCGACCAGCTCGAACCGACGCTGGACGCGCTGGAGCGCAGCGAGGCGCTGCCCGTGCTCTCCATCCTCGGCAACCACGACAAGTACCCCAACGAGGCGGCCGTCGTCGCCGCGCTCAAGCGCCGCAACCCCCGCATCGAGGTGCTGATCAACAGCAGCATCCAGATCCATCCGCGTGGCGTTCCGTTGCGCGTGGCCGGCGTGGACTACCCGCTGGCCGCAGACGGGCGCCACATGCTGCCGCGCGACGAGCAGGACGCTGCGATGCACCGGTTCGCCGAGCTCGCTTTCGCACAGTCCACGCCGGGAGAGTCGCTGGTCGTGCTCTCGCACCATCCCGAGTTCTTTCCCATTGCCGCCAGGCAGGGAGCCATGCTCACGCTGTCCAGCCACACGCACGGGGGCCAGGTTCGTCTTTTCGGGCGGCCGGTGATCGTCGCCTACGACTACATGCACGGCATCTACCGCGAAGGCGATGCGTACCTCGACGTAAATTCCGGCCTGGGCCACTGGCTGCCGCTGCGCATCGGCGTGCCACGCGAGATTTCGATCGTCACCTTGCGGCGTGACTGATTCCGGTTCTTTTCTCAATGAGCCAAGAATCAGCAAGAAAATCTTGAGAAGGCGCTAGCGGTATGCGGCGTCCTGCATCTCGTGTTGTGTCTTGGGCCGCTCACCCACCCGCGCACGAGGCTGCAACGCTCCGTTCTTGACGGCCAGGATTTCGGCCATCACGCTCACCGCGATCTCGGCGGGCGTCTTACTGCAAATGTTCAGTCCCACCGGCGAATGCAGGCGCTGCAAGGATTCCTCCGTCTCGTCGAAGTACTCGATGAAGCGCTGTCGGCGGCCGTTGGCGTTGCGACGTGAGCCGATGGCACCCACGTAGAACGCACGGCTGTGCAGCGCTTCCAGCAGGGCCAGATCATCCAGTTTGGGGTCGTGGCTCAGGGCCACGACACAGGTGCGCGCGTCAGGGCCCAAGGCACGCACCGCGTCGTCAGGCATCTCAGTGGTGATCGCCACACCCGCCACGGACCATGTGCCACGATGCTCCGCGCGCGGGTCGCATACAGTCACCGCGAAGTCGTTGAACAGGGCCATCGTCGCCACGTACTCGGCCAGCGCGCCGGCACCGATGAGCAGCATCCGGTACTGCGGCCCCAGCGTGGTGGACAGGGTTACGCCGTCGAAGTGCAGCGGTTGCGGCGTGGACGCGGATGCCAGCCTCATCACGCCAGAGGCGCAATCCACCATGCGCCGCACGAATTGCCCGGCTTCCAGCAGCCGAACCAGTTCATCGAGCGCCGCGAACGCTGGATCGAACTCCAGCAGCAGTTCCAGCGTGCCGCCGCAAGGCAGGCCGAAGCGGTGCGCCTCGTCAGCCGTGACGCCGTAGCGCACGAGCGCAGGCGCAGACCGCGGCATGCTCGCATCGCTATAGGCGCGGGTGTAGCGGTGAATCAGGTCATCCTCGATGCAGCCGCCGGAGACCGAGCCGATGCAGCGGCCGTCCTCGCGCAGCGCCATCATCGAGCCGACCGGCCGGGGCGACGAACCCCAGGTCTTGACCACTGTGACCAGCATCAGCCGGTGCCCCTCGGCATGCCAATTGCGCGCCGCACGCAGCACGCGCACATCAACGCTTTCCATGCAGTGCCCCCTATCGCACGGGGCAGGCAGCGAGCATCGCCTCGGCCTGCGCCAGATCGTCCAATGTGTCGATGTCCGTGGCGATGCCTGGATCATCCACGTGCAGTTCCAATACCTCTCCGGCCTGCCGATGCGCACGCACGATGGCGGCCGCGCCCACATCGCCGCCAAGCGCCATCAGCGCCGCTCGGCATGCCTGGCCGAAGCCGACCGGGTGGCCTTGCCGCCCGTTCCAGTGCGGCAGCACCACCGCGTGCGTCGCCAGACCCTGCGCCACAGCCACCAGGGTTCGCGGGCGAACCAGCGGCAGGTCTCCCGGCAGGATGAGCCAACCCGTGGCATCGGCCGTGGCGGCCACGCCCCTGGCGATCGAATCGCCCATGCCATCGATCTCAGCGGACGGCCCGCCAGCGGGCCGCACGACGTGATAGGGCAGGCCCGATGCGGCCACGCTGCGCACCACATGCTCCAGCACTGGCACGCCGCCCAGCAGCGCATCGAGCTTGTGCGTCGCGCCGCCCGAACACGCGAAGCGCCGGCCGCGGCCTGCGGCCAGCACGATTACGGTGGGCAGCCGCTGCGCCGACATGCAGCCCTGAAACGCCGCTATACCACGGTGCGCACCGGCAGACTGCGCACGCGCTTGCCGGTGGCCGCGAAGATGGCATTGCACAGCGCGGGCGCCACGGGCGGCACCGGCGGCTCGCCCACGCCGCCGGGCGGCAGGTTGTGGTCGTCGTTCACCAGGTGGGTGCGGATCACGCGCGGAGAGGCGTGGTGGCGCAGCACTTCGTAGTCGTGGAAGTTGCTTTGCGTCACGCGGCCTTTCTCGAAGCTGATCTCGCTGGTGAGCGCCAGGCTCAGACCCATGACGGCGCCGCCTTCCATCTGCGCGCGGATGCGTTCGGGGTTGATCTGCGGGCCGCAGTCCATCGCCATGTCCACGGCCACGACGCGCACCTCGCCTTTGTCGTCCACCGCCACTTCGACCACGGTGGCCGTGTAGCTCGTGAAGCTGTAGCAGAAGGCCAGGCCCAGACCATGGCCCTTGGGGAGCTTGCGGCCCCAGCGGGCACCCTTGCACGCCGCCTCGATCACACCGCGCAGGCGGCCCGTGTCGTATGGATAGCGCTCGGGCGATTCGCTGTAGTTCCAGGTGTCGGCCATTGTGCCGGGGTCGATCTTGCGGGCCGGCCCGATCAGGTCGAGCGCGAACTGGCGGTGGTCCTTGTCCGCACGGTGGGCTAGTTCGGCGATGAAGCACTGCGCCGCGAAGGCGTGCGGGATGTTCGCCACGGAGCGGAACCAGCCGATGCGTGCGTGGGCCTCGACCTCGGCGGTTTCCACCTGCACGTTCGGGATGCGGTAGGGCATGTTGATCGCCGACATGGCGGACTCGAACAACTGCTGCCCCTTGGCACCTTCCGCGAACAACGAGGCGATGGTGGGTGCGGCGCTGCGATGCAGCCAGGACTGAATTTGGCCTTTCTTGTCGATGACGGCTTCCAGCCGCTCGACCGAGACAGTGTGCAGGTAGTCGTGGTGGATGTCGTCCTCGCGTGTCCACACCAGCTTGACCGGCGTGCCGTCGGGCATGGCCTGCGCAACGACGGCGGCCTCATCCACGAAGTCCGGCTTGGATTTGCGGCCGAAACCGCCGCCCAACAGCAGCACGTTGACCTTGACGTTCTCGGGCTTGAGCTTGAGGCGGACCGCCACCGCGGCCTGCGCCGCCGCCGGGTTCTGGATCGAGGTCCAGACCTCGGCGCGGCCGCCCTGGATCTGCACGGTGGCCACTGGCGGCTCCATTGAGGCGTGGGCCAAGTGCGGCACGTAGTACTCTGCGGCAAGGCGTTCGGCCTCGGGTGCCTTGGCCCATGCCTGCGCGGCATCGCCCTGGGTGCGCATCACCTTGCCGGCCTGGCGTGCGGCCGTCTCCAGCGTCTGGCGGTAAGCGGTGGAGTCGTAACCGCCGTTGGGGCCGTCATCCCATTCGATTTCCAGCGCATCGCGGCCCTGGCGGGCCGCCCACGTGTTGCGCGCGACCACCGCCACGCCACCCAGCGGCTGGAAATTCGGAGCGCCCGTCATGGCGGGAATCTCCACCACCTTGAGCACGCCGGGCACCGCCAGCGCCTTGGCGCTGTCGAAGCGGCGCAGCTTGCCGCCGACCACGGGCGGTCGCGCCACCACGGCATAGACCATGCCGGGCAAGCGCACGTCCATGCCGTAGGTGGCTTGGCCCTTGCCGATAGCGTCCAGATCGACCAGGCGCACCCGGTCCTTGCCGATGTAGCGGAAGTCTGCACGGGCTTTGAGCTTGAGCGCGTCTTCCTTGGGTACTGGCTGTTTGGCCGCGTCCGCCGCCAGTTCGCCGTAGCCCAGGCGGCGTCCGGTACGCTGGTGCAGCACTTCGTGCTGCACAGCCTTGACCTCGGACACGGGCACCGACCAGCGCGCCGCGGCGGCCGCTTCGAGCATCTGTCGTGCCGCGGCGCCGACGCGTCGCATCGGCATCAGGAAGTGGCGCACGCTGCGCGATCCGTCCACGTTCTGGTTGCCGTAGCGCGTTTCGTCGGCACCGGCCTGCACGACCTTCACGCGCTCCCAGTTCGCTTCCATCTCGTCGGCCACCACCATGGGTAGGCTGGTGCGCACGCCCGTGCCCATCTCGGCGCGATGCGCCACGATGTTGACGGTGCCGTCCGGCGCGATGGACACGAAGACCAGCGGATCGTCCACCGTGCCGCCGGGCATGGTGTCGGCACCGTACTTCTTGGCGGTGGTATCGGCGGCCCAGGCGGCCGTGACCAAACCCTTGGCCGTCACAGCCAGCGTCAGGGCTGCGACGCTTCCCTGCAGGAAGCCGCGCCGGGAGAGTTGGGCGGTGGCGGTCATTGCTTGCCTCCTTGGGCCAGACGACTGGCGGCCTGTTGGACGGCTGCGCGGATGCGCGGGTAGGTGCCACAGCGGCAGATGTTGCCGCTCATGGCCTCGTCGATCTGCTGTTCGGTGGGCTTGGGCGTGGTCTTGAGCAGGCTCACCGCCGTCATAATCTGGCCCGCCTGGCAGTAACCGCACTGGGCGACGTTGTTCTCGACCCAGGCCTGTTGTACCACCTTGCCCACGCTGTCCGCCTCCATGCCTTCGATGGTCGAGATCGCATGGCCGGCCGCCGCCGCGATGGGCGTGACGCACGAGCGGATGGGCGAGCCGTCCATGTGAACCGTGCAGGCGCCGCACAGGGCCATGCCGCAGCCGAACTTGGTGCCTGTCATGCCAAGCTCGTCACGCAGAGCCCACAGAGGGGGCATCTCATCTGGCGCACTGACCTCCTTGGTCTGGCCGTTGACTTGAAGACGTGTCATGGGCGAACTCCTTGTTTTAGGTGCAGGCGCATCGCGCAACGCCTGCGAGCGTGGGGATATGGCTCGCGTTGTAAATTGAATGATTCTGCGCGAAAACACCCCTCCCAACCAATTAGCCATCCTAATAGGCGCTTTAAGCATTCATCAGGTAGTCACACATCCCGATTTTTGCAAAACTCAGTGAATAAGCCGTATTGCCATCAGCACTTGCAGCCGCTGACTTGGCAATGTGGCCGATGGCACAGCAGCGCCCCGATGGCCGATTGCGACGCCTCGCGGGTATGGAGTGTTGACTAGCAGGTCACGTTGATCGCTAGAACTGCCCGTAACTTGTCGCACGTGCCGCAGAGCGTGGTGTGCCTTTGAGAATTCACAAGGAGCGCGGCATATGGAATTGCGACACCTTCGCTGCTTCATCGTTTTGGCCGAAGAGTTGCATTTCACAAGGGCAGCCGAGCGCCTGCACATCGAGCAGCCACCACTATCCCGAGCCATCAAGGAACTGGAGGACGAGTTGGGTGCAGTCCTTTTCGACCGGGATCGAAGAGGAACGCGCCTAACCCCAGCCGGGGTGGCTTTCCTACAAGATGTGCGAAGAGTGTTTTCCGCCCTGGAGCAGGCACGGGAGAACGTCAAGGCTATCGCGGCAGGTCTGCAAGGTAGTCTGCGCATCGCCATATCCGATGGCACTGTTGACCAGCGCTTGTCTGCGTTCCTAGCCCACTGTCGCGAAGAAGAACCAGAGATTGAAGTACGACTGACAGAAGTTCCTTTGGCTGAGCAGTTGCGCGGACTACGCTCAGGCGACTTCACGATCGGATTTGCCCACACTGCGGAGGTCGGCGAGGAAATCCTTGCAGAGCCGATATGGCATGACCCGCTGATCGTGGCAGTGCCTGCACGGCATCCGCTGCTCGCTCACAAGGAGGTGCCGCTTCCTGATCTGGCCTCGTACCCGCTCGTGCTGTGCGATCCGCAGGTGTGCGAAGGTTATTGCCGCGAGCTGACACGACTGCTGCGGCCATTGGAGCGAGAACCGAACGTCGTCGAGCATGCATCCTCGCTGGACATGATGCTCACCTTGGTCGGGGCGGGATACGGCCTCGGCTTCACCACGGCGGCCAGGCTTGCAGTCAGCCAACGTGCAGATGTGGTAGCCCGTCCTTTGGCCGTGGATTCGGCCGTGATCACCACCTACCTTCTTCGGCCCCGCAGTGACACCTTGTGCCCCGCATTGGAGCGCTTCATTACCCGCCTGCGCTCCCAGGCGGACGGATAGAAGTTCATTTCAGGCCCAGTGTCAGCTTACGCATCGGTGCCGGCATGAAGATTGCTCTCCGTTGCAGCCATCAGCTCGGTGCCACTCATTTTGAGCGCAGCGGCAACTTTCAGAATCACGGCCAACGACGGCAAGTGCTCCCCTCGCTCGATCTTGCCCATGTGCGACCGCTCAATCCCGGCCAGCGCAGCCAGTTCCTCCTGAGCAACGCCCTGATCCATACGAAACGCGCGCACGGCCTTGCCGAAAGCCAGGGCTGGCTCGGCTTCATATCTGGTTGTGCCTGGGGGACGGCCTCGTTGAACACTACGCTTCTGCATTAGCAGAAGCGTCGAGTAGTCATTAGAATTTAACCACGTTAAATTTAACTCATAGGTATCATGTCGGATTGTTTTCTTAATCAATTTTCTTCTTGGGGGCTCTTATGCACGACGCCACCAGTCGGTCCCCCCGTCTCAGGCTTGCTGTAGCACCGGGCGTACCGTCACCACACCTTTCTGCGCTTCTCGCGCGACAGCGCGCGGAAGAGCCAGACGTCGCCCTCACGTTTTTTGAGGTTGCAGGTGACGTCCTGCTTGAGGGACTTCATGAAGGCCGCTACGACGCAGGGGTGTCGCTTCAGGGGTCCAGCGCCCCGACCCTCAGGACGCAACCTTTGTGGGCCGAGAACATAGCCGTTGCCACGCCAACCCGGTTCCACCTACTAAACCAGGCGAAGCTCACCATCGCCGATCTCCAGGACTACCCCCTCTATCGCTGGCAAGCCGAGGCTTGCCCACTGTTGGATGAAAGGCTGGCCTCCCTCATGCGGCCGGATCAGGAGAACATCCAGCGGGTGACTTCATTCGAGATGATGGCGCTATGGGTGGCGGCCGGTTACGGTGTCGGGGTATCCGCCCGATCGCGCATCGAACATGGTCATGGATGGGGGATCGCCATGCGGCCGCTTGCCGACGGCCCCTTTGAGATCGTGACATACCTACAGCGACCCCACGCCCAAACCGACTCCGTTGTCGAGCGGTTCGAGCGCAGAGCGCTGGAAGTTGCCCGAGCAAGCACTGCGTAACGGGAACCTCGCTGGCCGGAGCCATCTCGCCCAGGCCATAGGTTGAAGCGCGAGGATTAGACCCCCTCAAGCACCACCGCACTATCCATCAGCCGACGGACGCTTTGCCGCACATCCTCGGGGATCGGGTGCGATGCAACGACCTCGGGCACATCCGCATGGTGCTGGTAGTCGCCCATGATGACCCGGATGATCGCGGGCACGTTGGTCGGCGTGACCGCATCAATGGCCGCGCGATCTCCCAGGTCGGGGTGTGGCTGGGTCAGCATGCGGTACAGGTCCCACGAAGCCGCGTGCGGACACTGGTTCATGAGCACCTGGGCCAGCCTGTGCTTGAGCGGCACCAGTTGCCAGTCGGGAACCCGCTGCCCCCGGTTGCCCAGGCTGATGGACAGCAGCTTGCCCGCTTTCAGCTCGCGGTTGATCTGGTCCTTGGACTTCCCGGCCAGCTTGCCGAACAGCGGTACCGGCAGATTGTTTGGCGACTCGTAAATGGCCAGCATTTCCTCGCGCTCGCGCTGGATCGCAGACACTTCCGGCTCCGGGGCATGCGTCGGCGGCGGCGGCACCTGCGAAAGCCGCTGGAACGTGATTCCGCCGCTGTTCGGGGTCACGACAATGGGCGTGGCCACCACGGGCGGGACGCCAGGGGAGGCGGGCTCGGCCATCATGGGGGCCGCGTCCACCGCTTCCTCCGCTTCCGCCATCGCCGGCACCCCGTCAATGCGGATGGTCAGGTGCGCGCTCGCGGCTTCCACCTGTCCCTGTTCGAGCAAGTCGAGGCGATCGGCCCAGTCCTGCATCATCCGACGGCGCGGCTCCACGTACTTGGCGTGGTTGTAGGCCGAACTCACCTTGTTGGGGTCGGAGTGCGAAAGCTGCGCGTCCACCCAAATCTTCGGATAGCCGATCTCGTTGAGCGCCGTCGAGATGGTGCCGCGGATGCCGTGGCCCGTCAGGCGCCCCTCATAGCCCATGAGTTGCACGGCCTTGTTGAGGGTGTTCTCGCTGATGCGCTTCTTGAGTTCGCTACGGTGCGACAGCAGGTACTTCTGCGCCGGCCGCATCACCCCCAGGAGATAGCGCACGATCTCGATGGCCTGAACGGACAGAGGCACGATGTAGGGCGGCACGTCTTGCGGCCGTTTGCCAGCCTTGCGCATCTCGTCCTGGAGCTGCTTGACGACCTGTGGCGGGATGATCCACAGGCCACGGTCGAGGTCGAACTGATGCGGTTCCGCCAACCGCAGCTCGCCAGTGCGCACGCCGGTCAGGAACAGCAGCCGGATGCCAAGCTGGGTCTGCCAGCCACGTGGGTTGTAGAGCCGGAGCTTCTGAAGGAACTCGGGCATCTCGGGCAGATGCAGGTAGGGGTTGTGGGCCACCGGAGGCTTGGGTTCGGCCACCACGTCCAAGTCCGCGGCCGGGTTGACTTCCAGCCCCTCGGCGATGACCAAGGCATAGCGGAACATCTGGTTGAACCAGGTGCGAACCTTCTCGGCGGTCGTGAACGCCTTGCGCTTCTCGATCGCCGCCAGCACGCCCAGGAGCTGGGGGCGGCGAATGTCGTAGATCGACATCTTTCCCAAGGTGGGCAGCACGTCCTTGTTGAAGATGCGCAGGATCTGCGAAAGCGTGCTTTGACGTCCTTCCTTGAGTTCCTTGCGGCGATGCTCGACCCACGCATCAAAGACGTTCTTGAAGGTGTATTCGCCCGCCAGCTTGGCCGCGTGCCGCCTCTGGTCGCGTTCGATCTGGGGATCGATCCCCCTGGCGAGCAGGGCTTGGGCCTTGTCTCGCTCGGCGCGAGCCTCGCGCAGGCTGAGGGCAGGATAGCCGCCCAAGGACATGCGCTTCTGCTTGCCCAGCCAGTAGTAGCGGAATACCCACGACTTGCCGCCTGCGGCGGAAACCAGCAGGCCCAAGCAGTCGTTGTCGGAGAGGGTGTAGCGTTTGCCGGTGGTCCTTGCCTGCCGGACGGTCAGATCAGAGAGTGCCATTTCGAGGCTCCTAAGTTATGACTTAGGCCCTATGCTCGTCATGGTCCCCGCTCAGCCCCAGCAACTATCCGGTAGCCGACCCACCCGCATTCTTGTGCCTCAATTGGCGCCTCAAAAACGCTGGCTGTGGGTGGATTTCCGTGGCGCTCGCTGGAATAAAAAAAGGGGCCGAAGCCCCTCTTTTCAACGACTTACAGACGTCAGTAGAAGTCTGTAGATCATAACTTGGAGCGGGAAACGAGTCTCGAACTCGCGACCTCAACCTTGGCAAGGTTGCGCTCTACCAACTGAGCTATTCCCGCTCGGGAAAGACCGCCATTATAGGCAAGGATTTTTCGATGTCAACTTCTTTGCGCTGCATTTGATGATCGGCCGCGTCCGGCCCCGGCTACTGACCAGCCTCGTCCTGCAGCAGAGGGATCGCCCGATGCAGGTAATAACCCATCGACCACAGCGTGAGCGCAGCGGCAACGTAGATCAGGATGTTGCCCGCGATGCGCATGTCGATCCCATACAGTGGCGCGTTGAACAGCAACAGCGGGATCGCCACCATCTGCGCCGTGGTCTTGAGCTTGCCGACGTAGGCCACCGCCACGCTGGCCGACTTGCCGACGCGCGCCATCCATTCGCGCAGCGCCGAGATGGTGATCTCGCGGCCGATGATGACCACCGCGATCAGCGCATCGACGCGGGCAAGCTGAACGAGCAGGATCAGCGCGGCAGCCACCATGAGCTTGTCGGCGACCGGATCGAGGAAGGCGCCGAAGGCCGACGTCTGCCCCAGCGCGCGCGCGAGATAGCCATCGAACCAGTCGGTGACCGCGGCGGCGACGAAGATCACCGTGGCCACCAGATTCTTGCTGGCGATCGGCATGAGGGCATCGGGCAGGTAGAAGATCCCGACGAAGATCGGGATCATGACGATGCGCGCCCAGGTCAGCGCGTTCGGGATGTTGAGCGGCATGCCTTGGCGCATCTCGCATGAATTCGTAAAGCGCGAGTATATAACAGTGCCTGTTGATCCCGGCCGGCGCAGACGGTGCACACAGTCCCGGGGGCTGTCTGTAACATCGTGGCTGAACTTCGACCCACACTGCATTTTCCGTTCGACACCTTTCCGCTCTGCTCTCGCAATGCACGACCTCCTGCAATCGGGCGCCTGGCGCGCCCTCTCCGCCCGGCGCGACGTCCTTCTGACGACGACCCTGCGCGATCTCTTCCGCACCGATCCGCAGCGTGCGCAGCGCATGCAGGCGAGCGCCTGCGGGCTGACGCTGGACTACGCCAAGAACCTGTTGTGCGCAGAGAGCCTTGCGCTGCTGCTGCAAGTGGCCGAGGAAGCCGGGCTGCGCGCGGCAGTCGGCGCGATGTTCGCGGGCGAGCACATCAATACCACCGAAGGCCGCGCGGTCCTGCACGTGGCGCTGCGCTGCCCGCCGGGCACGGCATGGCGCGTGGATGGCGCGGACATCGGCGCCCAAGTGCACGCGGTGCGCACACGCATGGCTGCGTTCGCCAACCAGGTGCGCGACGGCGCGTGGCGCGGCTGGCGGGGCGATGCGATCACCGACGTCGTGAACATCGGCATCGGCGGCTCGGACCTCGGCCCCGCCATGGTGTGCGAAGCCCTCCGCGATCAGGCGCATCCGGGCCTGCGGATGCACTTCGTGTCGAACGTGGATGGCGTGCAGATCGGCGACGTGCTGCGCCACTGCCGGCCCGAGACCACACTCTTCATCGTCGCCTCGAAAACCTTCACCACCCAGGAGACCCTGGCGAATGCCCGCGCCGCGCGCGCCTGGCTGCTTGCGCATGCCGGCGACGACAGCGCGATCGCGCGCCATTTCGTCGCGGTGTCGACCAGCACCGCCGCAGTGCAGGCCTTCGGCATCGACCCGGCCAACATGTTCGGCTTCTGGGACTGGGTGGGCGGGCGCTTCTCGCTGTGGAGCGCGATCGGCCTGCCGATCATGATCGCCCTCGGCCCGCAGCGCTTCGACGAACTGCTCGCCGGCGCACACGCGATGGACGAGCACTTCCGCACCACCCCCTTCGCCACCAACCTGCCGGTGCTGATGGCGCTGGTCGGGATCTGGAACGTCAACTTCCTCGACGCCGCCAGTCAGTTGATCGCGCCCTACCACCAGCGCCTGCATCGCCTGCCTGCCTATCTGCAGCAGCTCGACATGGAATCGAACGGCAAGTCGGTCCGCCACGACGGCAGCCCGGTGCCCTGCCGCACCAGCCCGATCCTGTGGGGCGAGCAAGGCATCAACGGCCAGCACGCCTACTTCCAGCTGGTGCACCAGGGCACGCAGCCGGTACCGGTGGATTTCATCGGCGTGCTCGACGCCGGCCACGAGGATGAGCACCTGCACCGCATCGCCTTCGCCAACCTCGTCGCCCAGGCCGAGGCGCTGATGCGCGGCCGCACGGCCGACGAGGCCGAAGCCGAGATGCGCGCTGCCGGCCTGCCCGAAGCCCGCATCCGCGCCCTGCTTCCCCACCGCGTGTTCCCCGGCAGCCGACCGAGCAACACGGTCCTGCTCGAACGCCTGGACCCGTTCACGCTCGGGGCCCTGCTGGCAGCCTACGAGCACCGCACCTACGTCCAGGGCGTGATCTGGGGTGTCAACAGCTTCGACCAGTGGGGCGTCGAGCTCGGCAAGCAGCTTGCCGCGCGCGTGCTCGACGAGCTCGACCCGCAGGCGCCCACAGCAGGCGAGGACGCCCACGATGCCAGCACGCAGGGGCTGATCGAGCGCTACCGTGCGCATGTGCGGACTCGCTCCGAAGGTGGCACATCAATGGCGTGATTTGCATGCTCGCTGTCCGGTGGCGCAATAGGCGGTGATCGGTGACTGGCCTAAGATGTCTTTCACCATTCACTGATATAGAGAAGCGAACATGCGAGCCTTTCAGGACACCTACCCCGAGAACGTCGCGCATTGCTACGGCTGCGGGCGTCTCAATGAACACGGGCACCAGATCAAGACCTACTGGGATGGCGACGAGACCGTGACGCGTTTTCAGCCGCACCCGGAGCACACGGCGATTCCAGGATTCGTCTACGGCGGGCTGATTGCCTCGCTGATCGATTGCCACAGCACCGGCACTGCCGCCGCCGCGGCCTATCGCGCCGAGCAGCGCGAGATGGACAGCGAACCCCCGCTGCGCTTCGTGACCGGCTCGCTCCATGTGGACTTCCTCAAGCCGACCCCGCTCGGCCCCGTCCTGGAACTGCGCGGTCGCGTCAAGGAACTCAAGGGCCGCAAGGTCGTGGTCGAATCCGAAGTCTGGGTCGACGGCGTGATGACCGCACGCGGCGAAGTGGTCGCGGTACAGATGCCAGACACCTTCAAGGCGTGATCGCCGTGCCACGCGCATGACGCAGGGCCCCGGTCACGATCGGCGCTGATCGGGACCCTGCGAGCGGGTGAGCCAGGGGAGTCAGATGAGCCAGCGATATGCTGCCAGCGCGGCCGATAAAACTGCCAGCATGCTGCCAACGACAGCCCTTGGCAGCGTCGCGCCACCGTGAAACCCGGCTCGGCAGGCGGATCCTCCGTTCGCGGTGTGCTGGCACGATTCCTGTATGCACCCAGCCTGCCAGGGGTGTCCGTTACGCCCACCCCACCCTCATTCCGTAACGCGGAGCACCTCATGCAGAACAAACTGCTTGCCGAAAAATATCCGATCCATGTTCTCGAGCTCGGCAAGAACGAGACCGAGCACGCGCACCTGGACGAACTGCTGAAGGCGGTCGAGGCCAAGGCCGAAGCCGATCCGACCGTGCGCCTGATCGCCGTCTTCGACCACCTGAGCCACACTCAGCTCATCGGCGGCGAAGTGCGCCCGGACATCCTGGCGGCCAAGAACCTGATCTTCTGTTTCGGCGTCAAGCTGCTCGACCCGACCATGATGGCGGTGCGTCCGCGCTCGATCGGCTTTGCCGAACTGCCCGACCGCTACGTGGTGAGTTTCCTGGAGGCGCCGATGCCCGAGGCCAACCGCAAGATGATCGAGTGGGTCACGAGCCTGCGCAAGTCCGCCTGACCCCCGCCGGCAACCGCTGCCGAGGCCTGCCATGTATTTCCACCCGCTGCACAACCCGGACTCGAGCCAGATCGGCTACCTGCTCGCCGATCTGGACGAACAGGAGGCGGTCGTCATCGACCCGCCGCCGCGACAGACCGAACTCATCCTCGCCCTGCTCACCGAGCGCAGCCTGCGCCTGTGCCACGTGTTGCGCACGCACGTGCACCAGGTGGATGCGGCCGACTGCAGCCCGCTGTGCGATCGCACCAGCGCGCAGCTCGTGGTCGGCGAATCTGCCGTGATGCCACCGCATTGTCATGTCGACACCCTGCGCGCGACGCACGGCACGCGTCTGGTATTCGGCAACGAAGTGGTGAGGGTGCTGAGCACGCCGGGCCACACGCCGGGCTGCCTGAGCTACCTGTGGCGCGATCGGCTGTTCTGCGGCGATGCCTTCGACGTCGGCAGTTGCGGCGCGGGCGACAGCGAGGCCGATCCGGGCCTGCTCTTCGACAGCCTGACCCGGCGGCTGTTCACGCTGCCCGAGCAGACCCTCGTGTTTCCGGCGCATCCGATCAAGGGGCGCCACGTCGCCACGCTCGGCGAGCTGCGCGCACGCTACGCGCCCCGCCTGCAGCAGAGCCGCGACGGATTCATCACCGACATGATCCAGCGCCGCGACCGCGCGCCCGCCGGCCGCAACGCGGCGCCGGCGCTGCCGCGCTGAACCAGCCTCGTCCGAAGCGGCACCGGCCGCCACGCGCGCGCGGCAGTGCGACCGCACCGGGCGTGCTCACATGCTTCAGGGCTTGAGCGCAGCCCAGCCGGGATGATCGTATTCGCGTCCGTAGAAGTTGAGCGTCTCGACCACGCGCAGCAAGCCCATGCGCTTGCCCGGAACCCGCGGCGCGGTGCGCATCAGGCCAGCACCGTCGGCGATGTCACCCAGCAACCACTGCAGATGACGCCCGGCTCGGCTGTGAAAATCGCGTCCGGCGACGATGCCGGCGAGCTGACGCTCGACCTCCGCAGCCAGCGCGACGTAATCGGCCTCTGCCATGGGCTGGGCGGGATCGCCCTGCAGGCGGGCGCCGACCGTGTCGCGCAGCGTGGTCATCGCGCTACGCAGCGCCTCGTCGGTCGGGCGCGGCACTGCGTCGGCAGGCGACTGCAACTTGAGCGCCGGGCGTGCGTCATCGGCAGCGAGGACGGGTGCGGGGAAGCTGACGAGGGCGGCAAAGGCGATCGTGGCGGCGGCAAGGGGGGAACGCATGCAAGGGTCTCCGGACAGAAAGTCGCACTGACCGAATGCTAGCGCGCGACGCCACGCCCGGCATTGAAGTGGATCAAGCGCCGCCCTTCCCCGGCACGCGATCGCCATCGGCCGCCACCGTCACCGTCAGGCGCTGTCCGGTCGCGTCGGCATAGAGCGTCAGCACATCGGGCGCCAGATCGGCCACATGGACGACCCCGGCCCACTCGCCATCCGCGGGCAGTAGCTCGACGAGCCGGTTGGGCCAGCGCAGGATGGCCGCCTCGTCCACTTCATTGCCGGCGAGCTTCGGAAACAGCGCGAAATACAGCAGATCGGCCTCGATCAGCTCGTTGAGAAAATGCGTGCCGAGCGACACGTCGGGCACCAGGTTGTCGTGCATGGCGACGATCTCGCACAGCGCGGCGACGTGGTTGATCTCGGAGAACAACACCGGAATGCCGAGGAAGGGATCGCGCGAGCCCCAGCGCCCGGGGCCGAGCATCAGCACGCAGTGCGCACCCGACTGCGCATTGAGCCGCCCGATCACCCGCGTCACCGCCAGCCGTTGCGCCTGGTTGAGCGCACCGAAGGCAGACGGACGCACGTAGATCACGCGGTCGGGGCGGATCACCCGCCCCGGGCCGATGACCGCACCGCGCGCCGTGAGCAGCCGCTGCGCGTCGGCCGGCGGCTCGATCCCGGTCACGCCTTCCACGCTGCGCACCTGCATCGGCCGGCACTGCAGCAGGTTGATGCGGTAGCTGCCATCGGGCACGAAGTTGAGCGCGAACTCGATCTCCACCGGGTGTGCGTAGGCCGCATGCAGCGTGGCGAGCACCGTACGCAGGTCGCCGACGAAGTCGGTGTCCGCGATCAGGCCATCGAAGGTCAGGAACGGGGGCCGGTCGTGCGCCTCGCGGGTGGTGAACAGCGCGAACGGAAAGTCCGCCTGGCCCTTGACCAGCTCGGTGAAGGGCCCGGTCACCACCTCGTTGCGTTGCAGGTCGAGCGTGTCCATGCGGCGCTGGGCGTGGCGGGCGATCGCGCCGAAGTTGGTCTCGGGGCGCAGCTCGGGCGCGTTGAGCGCCACCAGGCGGGTGTAGTCGTCATCGGCGCGGTCCACCGCGCGCGTGCCCAGACCGGCCACCAGCCGCACCACGCCCGCCTTCATGTCGATGCGCGGATTCCACGGGTAGGGATTGACCGACAGGCCGACGCCGGCCGCGTGCGGGTGGAAATAGCGCCCGCCCGCCGTGCCCGACACGCGCATGATCAGCAGCGCCATCTGCTCGTGCTCGTCGAGCAGGCCGCGGCGCTGGCGGTAGCGCAGCGCCTGCTCGGACAGGGTGCTGGCATAGACCTGGCGCACGGCATCGAGCAGGTCGACGAGGCGTTGCTCGCGCGTCCCCTGATTGACGCAGAACACGCTGTCGTACTGCCCGGCGAAGGCGTTGCCATAGCGGTCTTCCAGCCGCGAGCTGGAACGCACGATGAAGGGCCACTCGCCGAAGTAATCGAGCATGGCCTCGAACTGGCGCAGCGTCGCCGCGGGGAAGCGCCCCGCGAGGATGCGGGCGCGCGCGCCCTCCTCGCCGTCCAGCCCCTGCAGGAAACCGTCGGCGTCGCGCTGGCGCCGGCGCACCCACCACAAGCCGTTGTGCACGAAGAACGTGTCGAACACCTCGGTGCCGACATAGAAGGAATCGTGCGCCTCCAGGCGTGCGGACAGCGCGGGCGCGTCGCGCCGCACCACCGCGCGCGCGAGCAGCATGCCCGCCGCCTTGCCGCCGATGGTGCCGATGCCGATCATGCGCGCGCGCACGGCGAGCAGGTCGTCGAGGGTCAGGTAGCGCGCGATCAGGCGCTGCAGGCCGGCCTCCTCGGGGAACAGCAGGCGGGCGAAGCGGGCGAACCATTGCGCCTCGGCAGCCGTGTCGGGCGCGCCGGCGTTGCGCAGGGCCGACACCGTACGCGCCGCATCGAAGAGCTGGTGCCAGTGGCTGCGGATGTGCTCGTCCTCCAGCCCCGGCCATCCCGCCCCGGCGAGAATCTCCGCCACCGTGCCGCTGTCGGCCACCGCGCGGAAGCGGTCGCCCGCCTCCCAGGCATGGATCAGGTTCATGACCGCCGCCGAGCGGTGCTGCACCTTGATCGGCCGGATGTACAGACGCTCGCGGCAGCGGAAGACGTCGAGCAGGTACTGCGTGGTGTCGGTGATCACGGCCATGCCGGCACGCGCGTGGCGATTACGCAGCACGCCGAAGTAGGTCACCGTGTCGAGGTCGAAGAGCCGCGGGCAGGTCAGGCGGAAGAAGTTGCCGAGCATGCGGTCGGACTGCCACGCGTCTGCCAGGTCCGACAGGCAGTCGAAGATGTACAGCGTCTCCGGCCCGGCCGCCTCGATCACCGAATGCACCTGGTCGACGAAGGCGTCGAAGCCGTCTTCGGGGCGCGGGGTGTGGATCTCCGCGCCCTCCCCGTCTGCAATCAGCGCCGGATGGGCGGCGAAACGAAAATAGATCAGCCGGCGCTGCTGGCTGCGCGCCGCCGCCGCATAGGGCAGCACCAGCGCGCGATAGTCCTCGAACGACTGGATCTGCCAGACGATGTTGTCGCCCGGCGCCACCCCGCTCAGCACCGCGTCGAGGCCGGGCAGTCCGGTGGTGGGGGCGAAGCGGCGGGGCTCGGGGGCATGGGGAGTGTTCATGCTGTTACCCTAGCGCGCCGCTGCACACTTGAACAGCGCTGCAGGTACGAGTGAGCGCGGGGAACTTTCTCGCCGCATCTCGTCCCTTAAGGTCGGCCCGGTTCCAGGCCGCACGCTGCGGCACGCCGTTTGCTTGCCGATTGTTCAGGCCTCCCCGCAAATCGATGTACGCGGCTGCCGGTTCCGCATGCCCCAATCAAACATGGATTCAACGATGCCCCGATCGAAGTTCGCCACCCGTCTAACGCTGGTTGTGCTGTCTGCCCTCACCCTTGCCGCCTGCTCGAGCGAGGTGCCCGACACCCACCCCGACCAGCCCGTCACCAAGCGCAAGCAGGCCTTCAAGGCCATGCTGCGCAGCTTCGAGCCGATGGGCACGATGCTCAAGGACAAGCGCTACGACGCCGACGCCTTCGCCCGCATGGCCGACGAATTCGCGCGCCTGCGCGACGCGCCATGGCAGCACTTCGGCGCCGACACCAACTATCCGCCCACCAAGGCCAAGCCGGCGGTGTGGGAAAAACCGGCCGAATTCGAACAGCGTCGCCAGGAGTTCGTCTCCGCCACCGACCGCCTGCTCGCTGCCGCAGCCGCCCGCAACGAGGCCGAGGCGCGCACCACCTATGCGGCCGCGCAGGATAGCTGCAAGGCCTGCCACAACGACTTCCGCAAGTAGTCGGGACCCCCGCCGCCTACGCCGGTGCTGCGCCGAATCGTGCGCCCTGCCAACTGCCCCTGCACGCCAGTTCGGCCGTGAGCCGGGGCGCCAGCTCGGAGAGCCGCATGTTCCACTGCGGCGCCAGTTTCAGGGTCGGCGGCACCTCGCTGCCGAGGCGCTGCAGCAGGATCTGCGGCGCCAGGCGCTCGACGAACTCCGCCAGCAGTTCGATGTAGGCCTCCTCGTCGAGCAAGGGCACGCTGGCCGGATCGCGCTGCCAGTCGCGAGCCATCGCCGTGCCGCGCACGAGCTGGAGCTGGTGCAGCTTGAGCGC
>RRZU012150596.1_pt1 | contig 20110 bp, 19 predicted proteins | sample 2165561 | NCBI WGS metagenome assembly RRZU01 (sample SAMN10456909, study PRJNA506462) | wastewater metagenome | isolation source: wastewater sludge | place: USA: Moscow, Idaho | reverse complement strand
TCGGTCGACGTCGAGTCCAGCGTGCTCACCGCGATGGCGCTCGTCGAGGCGGGCGTCACCGACATCTGGGCCAAGGCCAGCAGCCGCGACCACGGCAAGATCCTGCAGCGCATCGGGGTGCACCACGTCGTCTACCCGGAGCGATCGATGGGCGAGCAGGTGGCCCACATGATCGTCGGTGGGATGAGCCAGTACCTCGAGTTCGACGACGACTTCGCCATCGCCCGCACCATGGCGCCGGCCGAGCAGTGGGATCACACCTTCGAACAGACCGGGCTGCGAGCCAAGTACGGCGTGACCATCGTCGGCGTCAAGCGGATCGGCGAGGACTTCGTCTACGCCCGCCCGGACACCATGGTCTACCGCCAGGACGAGCTCGTCGTCTCCGGGCCGACGAAGAAGGTCGAGCGCTTCTGCGCCCTCAGCCACGGTAAGCACTGACCGGGTCCGCCGCGCGGGCAAGGGCCGGCCGTCCGCTCGGGCCGGTGATCTTGGTCACCTCGGGCCGGCTCATCCGCCGACTTCACGTTTTGGAGCGCGCAAGGTGTGGGGGCTTGCGCGGCATACCTGCGTTTTAGGGGTCTTTCGGCCCGTATGCCGCGGCCCCGCCCGGCGTTTCGTGTGACACGGGACACAGTCCGGACAAAGGCGTTACGGACCTTGGTCACGTGATGGTGCCGACAGGCACCCTACTAAGCGGACGCTTAGCTGAGCGTTTACACTGGAAGGGCGTGAGAGGCCGCGACCGGCGGGGTCCGGTGGTTACACGTGAGAGGACGTACCACCCCGATGACCGGTCGTATCAGCGAGATGACCACGATGGACTGCTGGGCGCTGTTGCGCGAGCAGGAGTTCGGTCGCCTGGCCTACCGTCTTGGCGAGGACGTGCACCTCGCCCCCCTCAACTACGCCCTGGACGGCAACCGCATCGTCTTCCGCACCGCCGAGGGCTCCAAGCTCAGCGGCGTGTTGTCGTACCCGGAGGTCTGCTTCGAGGTCGACGAGATGAACGACGACGCCGCGATGAGCGTCGTCGTGCGCGGCCGGGCCGTCGAGCTGCACGGCGAAGAGGCTCTGATGGCCGACCAGCTTCGACTGCGCCCTTGGGTGGCGACCGCGAAGAAGCACATCATCGCCATCGACGTCACCGAGATCACCGGCCGGTTCTTCTACCTGTCCAAGCCCTGGCTGCACCTCATGCACCACTGACCTTCGGTCTGTCCGGCCCCGGCAGCGGGAGCCGCGGACGGCAGACCAAACGGCGTCTCTCGCTTCGGGGTCGAGAGGCGCCGTTGTCTTGGTCGCGCCGCCTCAGCCGCTCGGCTGGGGCGCTGTCGGGCTCAGCGTGGTGTGCTGCCACCCTCACGCATGGCGTCGGCCGAGGTGTCCCAGCTACTGCGGGGCTTGCCGAGCACCGCGTCGGCTTGGCTCGGTGCCGACTCGACGGCATCCTGGATGGGGTCGGCAGCTGCCGCCGGCTCTGCCGCCACCTCTTCCGCAGCCGACACCTCTTCCGCAGCCGACACCTCTTCCGCAGCCGCCTGCGCGGCCGGTGCTCCCTCAGCGACCTCGCCGGGCGCAGTGTCCAGCAAATGGCTCGCGCCGCCGGTGGCTGGCGCGTCGATCACTGTCGGCTCGTCCGCGGCCGGTTCCGGCACCAGGGGTTCGGCGACGGTGTCCTCGGCCACGGTGCCCTCGGCGGCGGCGGGCGCAGCGACCGCTGGCTCAGGGGTGGTGGGCCGGCTGGGAGGCAGGTAGGCCGGCTCGGTGATCGGGGCGGCCCAGGGGTCGTCCTTGGGTCGGCGGGACATCAGCCCGACGGCGATCGCCGCGGCTGCCGCACCGAGCCCGACGAGCAGCAGCATCCGGCCACCCTTGCGCCGGGGCTTGGCCACCGCGATCGCCTCGCCCTTGAGCACGGCCAGCGCCAGTGGGGCGCGCTCGGCGGTGGCGGCGGCCTGCTCCTTGGCGTCGGTGGCGGCTGCCGCCAGGGTCGAGACGGCGGCCGAGAGACGGGGGAGCAGGTCATCGACGATCGTGTCGCGGGCATGGTCGACATGCGGTGCGAGCTCGTCGACGGCCTGCGCGAAGCGGGGGGCCGTCGCCTCCACATAGGGGCGAGCCCGGTCGGCGGCCTCTCGGACGACCGGCTCGGCACGTTCCATGCCGCGCTCGACGAACGGGGCGGCGGCGTGCCGGGCCCGCTCGGCGGCCTCCCGGACGACTGGCTCGGCACGTTCCATACCGCGCTCGACCAGTGGAGCGGCGGCGTGCCGGGCGCGCTCAGCGGCCTCCCGGACGACCGGGGTCGCCTTCTCGCGGGCCGTGGCGGCACGTTCCTTGGCGATCGGCCCGTAGTGCCGGGCGGCCTCCTCCATCCGGTCCCGGGCGATCGGCCCGTAGTGCCGGGCGGCCTCGGCGGCCGCGCTGGCCGCCGCGCTGGCCATCTCCTTGGCGACCGGCGCGTAGGCCCGTGCCGCTTCGCGACCCTTCGCCGCGGCCGGGGCGAGGCTCTCGCGGAGCACGGCGAGCCGCTCGGCCGCCGACGTGCCGTCGGTGTTCTGCATCCGGATCACGAACTCCTCCCTTGGCCCGGGACTGTTCGCCCGGGCGTGGCCGGTGGCCGACCGGCGGTGCCCACCAGCACGCGCGCGGCCTGGCCCCTCATCCTGCCCTGTTTCTCCGACAACTACACAGTGCGCCCACCGGTTCCTCCGGGCCGGCGGGCCATGCGCAGCCCCGCCGTGGGCCCCCAACCCCGGCCGCTCCGGCTGCGATGACGCGAAAGGGTCGTCCTGGTGCGCATTTCGCGTCATGGTGAGCGCGAGCGGATCAGACGTGCCCGCTGAGCTGGGCCAGCCGGGTCTCCAGCGCGGTGAGCAGCTCGCCGCACCGCTTCTCGGGCATGGCCGACCCCTTCGCCCCACCCTCGGCGCACATCGGCAGCACGTCGATCGACAACCGGGCCCCGCCGGCCAGCGCCCGCAGCTCGTCGAGCTTGACCCCGAAGGCCGATCCACCCCCCGGCGAGTAGTACCGCAACGCCTCGTCGATCGCGCCCGGGTAGAGGTCGGTCTTCGTCACGACGATGACCAGCCACACCGGCCGGTCGCGGCGCACCGCCATCGCCGCGATCCGGTGCGCGGTGATCGCCCAGTCCTCCAGCTCCGCAGCCAACAGCTGGGCCCGGTCGGCCTGGGCCGGCCCACTGATCCCGGCCGGGCGCCGCGGCGTGGCATACCCGTAGGCCACGACGTGCAGCACCCCGTCGACCGGCTCGTCGTGGAAGACCTCGTCGAGCGCCCCCAACCGGGTCGCTGCGTTGTCGCCGGGCACCACTCGGAACCGGAACCCCCGCCCCCGGGCCGAACGGCGGGTGCGCCGCTCCATCACGGACGACCCGACCTCCAGGCTCCCCGGCGCGGGGGTATGCCGCGCCAGCCGGTCGGCCAGTCGGGTCTTGCCGACCCCGGTCATCCCGGTCACCGCGACCGTCGGGAACCGGTGGTGCAACAGCCCGGCCAGCTGCTGCGGCGCCCCCGACAGCGCGGTGAGCGCACCACCCAGGAGCGTGCTGCCGATGGCGGTGCGGGCCGGCGCCGCCAGCCCGGCGCGCACGATTCGGGAGGGGGTCTGGTTCATGCTGGCTACCTCGTACCTCGTGGGCGGCATACCGCGTGGTCGATCGACATTCTGGCGATCACGCTGCGATCATTCTGAGTCGTCCCGCGTCGTTCCGTGCGGTGGCATTGCGTGCGGTGTCGTCCGGGTGATCGCCGTGACGCGCCCAGTCAACCGCATCCCAGCGCCATCGGGTTCCTCACGCACCCCCCGCGCGCAACGGCATACGACCCAGAAGGCCGTGCGAGGATGTCGGCCATGAAGGCAACCATCCACACCAACCACGGCGATATCGCCATCACGCTCTTCCCGAACGAGGCCCCCAAGACGGTGGCCAACTTCGTCGGCCTGGCCCAGGGCACCCTGGAGTATCGCGACGACGCCGGCCGCACCAACCCGACCCGCTTCTACGACGGGCTGATCTTCCACCGGATCATCGACGGCTTCATGATCCAGGGCGGCTGCCCCAACGGCGACGGCCGCGGCGGCCCAGGGTTCGTCTTCGACGACGAGCCGCACCCGGACAAGGACTACAGCAAGGACTACCTGCTGGCCATGGCCAACGCGGGCAAGCGCGGGGGGCGCGGCACGAACGGCAGCCAGTTCTTCATCACCTGCCGCGGCAGCCGGCCGTTCCACCTGACGGGCAAGCACACGATCTTCGGCGAGGTGGCCGACGACGCGAGCAGGCAGGTGGTCGACACGATCGCCCGCGTGCGCACCGGCCCCGGCGACCGGCCCCGCGACGACGTCGTCATCACCTCGATCAGCATCGACGAGGGCTGACCGACCACCCTGGCGTCGCGACGGAACCCGACCCCTCGACGAGCAGTTCCAGCAGCATGAGCGACCTGCCCCCCACCGCAACCACCCCCGTCTGCCCACGCCACCCCGATCGCGAGTCGTGGGTGCGCTGTCAACGATGTGGCCAGCCGGTCTGTCCGCAGTGCCAGCGGCCGGCGTCGGTGGGGGTGCAGTGCGTCGACTGCGTCGCCGCGGGAGCCCGCACCGTGCGGCAACCGCGCACCATCCTGGGCGGGCGCCCGGCCGGCCGCCCGGCGGTCACGCTCACCATGATCGGGCTCTGCGCGGCGGCTTACGTCGGGCAACTGCTCTACCCCCGGGTCACCACCCTGTTCGGCTTCGTCCCTACGTACGCCTGGCACGAGCCGTGGCGGGCGCTCACCTCGGCGTTCCTGCACGCGCCGGACATGCCGTTCCACATCCTCGTCAACATGTTCGTCCTCTGGCAGATCGGCCCCTACCTGGAGAGCCTGCTCGGCCGGGTGCGGTATGCCGCGCTCTACCTGCTCAGCGCCCTCGGCGGCAGCGTCGCGGTGCTGCTGTTGGCCCCCGCTCCGCACCAGCTGCTGCGCAGCTCCGCCGCGTGGGAGCCCTACCTGCCCTGGGTCACCGGGGTCGTCGGGGCCTCCGGCGCCGTCTTCGGGCTCTTCGGCGCGATCCTCGTGGTCAACCGGCACCTCGGGCGCACCTCTGCCGGCCTCATGGCCACGGTCGCCATCAACGCCGCGATCGGTTTCATCTACCCGAGGATCTCCTGGCAGGGGCACCTCGGTGGCTTCGTCGCCGGGGCGCTCGTCGCCCTGCTCCTGGTGCGGCTGCGCGAGCAATCCGCCCGCCGCTGGCAACCGCTGGCCCTGGCCCTGTTCACCGCCGCGCTCCTCGCGGTGAGCGTCGTCAAGCTGCTGCCGGTGCCCGACCTCTACCGCTGAGCCGGCCCCCCAGCGCGACTCAGGCCGGCTCATCCTCCTGCGGCGTAGCCACCCGCTCGCCGAGCCCGGCCACCGCGATGAGCACCAGCACGATTCCGAGCACCCCCAGCGCCCCGACCCGCTCGCCGAGCACGATCGCCGCGACGATGGCCGCCGTGACCGGCTCCAGCAGCGTCGCGATGACCGCCGAGCTGGGGCTGGTCGTGCGCAGCGCGGCATACAGCAACGCATAGGCCAGCGCCATCGTCATGACCCCGAGATAGAGCAACACAAGGACGGCCGTGCCGTCGGTCGGCAGCCACGGCCCCCCGACGACGACGGCCAACGGCACGAGCACGACCGCCCCGACGGTCGTCGTCATCGTCGTGAGGATGAGCGGCGGCGTGGATTCGGCCAGCGGCCGGCCGACCTGGGTGGCGATCGCGTATGCCGTGCCGCTCAACCCCGCGAGGAGCACCCCGAGCCCGGGTCGCGGGCCGGTGCCGCCGGCGTGCGCCGACGCCGAGGTGAGCGCCAACCCGGTCAGCGCCGCGGCCAGCACGAGCAGCCGGCGCCCGGTCGGGCGGCCCTGCCGGGACTCCCAGAGGGTGAGCAGCAAAGGCGCCAGCCCGAGGCTCACGACGGTCGCCACGGTCACCCCGGCCTCGACGACCGCCCAGAAGTACAGCGCCTGGTATGCCGCGGTGCACGACCCGACGAACGCAGCCTTCCCGGGGCGGGCCCGCAGTGCGGCGCGCAACGCGGGCAGGTGGCGGCCGACCAGGACCGTCGCCACGAGCACCACGGCGGCGATGCCCATCCGCCAGGCGCTCACCGTCGCCACCGACATGGGGGTGTGGGCCCGGACGATCTGGTTGGCCAGCCCACCGGTGCCCCACAGCACGCCGGCCGCGCTGACCTGCAGCAGCCCCACGGGCGCGCTGCGCCACCGCGCCCGACGCGGCCTCGACGGATCGTTCAGCACAGCATGACCACCGGTTCATGGCGGGCCCGGGCCACCCGCCCAGCGAGGGGTCAGGCGGCATACCCGAAGGTTTGTCCACAGGGTTGTCCACACCTGGGGAGAACTACATCGATGTAACTCGCGCCGATCGGTCAGCGCCACCGCATCGTCATCGCGAAACCGGCGATGAGCAGGCCGAATCCGGCGACGAGGTTCCAGTAGCCGAAGGCACTCACCGGCCACGCCCCGGAGGTCACGTAGAACGTGACGATCCACATCAGCCCGAGCAGCAGCAACGTGACGAAGACCGGAGCCCACCAGGTCGGGTTCGGGGCGCTGGCCCGTTGGGCGGCCAGCCGCCGTTGCGCCTCGGCCACCGCCTTCGCCTCGGCGGCCCGCGCGGCCGGCGGTTTGACCGGGGCCTTCACCGTGGGTTTCGTCGGCGGAGGGGTCGTGGCGCCGCCGCCGGTCGCGGGCTTCGCGGCCTTCGCGGCCTTCGCGTCGTCGGTGGGCCGGTCCTGGGACTCGGGCACGGGGTCTCCTTGCGTTCGTGCGAGTGTGCCTTAGCGTAGTTGGTGGCACTGCCGCCCACCTCCTCCTCACGATCCAGGACCGCCCGTATGCCGCCCGCGCCCCCCGCTGCTGCCGCCTCCGGGGCCGCGCCGGTGCCGCCACGGCGGCGCTCCCGGGCCTGGCGGTTGCTCGTGCCGGTCGTCTTCGCGGCGGCCGGGTTGCTCTTCGCGACGAGCTTCCAGACCGCGGCCGGCACTGACCTGCGTAGCGACCGAACCCTGCCCGAGCTCATCGACGCCGGCAACCGCACCGTCGACGCGCGCACCACTCGACTGCAGCAGGTGCAGGCCGAGATCGACCAGCTCACCGCCGCGCAGGCCCCCCGCGATGCCCGGGTCGAGACCCTGACCCGGGCGGCGGCCCGGCTCGCCCCGCAGGCCGGCACCCAGGCGGTGAGTGGCCCGGTCGTCACGGTCACCCTCGACGACTCCCCGAACCCGATCGGCAACCTGTCGGCGTCGGTGCGCCCCGACGATCTGGTCGTGCACCAGCAGGACGTGCAGGCCGTCGTCAACGCCCTGTGGCGCGGTGGGGCCGAGGCGATGATGATCCAGGACCAGCGGGTCATCGCCACGAGCGCGGTCCGGTGTGTCGGCAACACCCTCATCCTGCAGGGGCGGGTCTACTCGCCGCCCTTCACGATCCAGGCGATGGGCCCGATCGGCGAGCTCACCAGCGCCCTCGAACGCGACCCGCAGGTGGCGATCTACCGACAGTGGGTGGAACTCGTGGGCCTGGGCTACGACGTCGCGACGTCGCCGGCGCAGACCTTCCCGGCATACCCTGGTTCGGTATCCCTGCAGTATGCCGAGGTGGTCCGGTCCGCCGAGACGACGCGATGAGCAGGGCGAGCCGGTGACCATGCCCGTGATGGGGGGACGATCGTGAGTGAGGCAGGCCCGCGGGTCGGTCGGGCCGCGAGCCAGGCCGCCGAGACGCGGGCGGCCACGGCCTGGCGCCGCAACCTGCTCTTCGGTGCGCTCGGGGTGCTCGGTGAGCTGATGGTCACCGCCGGCGTGCTCGTGCTGCTGTTCCTCGTCTGGCAGCTGTGGTGGGTGGCCCGGGCCGATGCGTCGGCGCAGACCGCGGTCGCGCAGGGCCTGGCGCAGCAGTTCGCCTCCGGCCAGGGCGGCGCCCTGCCGACCGGGCCCGGCGCAGACCCGGCGAACCCCACCGATCCGAGCGCCCCGCCGGGCTCGATCGACGGGTCCGCCTTCGCCCTGCTGCGGGTGCCCCGGATGGGCGGGCCGCAGATGGTGCTGCCGATCTACGAGGGGGTCGGCTCCGATGTCCTCGCCAAGGGTGTCGGGCATTACCCGAAGACCCAGCTGCCCGGCGAGATCGGCAACGTCGCGATCGCTGCGCACCGGGTGACACACGGCAACCCGTTCATCGACATCGACCGGATGCGCGCCGGTGACGTCATCGTCATCGAGACCCGGGACCGGTATGCCGTGTACCGCACCGTGCGCTCGATCATCGTCGCGCCGACCGCCATCGAGGTCATCGCCCCCGTACCGCAGCAGCCCGGCCAAGTGCCCACCGAGCCCTGGTTGACCATGACCTCCTGCGAGCCGAAGTTCTCCGGCGCCTCGCGTTACGTCGTCTTCGCGAAGCTGGAAGCCACCTTCACCCGCGCTCAGGGCCTGCCCGCCGAGCTGCTCCAAGCCCCGGCGGCCTGAGATGTATGCCGCGCTCTGGCGAGCCCTGCCCGGCCCCGCATGGGCCAAGGCGGCGCAACTGCTCGTGCTCCTCGCGCTGACCGTCGCGGTGCTCTTCACCTGGGTCTTCCCGGTCGTCTCCCGACTGTTGCCCGCCGAGGACGTCACCCTGCCCGACCCCGCGCAGTTCACCACCTCGACCTCGACGACCGGCCCCACCGCCGGCTCCTCCGCCACCGCCACGACGACAGGCAGACCCTCATGAGCCTGCCCCGCATCCTCGTCGTAGACAACTACGACTCGTTCGTCTTCACCATCGTCGGCTACCTCGAGCAACTCGGCGCGCAGTGCACCGTGGCGCGCCACGACGCGGTGACGGCGGCCGAGGGGGCCGACCGCGCGGCATACGACGGGGTGTTGATCTCACCCGGGCCGGGCACCCCACAGGAAGCGGGGGTGTCGATGGCGATGATCGAGGCCTGCGCGCAGACCGGCCAGCCGATGCTCGGGGTGTGCCTGGGCCACCAGGCGTTGGGGGTGGTCATGGGCGCGACGGTCGGGCGGGCCCCCGAGCTCGTGCACGGCAAGACCTCGCTCGTCGAGCACGACGGCACCGGGGTGCTCGCGGGTCTGACGCAACCGTTCACGGCCACCCGCTACCACTCGCTGGCGATTGAGCCAGCTACTCTCCCAACGGAGCTCGTCGCCAACGGGCGCACGTCCAGCGGGGTGATCATGGCGGTGCGGCACGCCACCCTGCCGTTGCACGGGGTGCAGTTCCACCCCGAGAGCGTGCTCACCGAGGGCGGTCACCGGCTCTTCGCGAACTGGTTGGCGATCTGCGGCGACACCGCTGCCGTCGACCGCTCGGTCGGCCTCAGCCCGCTCGTGCACCGCTGAACCCGAACCCGCTCGTGCACCGCTGAAACCGGCTCGCAAACGCACTGCTAAGCCCGTCGTGCCGCGAATCATGATGGCGCGCATGGCGGCGCCGCAGGGCGCGTGCCACCACACACTCCGGCGACGGCACGGACGCTTTCTCGCCGCGCGGCCGGGGTCTGGTGGCATCCGGGCGGTCGAACCCCACCCAAGGTGATAGCGCGCCCTCCGGCGAGACGCAGCCCTCGGAGAAAGACCCAAACTGGGCGCGGTATCGCGTGTGCCGCCTGTTGATGATGCTTGCCCGTGAACGGTGCGGTCATGTCCGGACGCGTTGACCTATGCCTCCCGGGCCTTCCAGTGGCGCGCTATGCCCGAGGGAGGTAGCCTGCCAGTACGCGTTGGGACTTGACTGATCGAGGGCCTCTGTTTCATTGTCCGTGCTCGCTCGGGAAGATGGGATGCGCTGGCTTATCCGGTGCCCCAGGACATCTGCGTAGGAACTCACTAGTCTGTCGAGAACACGTGCTCCCAACCCATCGCCGCCCCGGCCTTCCGGTTGCGTTCTTGGCCGCTCTTGCTTAGCCTGTTGGTCGGCAAGATCCACTCACGTCGCGTTACATCAAGGCGGCACAAAACGGAAGAAGAGTACTACAGTATGTGGCAGAACTCGTCTTGAGGTTCGCAACCCTGGCACTCGTTCTGGGCGGGCTGGCTGTGGCGAACACCCAAACTGCCTCTGCGGCAGGCACTTGCTACTACACCCAAGACCACTACACGACGTACAACAACGTGTGCGCCGACGGCAGTCGCCACTACAACAACAACATCATTGGCGGCTACTACTACTGGAATTTCGCTCCGAGGGCTTGGTCTTACGGCACATCCAGGCAGACCGCATGCTTCGTCAACGAAGTGCTCTGGGGTACCTTCGTGTACTGACCGATCTCGGACCTTCCGGCGGGCGCGGCACCGGCCGCGTCCGCCGGGCTTCTGCACTCACAATTGGAGCGAAATGAGTTCTCGAGTCGAACGGGTCATGGTGATCGCGGTCCTGGCGCTCATCGGGGCGTGCTCGGACCCGGGTCACGAGGCGGGCGGTCAAGTGACTGGCCCGGCACCAGGAAACTCACCCTCGCAGACGGGAGCCATCAGTTACGCGGCATGGGGTCCGCAGATCAAGGAGGCAGCGGCAAGAAGCAGATCTGACCTCGAGCGGACGATCCTGGCAGACGGTGTCATCACCCCAGCGGAACTGGCCGAAGCCAAGAACGCCTTCGCGACGTGTCTTCAGGCACAGCGCGTCACGGTGATCTGGAACGCCGACGACGATGGCTTCTCACTCGGCTATCCGATCAATGCTGCACCCGCGCCCGACGAGATCGATAGGATGAAATCCCAGCAAGCAGAATGCACCACGAAGACGCCGATGAATGCCGTGACGCTCTATTATCAGATACGCCGGAACCCCCAGAAGCTCGACGAGTACACGATCATCGCCGAATGTCTCGTCCGGCGCGGCGTGATGCCCAAGGGTTACGGCGCGGCTGACTTCGAGCGGGACAGGGCTGCCCAGCCACCGCCGCAACAGTTCGCGAGCGAAGGTGCTGGACGCTGTTTCGCCAACCCGCTGGAGCGTTAGCGGGTGCCTGGCTCTCTCCCAATCGGGCGCCGGAGGCCCGGAGGAAACTCCGCGTACCTGCTCGTGGCGTTGGTCACGGCGTCGCTGGGGCTCGTTGCCGGGATCGCGCTGGGGCGAGCGGGCCGCCCAGACGTCCTCGACGAGCCACGGCCCCTCGGCGATCTGCCGGTGGTGTTGCAGAAGTGGGATGATGCGCGGCCTGCCGCACTGACCGTGACATTTGGTGCGCCACGACTGGTGATGGCTCCCCGATCCGGGGTGCTGACTCAGGCCAGGTGCAGCCCGGGTGGCTCCTTGACCTCCGGGAGCGCTGACTTCGCCATCGACGGTCGCCCTGCCATGACCCTCGCCCTCAGCACACCGCTCTGGCGAGATCTCAGCGTGGGCACCACCGGCCCGGATGCCGAAGGGATGAACACGGCCCTTCGCGCGCTGGGCCGCCAGGTGTCCGGCAACGTCGTCACCAAGGACACGATCAGTGCCTACGACGCTGTCGCTCAAACGGCGGGCGCGCCTCCCTCAGGGGGTGCGATCACCCGTACGGCCGTCGTATGGCTCCCGGCTCCGACGGTGACCATCGACACCTGTGACACCGCGGTAGGCGCCACGGTCGACGGGAGCCGCCCGTTGGCGAGCTTGACTCGGAGCATTGTGGCGGCGCGACTGTCGGCGACGCCGGTCGATCTCGTTCCAGGGGCGCGCGTCTTCTCCGTCGGAGGTCAGATGCTCGCACTCACCGAGGCCGGCATCGATGCGAGCGGGATATCGTGGTTGACCGAGCACCCCGGCGCCGTCCAGTCAGCTGGTGCCATCAGCACGGTCACCGGATCCCTGGTGCTGACGTCACCCGTCTCGGTTCTGGCGGTCCCACCGTCCAGCATCAGCGTCGGTGGCGGGAACGCGACGTGTGTCACGACGCCGGAAGGGGTCCGCCGCGTCAGGGTCCTCGGTTCTCGATTGGGCACCAGCTTCGTCGAGCCCAGCGATCCAGAGCCCAGGATCGTCGCTGTCGCAGTGGACCCCGCCAGAGTCCGTCCGTGCGGGTGATGCTCACGGATCTGGGTCACCGTTTCCCAGGCCGACCGCACCTCTTCCGGGGCGTCAGCGCCATCCTCGAGCCCAACCAGGTCCATGCTGTGACGGGGCCTTCAGGGTCTGGGAAGAGCACGTTCCTGGGCATTCTGGCTGGGTGGATAGAGCCAACAGAGGGAAGGGTGAGCCGGCCTGCCCACGTTCGGATCCAATGGGTCTTGCAGCACCCGCACGGTGTCGCCGGACGCACGGCGCTGGACCATGTGGCGCTGCCCATCATGGCGAAGGGAATCCGCCGCGAGCAGAGCCTGTCAGCTGCCCGCGCGCTGTTGACGGAGCTGGGCCTGGGTCGCCTGCAGGACAACGCCTTCGGGACCCTGTCCGGCGGGGAAGCGCAGCGCCTCACCATCGCCCGCGCCCTTGCCACTGCTCCCGACATTCTGCTCCTAGACGAGCCTACCGCCGCCCTGGATCATCGAACCGCCGAGGAAGTCATCGGTATCGTGGGTGATCTTGCTCGTCGGGATTGCATTGTGGTCATCGCCACCCATGACGAACGCGTTCGGCATGCGTGCACACACCACATCAGGCTCGGTGACGGCGAGTGATGTATCCACTCGACGCCGTCGGAGAGGGTCTACGCAACCTTCGTGCTGGCACCGGCCGACCAGTCGTGACCACAATCGCGCTTCTTGCGTGCGCCGCAGTGCTCCTGGGACTCGAGCTCGGCAGCCTCAAGGCCCTGCTGGAGTCAGCTAGGGCTTTCCGCGCAGCAGGCGGTGCCGTGACGATTCTCGAGACCCGAGGGCAAGTGGATGGCGCGGCATGCCACGCCCTGGGAGGCATTTCGGGGATTGACGCGGCGGCAGTGACGATCACCGGGCTGCAGGTCCGCTCAGCCCAGCTCCCACAGCAACCATTGCCGCTGGTCCGTGCCACCTCCGGCCTGGCCGACCTCTTGGGTATCACTCCGAACGGTGTTGGGGTCTGGATATCGACGGACACCGCCGAACAGCTAGGTGTGGACGTGGGCTCCCCTTTGGTCCTGGACGGTCAAGCCACCCGCGTAGCAGCCATCTTCGACTATCCCGACGACGGACGGCGTCCGGTCTTGGGCTACGCGATCGTCGAGCCTGCCATCGCGATGGGCCCGTTCGACGAGTGCTGGGGTTCCTCCTGGCCGATGAATCCCGGAATCCAACCTCTGCTGCTGTCCTCGGCATACCTCCCCGCGGTCGAGCAGGGCCAAGTCCGCTTCTCGCAGTTGAACGGTACCCTGGGAGTTGGATTCGACGGCTCGGAACAGTTCCTGCGTCGCCCGACTTCGTGGTCGTGGCTCGCGGCAGCCGTCGCAGGTTTCGGAGTGGGCCTGGGCGGCTGGCGCTTACGTCGCCTCGAGCTCGCCTCGGCGCGGCATGCCGGCGTGTCTCGATCAGCGCTCTGGCTGACCGCGATGGTGGAGACGGGCGCTGTCCTGGCGATCGCCACCAGTTGTTGCGCGGCCATCACCATGTGGCGATTGCAGTCGCTTCCTGCGCCGGACGTAATGGCGTGCCTGCCGTTCGCCGGAAGAATCGTCGTGGCCCTAGCCTTCGGTTGCGTTACTGGGACAACTTTCGGAGTCGTGACTGTGCGCGAGCGTCACCTGTTCGACTACTTCAAGCGTCGGTAAGTCGATGTCTGCATTCCCAAGCGCGCCACGGAGCCGAGTCGGTCACTTAAGGTGTTGGCAGCGGAGGCCAGCCACGACGGGCCCCGCCCCCACGTCACACACGCCAGCCACCCCGACCTGCCAACGCTGAGACTCTGCACGCACTACGCGTGCACAGTCTCAGCGTTCGCCCCACACCCCCGGGACCCCCGGTGGATTCGGTCGCCAGGCTGTCAGCAACCCCCTAGGGCCGGGTGGTGCGCGGGGGCGACGAGGTGACCGTGCCCGAGCTGGTCGGCGGCGGCGGGGGAGTCGACGGGGTGATGGTGACCGTCGTGGTGGCGGCGGCGCGCACGGCGATCTTCACGGTGATCTTGGTGCCCTGGTCGACGAGGGTGTCGGGCGCGACGTCCTGACCGACGACGGTGCCCTCGAGCACGGCCGGGTCGCTCGTGGGCACCTGCTCGCCGCGGACGTAGACCAGGTGCAGCCCTTCGACGATCCCCTGCGCGGTGTCGGTGTGCTTGCCGACCAGCGCGGGCATCTTGACCTTGCCGGTGCTCACGGTGAGCGTGATCGGCTGGGTCTTCGGCACGACCGAGCCCACCGGCGGGTCGACCTTGATCACGGCGTCCTTGGGTTGCGCCGGGTCGTCGGCCGGGACGATCTGCGGGTCGCCGAAGCCGAGCAGTCGCAACGAGGTGGCGGCGACGTCCTTGTTCGAGCCGACGACACTGGGAATGGTGGCCGACCCCGGGCCGGTAGACACCTTGACCCGCACGGATGACCCCACGGTGACCTGCACCCCCTCCTTGGGGTCCTGGTCGATGACGGTGTCGGGGGCGCTGGCCGCATCGAGGACCAGCTCGACCTGCAGGAACAGCTTCTTGGCCTCGACGAGGGTGCGGGCCGCCGCCTGGGTCTGCCCGATGAGGTGCGGCACCGACACCTGCGCGGGCGCGGCCGGGGTCAGCGCCGGGCGCACGACGAAGAAGACCAGGCCGAGGATCGCCAGCGTGGCCAGGCCGGCGAGCACCCAGCCGGCGCTGCGCCGGCGCACCGACCCACCGTTGCCGTTGCCGTAGCCATTGCCATTGCCATTGCCATTGCCATTGCCATAGCCATTGCCGATGCCGCCGTCGCCGGCGCGCCCGAGGCCGTCAGCCGGCCCGTCGAGCGGGTCGTCGGCGAAGACGGCCGGCTCGCCGCGGCGGGACGCCTCGGCCCGGCTGCGGGCCTGCGAGCGGGTGAGCGGCGGGGGCACCGGGTCGAGCACCTGGGTCGCCGCGGCGGTGCCGGGCGCGGCGGCCGCGCTGCCGACCGGGCCGAGGCCGGCGAGGGAGGCGCGGGCCTGCTCGCTCACCGGGCTACCCTCCCGGGCGCAGACGAGGTCGGCGCGGAAGTCGATGGCGCTCTGGTAGCGCCGCTCGCGGTCCTTCTCCATCGCATGCAGGACCGCGGCGTCGTAGGCCGCGGGCACCCCCCGGCGCACCGCGGACGGCCGGGTCGGGGCCTCGCCGACATGCTGGTAGGCGATGGCGACCGGCGTCTCCCCGACGAACGGGGGCCGCCCGGTGAGCAGTTCGAAGAGCAGGCACCCGGTGGAGTAGAGATCGGAGCGGGCGTCGACGGTCTTGCCTTGAGCCTGCTCCGGGGAGAGGTATTGCGCGGTGCCGATGACGGCCTGGGTCTGGGTCATCGTCGCGGCGCTGTCGGCGACCGCGCGGGCGATGCCGAAGTCCATGACCTTGACCTCACCGGCATGGGTGATCATCACGTTGGCCGGCTTGATGTCGCGGTGCACGATGCCCATCCGGTGGCTGTAGGCCAACGCGCCGAGCACGCCCTCGGTGATCCGCGCGGCCTCGGCGGGCTCCAATGGCCCACTGCGGGTGAGGCGTTCGCGCAGAGTCGCGCCTTCGAGACGCTCCATGACGATGTAGGGCACCTGGACGACGGCTCCGGCGGAGTCGGTGCTGGTGTCCTCGCCGGAGTCGTAGATGGCGACGATCGAGGGGTGATTGAGCCCGGCCGCCGACTGGGCCTCCCGCCGGAAGCGGGCCAGGAAGTTGGTGTCCCGGGCCAGGTCCGAGCGCAGCAGTTTGATCGCCACCGGCCGCCCCAGCCGGGTGTCGTGGCCGGTGTGCACATCGGCCATACCCCCGCGGCCGATCACCGCACCGACCTCGTAGCGCCCGCCGAGCAGTCGGGTGCGCCCCGGCCCGGAGCTGCCCGTCGGCGCGCTCAGCGCCGGCCCGTCATCGGTCGTCACGTGCTTCGTCCCCTCGTTGCTTTGTCCTGACCAGCCGCCCGTGGATCAGCCACCGCCGCCTCCGGTGGTCGGGCCCGACGTCGTGGGTGCCGCCGAGCTCGTCGTCGGCTTGGGCGCGAGGCTGCCGTCGGAGACGGTGAGCGTGACGATCGTGTCGGGGCCCACGGTGACCGCGCCGGCGGGGAAGACGTTGAGCACCGTGCCGGCCGGCCGGTCCGAGGCGACGGTGTCGGTGCGGAACCGCAGCGCCGGGTCCAGGCTCTGGATGGCGGCGCGCACGACGTCGACCTGCTTGCCGATGTAGTCGGTCGCCTTGATCGTCACCGTGGGCCGCGAGGTGGTCGTCGTGGTGGTTGTGGTCGTCGTCGGGCTCGGGGTGGTGGGCGCGGCGCTCGACGTCGGGCGCGGACTCGTGGTCGGCGCCGGTGCCGGCGCGGCCGGCGCGAAGACGCCCTGCGAGGCGAGGAAGGCCACCACCGCGGCGAGCACGACGATCGGCAGCAGCCACCACCACGCGCTGCCGCGCCGCTGCGTCGGCTCCGGCTGCGCCGGGGGGTAGCCATACCCCTGCTGGTATGCCGCGGGCGTCCCGTAGCCCGGCCGGGCCGCGGCATACGGGTCGGCGGGAGGGCCGGCATACCGGTCCCCACCAGGAGCGCCGGCATACGGGTCGGCGGCATACAGATCGGCCGACGGCAGCACCTGCGTGCTCGGCGCGATCGGTGCTGCCGGGGCGACGCGGGCGGGTGGGGCCGGTGGTGCGGGTGGGGTAGCCGGAGCGTGAGGCGGCGGGCTGTCCGGCGCGAAGCCGGGGGCGATCACGCTGGTGGCCGGGCTGGCGCTGGCGACGCCGCTGACCGGCATCCCGAGCAGGGCGGCGAGCGAGGCGGCGCTGGAGGGCCGGTCGAGCGGCTTCTTGGCCAGGCAGGACTCGATCGCGGCCCGCAGCGGGTCGGTGACCCGGTCGGGCAGCGGAGGCGCCGGTTCGTTGATGTGGGCCAGAGCGGTGGCGACCGGGCTGCCGGCGTCGAAGGGCCGCACCCCGGTGACCATCTCGAAGCCGACGACGCCGAGGGAGTAGAGGTCGGTGGCCCCGGTGACCGGGCGGCCCTGGGCCTGCTCGGGGGCCAGGTATTGCGGGGTGCCCATCACCTCACCGGTGCGGGTGTGCCCGACGCCGTCGACGGCTCGGGCGATGCCGAAGTCGGTGAGCTTCACCTGGCCTTCGGGGGTGACGAGGATGTTCGCGGGTTTGACGTCGCGGTGCACGACCCCGGCCTCGTGTGCGGAGGCGAGGGCGAGGGCGCATTGGCCGAGCAGGTGTTGGGCGCGGGCGGTGGCCAGCGGGCCGCGGGCGATGAGCTCGGACAATGGCACCCCGGGCACGTATTCCATGACGAGGTAGGCGATGCCGTCGTCCTCGCCGAAGTCGAAGACGGTGGCGATGTTGGGGTGTTGCAGCCGGGCGGCGTGTTGGCCCTCGTCGCGGAAGCGGGCGGCGAAGGTGGCTTCCTCGTCGGTGCGGGGGCGCATCACCTTGACGGCGACGGTGCGGCCCAGGACGGCGTCGGTGCCCTTCCATACGTCGCCCATGCCGCCGGCGGCGATGTGGTCAGTGAGCGTGTAGCGGCCACCGAGCAGGTCGCCGCGCTGGGGTGTGGGTCTGGTCATCGGGTGAGTACCGCCTCCATCACGGCTTTGGCGATCGGCCCGGCGGCCCGGCTGCCGCCGGCCTCCTCGCCGGCATTGCCGCCGTCCTCGACGACGGCGGCGACCGCGATCTGTGGGTCCTGGGCGGGTGCGAAGGAGGTGAACCAGGCGTGTGGGGGCAGCCCGTTGCCCTGTTGGGCGGTGCCGCTCTTGCCGGCCACCGACACGCCGTTGATCCCGGCGGGCCGGCCGGTGCCGGTCTCGACGACGGCGACGAGCATCGTGGTGAGGGTGGCGGCCACCTCGGGGGTGATCGCCTGGGACAGTTGTTGGGCCTGGTGGCGCTCCAGGATCTCGAGGTTGGCGCCGACCACCTGCTCGACGAGATAGGGGCGCATGACGATGCCCTTGTTGGCGACGGCGGCGGCGACCATGGCGACCTGGAGCGGGGTGACCCGCACGTCGTACTGCCCGATCGCGGCCTGCGCGGTCTGCGGCGGGTTGAGCTGATCGGGCACGCTGCTGGGCGTGACCCGCAGCGGCACCCGCAGCTGCTCGCCGAAGCCGAACTTCTGGGCCTGGGCGCGCAGCGCATCGGGGCCCATCTTCAGCCCGAGCCAGCCGAACGCGGTGTTGCAGGAGATCTCCAGGGCGTGCTGCAGGGTGGTCTGGTCGCCCGGCCCGCACGGTCGGTTGTCGTAGTTGGGCAGCCCGACGGTGGTCTGCGGCAGGTCCATCCGGGCCGGGGCCGGGATCAGGGTGTTCTCGGTGACCGTCTGGTTGGTCAGGGCGGCGGCGGCGGTCACGATCTTGAAGACCGACCCGGGCGGGTAGAGGTTGCCCGCGATGGCCCGGTTGACCAGCGGTTTGGTCGGGTCCTTGGTGAGTTGCTCACCGGCGTCGGTCGCCGCGGCGTCGTCGTGCACGGTCAACAGATTCGGGTCGTATGCCGGGTGGCTCACCATCGCGAGGATCGCGCCGGTGCGCGGGTCGAGGGCGACGACGGCGCCGCGGCGGGTGCCCAGGGCGGCGTCGGCGGCGGCCTGCGCCTTGGGGTTGATGGTCAGTTGCACGCTGGCGCCGGTGAACTGTTTGCCGGAGAGCAGGTCGGCGATGCGCCGGTAGAAGAAGGCGTCGGAAGAGCCGCTGAGGGTGGTGTCCTCGGTGGCCTCCAGACCGCCGGCGGCGCCGTAGACGTAGGAGTAGTAGCCGGTGACGTGCGCGTAGAGCGGCCCTTGCGGGTAGGTGCGCAGGAACGGCAGTTGCCCGGTCACCGGTTTGGACACGGCGATGGCCTGGTCGCCGACGAGGATCGCGCCGCGTGGCCGGGAGTAGTTGTCCAGCAGGGTGCGTTTGTTGCCGGGCCTCTCGCGCAGCGACGGGGCCTGCACGAACTGGATGATCGACACGGCGACGAGCAGCGCGACGAAGAGCGCGCCGACGAGCCGGGAGATCCGCAGGATCGGGGTGTTCACCGGGTCACCACCGGCTCGGCCTCCGGCTCGGGTCGGCGGGCCTGGTCGGAGATGCGCAGCAGCAGCGCGACGATCGACCAGTTGGCCAGCAGCGCCGACCCGCCCAGCGACATGAACGGGGTGGTGAGCCCGGTCAGCGGGATGACCCGGGTGACCCCGCCGATGACGACGAAGACCTGCAGCCCGACCGAGAAGGCCAGGCCGAGGGCCAGCAGTTTGCCGAAGCCGTCGCGCACCCCGAGGGCGGTGCGCAGCCCCCGCTCCACGAGCAGCCCGTAGAGCAGCAGGATCGCGAACAGGCCGGTGGCGCCGAGCTCTTCGCCGAGGCTGGTGAAGATGAAGTCGCTGTCCGGCACCGGCACCAGCCAGGGCCGGCCCTGCCCGAGCCCGGTGCCGAAGAGCCCGCCGGCGGCCATCCCCATGAGCCCCTTGGCGAGTTGGTCGCTCTGTTTCAGTGCCGCGTCGGCGAACGGGTCGGTCCACAGCAGCACCCGGCGTTGGACGTGCGGGAAGAGCAGGTACGCGGCATACGTGCTGGCCGCGAAGAGCAACAGGCCGATGGCGATCCAGGAGACCCGCTCGGTGGCGACGTAGAGCATCGCGACGAAGAGCCCGAAGAACAGCAGTGAGGAGCCCAAGTCCTTCTCGAAGACGAGCACCCCGACGCTGACCAGCCAGGCGGCCAGGATCGGGCCGAGGTCACGCCCGCGGGGAAAGGTGAAGCCGAGCACCTTGCGCCCGGCGAGGGAGAGCACGTCGCGGGCCAGCACGAGGTAGCCGGCGAAGAAGATGGTGAGCGCGATCTTGGCGATCTCGCCGGGCTGGAAGGACAACGGCCCGATCTGGATCCAGATCTTCGAGCCGTACTGCTCGTTGCCGACGCCGGGGGCCAGCGGCACGAGCAGCAGCAGGATGCCGGCGGCCATCGCCGTGTAGGTGTAGCGGCGCAGCGTGCGGTGATCACGCAGCAGCCAGACG
>RRZU011907814.1_pt1 | contig 20113 bp, 19 predicted proteins | sample 2165561 | NCBI WGS metagenome assembly RRZU01 (sample SAMN10456909, study PRJNA506462) | wastewater metagenome | isolation source: wastewater sludge | place: USA: Moscow, Idaho | reverse complement strand
ACCAAGGCTACTATTAGCCTTGGCAACTTAGCCTAACAGCTTCAAGCCTGTTATCAAATGAAATTACCGGCTTACTCAAAGATAGCGAAACAAATATTTTTGAGCAAGGTGAGGTGGCTAACTTCATTATAGAACTTTCAGAAAAAAAATCCTTACCTTATTACTGGGCTTCTTCCTCCCTTTTATCATCATTACTCTGCTTTTGGCCCTGAGAGGTATCTGGTGGGGAAGTGAGACGACTGTTCTGGCCAGTGATGGCTTTCACCAGTATGTCATCTTCAATCAAGCTTTACGCAATGCTTTACAGGGGGATGGCTCTCTCTTTTATAGCTTTACAAGCGGCTTGGGACTAAATTTCTATGCCCTCATATCCTATTATCTGGGTTCTTTCATATCTCCCCTTGTCTATTTCTTTGATTTAGAGACTATGCCAGATGCCCTCTATCTCTTTACTATTTTCAAGTTTGGCTTGATAGGTTTGTCAAGTTCCTACAGCCTCTCCTCCATCTATCATAAATTAAATAGGCTCTCTGTCCTTCTCTTGTCAACAAGCTTTACACTAATGAGTTTTGTGACCAGTCAATTGGAAATCAATATCTGGTTGGATGTCTTTATCCTCATTTCGCTCATTCTTCTAGGTTTACACAGGCTGGTCACCAATCAAGGAAGCATACTCTATTACATCTCCTTGACCTCCCTCTTCATCCAAAATTATTATTTTGGTTTTATGACTGCCATCTTTTTATCCTTCTGGTTCATCCTTCAAATTTCTTGGGATATCAAAGGAAGATTTGGCCGCATAATAGACTTTACAGTTGTGTCGATTTTAGCGGGCCTTTCTAGTATGGTGATGCTTTTACCTACCTACTTAGATTTGAAGAGTCACGGTGAGACCTTTACAGAGATTGTCAACTTTCAAACGGAAAATTCCTGGTATTTAGACTTGTTTGCAAAGAATCTGGTTGGAAGTTATGATACCACCAAATTTGGGGCAATCCCCATGATTTCTGTGGGTTTATTTCCCCTTATTTTGGCCATTCTCTTCTTTACCATCAAGTCCATCAAACCCTTAGTCAAATATACATATGCTGCTTTCCTCCTCCTTCTCATTGCCAGTTTCTATATCGAAGCCTTTGATTTGGCCTGGCAGGGGATGCATGCTCCTAATATGTTTCTTCATCGCTATGTTTGGGTTTTCTCAACCTTAATCATTTACATGGCTGCAGAAACCTTAGTTCGAATCAGGGAAATCAAAAGAATCCATCTGTCCATCCCCTTTCTCTTGTTAGTAACTGGATTTTTCTTGACCTTCTATTTTAGGGATCATTACCCCTATCTAGAGCCAATTCATTTTATCCTGACTGTTGAATTTCTCTTGGCCTACAGTATTCTCTTAATTGGGAAAATTTACAAAAAGATTCCTTTTAAGATATTCTCTCTCCTTAGTCTGGGTTTTGTCCTATTTGAAATGGGTTTCCACTCCCATTATCAGATTGAGGGGCTGGCAGCCGAATGGAATTTCCCCAGTCGTTCAAATTATGAGGATCAGTTGACAGAGATTGACAATCTTGTAAAGGGGACTAACTCAAAAAATAGCTACTTTTATCGAACGGAGAAATTAGATATCCAGACAGGCAATGATAGCATGAAATACAATTACTATGGTATCTCACAATTTTCTTCCATTCGTAATCGCAGTTCCAGTTCTACTTTGGATAAATTAGGATTTCGATCGGATGGAACCAATTTGAATCTCCGCTATCAAAACAATACTATCATTGCAGACAGTCTTTTTGCTGTCAAATATAATTTAGCAGAATCAGATCCCCTGAAATATGGTTTTTCTCTATACCAGACAGAAGTTGGACTTAGTTCATATAAAAATGAGTATGCTACTCAATTAGCCATACTAACAGAGGGTGTTTACAAAGATGTCAAGTTTACCAACCTCACACTTGACAATCAGACCCGTTTTCTTAATCAGATAACTGGACTAGAACAAACCTATTTCACCAAACTCTACCCACTTTCTGTCAAAAATGCCACTGAATTAAACAACCGAGTGACAGTTCAAACTCCTGAAAATGAGGATATGCCCCGTGTCAACTATGAATTGACAGTCCCTGCTGATAGTCAACTCTACATCAGTATCCCTAACATTAGTTTCAGCAATCAAGATCAAGAAATTGTTCAAATTTCTGTCAATAATGTGTCAACCAACTTTACATTAGATAATACTTTCTCAATCTTCAATATTGGATATTTTGAAAAAGGTCAGAATCTTAATGTAGTAATTCGCTTTCCATACAATAGTCAGGTTTCCTTTGATCAGCCACAGTTTTACCATCTGGATACTAGGGCCTATCAAGCAGCTATGGGTATTATTAAGAGCCAAAAAGTTGAGGTAAAGACCTACCAAAATATGGTAGAGGCAAATTATAATGCAACTAAAGAGAGTTCCTTACTATTCACCCTTCCCTATGATAAAGGTTGGTCTGCTAGTCTCAATGGTAAACCAATAAAGATTCGAAGAGCACAGCACGGGTTTATGAAAATAGATGTTCCTAAAGGTCAAGGAACTGTGGTCTTAACCTTTGTACCACAAGGTTTTTGGACCGGGCTCCTGTCCTCCTTGGCTGGTATTATCTTATTTTTCCTTTATTCTCTTTTTAAACAGAGAAGGAAACTCACTTTATCCCGATTCAAAGACACTTAAAAGAGGCAGAATTGTATTCTTGCCTCTTTCAACATGAAAAAAACACCCTGCAACTGCAAGGTGTTATAAGTGACTCCGCCAACAGGGCTCGAACCTGTGACATCATGATTAACAGTCATGCGCTCTACCAACTGAGCTATGGCGGAATGCAATATAGTCCGTACGGGATTCGAACCCGTGTTACCGCCGTGAAAAGGCGGTGTCTTAACCCCTTGACCAACGGACCATCTTGTAAGACAGTAATTAGTATAATATAGTTCGGATGCTTTGTCAAGCCTCTTTGCTTCTTGACATTCCAGTTTCTTTAGGTTAGAATAAAATGGCTTAGTTTTGGGTTCCATAGCTCAGCTGGATAGAGCATTCGCCTTCTAAGCGAACGGTCGCAGGTTCGAATCCTGCTGGAATCATTTAAAAATCCTAGGAGGTCCTAGGATTTTTTTCATACCATAATTGAAGATTTACATAAAAGAGAGGAAGCAAGAGGATAGCAAGAGCATGTTCTCCAAATAAGAGAGAGAATCGCGTGGACACCACTACACCAATCATAAAACTCAGAATGATGTAAAGAATATCCTTGCCTTTACGTTGAAGATCCTTATCTTTTTCTACCAATCCCATAAACCAGAGATAGGCTGCATTTTTAACATTGCCTGTCATCATCACATTAGCATAGGAAGAACCATGGAGTTTTCGAAAGGTTTCCACCTGTATTAAGGCCACAAAAGCCAGGATAGCCATGGTAATATGGTGGGAAACAAAGGGTGTAAGGGCAACTGCTATCAATACGAAAACAGTCATCACCAAACTACTACCAAAATGCCAGTAAAATCCTTTATTTAAAAACCATTTCCGAGTTGAATAGGTGAAAAATTGTCCTAAAACAAAGGACACAATGGGAATTAAAAAATTGAGAACCTGCTGAAATTCCCCTAGTGCTAAAAAATAGGCCGTAGAGATGACATTTCCAGACTGGACACCTGCAAAACGTCCACCTTGAGTGATGAAAGTAAAGGCATTTAAGTAGCCACTGATAAAGGTCAAAACGGTAGCTACTCGTAAACCCTCAAATATCCTATAATTTTTAAATCTTGACATATGTGTAAACCTTGTGTTTCACGTGAAACTACTTATGATAAGGACTTCCTGCTTGGATCATAAAAGCCCTGTAAATTTGCTCCATTAAGACTAGGCGCATGAGCTGGTGTGGCAATGTCAATTTTCCAAAACTCATGAGTAAATTAGCTCTTTTTTTGACAGCTGGAGCCAGTCCCAAGCTACCTCCAATGATAAAGGTAACATCCGAAAAACCATTGATAGTAATTTCTGAAATTGCCTTAGCAAATGTTTCTGACGGAAATTGCTTCCCTTCAATAGCAAGAGCAATAACAAATTCACGTTCGGCTATTTTTGAGAGAATACGATCAGCCTCTTTTTCCAAAATCTTCTCATTTTCAGCAGCAGAAGCATGATCTGGGGTCTTTTCATCCACTAGTTCCAAGATTTCAAGCTTGGTAAAGCGACTGAGACGCTTACAGTATTCCGCAATCCCATCTTTTAAATATTTTTCTTTCAATTTTCCCATACAAATGACTTTTGTTTTCATAAAAGTATTGTAACATATCCACAAGTGAATAGAAGATTTTTTTATTTTTTAAGGATTTTATCCTTGAAAAATAGGAGTTTTTACACATAAAGTGAAAAGTTATCCACAGATTGTGGATGAAGTTTTGAAAATTTTAAGTTATAATTAAGAAAAAAGAAGTAGCATAGAAGAAAATAGGAGGAGTGTGTTTCATGAAAAAAAATCTAAAATTTGCCATTTTATTTCTATTCGGTTTTTTAGGTGGACTAGTAGGCGGGCTAGCGGTTTCTTTCTTCCAAACAACGACTAATACAACAACACAGACAACTAAGACATCTGAAAAGGTAACCGTTAGTAAGGTAAATTATGATAATCAGACTTCGGTGACCGAGGCGGTTAAAAAAGTTCAAGATGCTGTTGTTTCTGTCATCAGTTACAAGCAAGGTTCTGGTAATGGTGCTTCTATTTTTGGGAACCAAGATTCTTCTGATGAATTAGCAGTATCCAGCGAAGGTTCTGGTGTAATCTATAAAAAAGATGGTGATGATGCTTACATTGTAACCAATACACATGTCATTGCTGGAGCTGATCAAATCGATATTCAATTAGCTTCTAGTGAAAAGGTGAGAGGTGAGTTGGTGGGATCGGATACCTACTCCGATATCGCAGTGATTAAAATTGCTGCTGATCAAATCACAACAGTTGCTGAATTTGCCGATTCTAGCACCATCAATGTTGGTGAAACAGCTATCGCAATCGGTAGTCCTTTAGGGGCAATTTATGCCAATTCGGTGACCCAGGGGATTATCTCTAGCTTAAGTCGCACAGTAACCAGTAAATCAGAAGATGGGCAAACCATCTCTATCAATGCCATCCAAACCGATACAGCTATTAACCCTGGTAATTCAGGCGGCCCCCTTATCAATATCCAAGGACAAGTGATAGGGATCACATCTAGTAAAATTACCTTTGCCAGCGCTACTTCAAATGTTTCTGTAGAAGGAATGGGATTTGCTATACCATCAAATGATGTGATTGTTATCATTAAGCAATTGGAAGAAAATGGGAAGGTTGTTCGACCAGCCTTGGGAGTTCAGATGTTGGATCTAGCTCAGCTATCCAGCAGCCAACTAGAAACAGCTGGTTTGGAAAATAGTAACCTAACATCTGGTGTCCTCATTATCTCCACCCAGGAAGGTCTTCCTGCTCATGGAAAATTACAACAATATGATGTCATCACAGCCATTGATGGAGAGAAGATTGAGACCAGCAGTGACCTTCAGACTGCGCTTTACAAGCACAGTATTGGTGACAGTATCCAAGTAACTGTTTATCGAGATGGCAAGGAAAAGAATGTTACAATTGAACTGACACATTCAACTGAAAACTTATCCAACAATTAACTTGATAGACACTGTAAATCTAACTTTACACAATTGTAAAGTTAGATTTTTTTTGCTAGAATAAACCTATGGAAGAACTGAAATATATAGAAATTAGTGAGATTACACCAAATCCCTATCAACCTCGCATCCATTTTGAGGAAGAAAAACTAGAAGAATTAGCCCAATCAATCCGCGCCAACGGTTTGATTCAACCCCTTATTGTGCGAAAATCAACCATTATCGGCTATGAATTATTAGCAGGAGAGAGAAGGTTACGGGCTAGTCAGTTAGCTGGCTTAACCAGGGTGCCTGTTATCATCAAGGAACTCTCTGACGAGGATATGCTTTACCAATCTATCATTGAAAATCTACAACGAGCTGACCTCAATCCTATCGAAGAAGCTACTTCTTATAAAAAATTATTAGACAGAGGCTTAACTCATGAAGAAATGGCTCAGATCATGGGAAAATCCAGACCTTATATTTCGAATAGTTTGCGCCTCCTTAATCTATCTGATAAACTCCGACAATCCCTTGCCTCTAACCAACTTTCCCAAGGTCATGCCCGACTCCTAGTTCCATTATCAGCAGAAGACCAAGAAAGCTGGCTCCAACAAATTTTAGAAAAGGATATGAGTGTCCGTTCTCTGGAAGAGGCATTAACACTCAAAAAAACCAGAAGAAAAGAAAAAAAGAATACCTTTATCCAGGTTGAGGAAGAAAATCTTCGCCGGATGCTGGGAGTGGATGTACAGATTCACCAAAAAAAAGACTCCTCTGGGCACATCAAACTCTCCTTTGCTGATACAGAAGAATACCACAGACTTATCAACAATTTGAAAAACGCCTGTGAATAGGAAAAAAGTATAGACAGTTTATACACAATCCTTTAGTATGAATAAAAGGCTGATAGTAGCCAATCCTTATTGATTATTCACATTCTGTGGAAAACTTTTATATACAATGTGGAAAAGTATCAAACTTGTGGAAAACTTTTTTCAAATATGATACACTAAATAGGACATTAAATCTGAAAGGAGGTCCTTTATTGAACCAGGAACAAGTATTTTGGGAGAGGGTCTTGCAATTAGCCAAAGACAATCTGAAACAATCTGCCTTTGACTTCTTTGTTTCCGGTGCTCGCTTGGTGAGTGTCAACGGAAATAGTGCTACTATTTTCTTGGATAGCCCCTTTAAGAAACTCTTCTGGGAAGAAAATATGAAGAGTGTCATGTTAACAGCTGGTTTTGAAATCTATAATGAGCATCTCAAAACCGAATACCAATTTGAGCCTGTTTTGAAAGAAGAAAGTGCACCTCAGATAAGTACTAACTCCCAAGTAGCAGACTCTAATCCAACTTATCTGGCTACAAACAGCTTTACTCATCCAGATATCAAACCTCAGTATACCTTTGATAATTTTGTTCAAGGAGACAACAATCAATGGGCCAAGGCTGCTGCCCTAGCAGTTTCAGATAATCTAGGTGGACTTTACAATCCCCTCTTTATCTTCGGTGGACCCGGTTTGGGAAAAACCCACTTGCTCAATGCCATCGGAAATAAGGTCTTGTTAGACAAGCCAAATGCCCGCATCAAATATGTCTCCTCTGAAACCTTTATCAATGACTTTTTGGAACACCTGCGTCTCAATGACATGGATAATTTCAAAAAGACCTACCGCAATCTGGATTTACTTCTTATTGATGATATCCAATCCTTGCGCAATAAGGCCTCTACCCAGGAAGAATTTTTCCATACCTTTAATGCCCTACATGAAAATAGCAAACAAATTGTGCTGACCTCCGACCGTAATCCTGACTATCTCGATAACTTGGAGGAGCGCCTGGTAACCCGTTTTAAATGGGGCTTGACCAGCGAAATCACACCACCAGATTTTGAAACTAGGATTGCCATTTTACGCAACAAGTGTGAAACTTATCCCTATGAATTTACCGATGATACCCTGGCTTATCTGGCTGGACAATTTCACTCCAATGTTCGTGATCTGGAAGGTGCCCTCAAGGACATTCATCTCCTAGCTACCATGCGTAAATTGACCGAAATCACAGTAGATGTGGCAGCAGAAGCTATCCGTTCTCGTAAGCAAACCAATCCACAAAACATGGTTGTTTCTATTGATAAAATCCAGACAGAAGTTGGCCAATTTTACGGAGTTAGTCTCAAGGAAATCAAGGGGGCCAAACGGGTCCAAAATATTGTCCATGCTAGACAGGTCGCCATGTATTTAGCCCGTGAGTTGACCGATAACTCCCTTCCGAAAATTGGTAAAGAGTTTGGAGGCCGTGACCATACAACTGTCATGCATGCCTACAATAAGATTAAAACCATGCTAGCTGAAGATGATCAGCTGGAGATTGAATTGACTGCTATCCGCAATAAAATTCGCTAATGTGGAAAAGTCTTTGAAAGTTCAAAAGTTTTCCACATTTTGTGAACAAGTCTATCATCCTAGTCTCACGCGCTTTGTGCTGTTTTTCCACAGGATTAACAGGTACTACTATTACTATTAACCTTATTATTTATAAATAAAGGAGAATCCATGATTCATTTTTCAATCAACAAGGCAGTCTTTCTCCAAGCCTTGAATACCACCAAACGTGCCATCAGTCATAAGAATGCCATTCCTGTTTTATCTACTGTCAAAGTTGATGTAACCAATGAAGGAATTGGATTGACTGGTTCTAATGGACAAATTTCTATTGAACACTTTATTTCTGTTCAAGAGGAAAATGCTGGCTTACTTATTTCCTCAACAGGTTCCATTCTTTTAGAAGCTAGTTTCTTCATCAATGTGGTCTCTAGCCTACCAGATATTGTTTTAGACCTAAAAGAAATCGAGCAAAAACAAGTTCTCCTGACAAGTGGTAAGTCTGAAATCACTCTAAAAGGAAAAGAAGCAGAACTTTATCCACGCCTGCAAGAAGTAGCAGCAACCAAACCTTTGGTATTGGAAACCAAACTGCTCAAGGATATTATCAATGAAACAGCCTTTGCAGCTTCCACCCAGGAAAGCCGGCCTATCCTGACGGGGGTCCATTTTGTCCTGACGGATGGGACTCTCAAAACAGTGGCAACAGATTCTCACCGTATGAGCCAACGGAAGATTCAGCTGGATAAGGCTGGGGATAATTTTGATGTTGTTATTCCAAGCCGCTCCCTCCGTGAATTTGCCGCTGTCTTTTCAGAAGAGATTGAGACTGTAGAAGTTTTCTTCTCTAATAATCAACTGCTCTTTAGAAGCCAACACATCAGCTTTTACACACGATTGTTGGAAGGAACCTATCCTGACACGGATCGTCTGATTCCAAAAGATTTCAATACGACAGTGATCTTTGATACAGCCAATCTGCGCCATGCTATGGAACGGGCCCGCCTTCTTTCCAATGCTACGCAAAATGGAACAGTGAAGCTGGAAATTCAAAATGGGGTCATTTCTGCCCATGTTAATTCTCCAGAAGTCGGAAAGGTTAATGAAGAATTGGATATTCTAGCCGTGAATGGTGAAGATCTGATGATTTCCTTCAATCCTACCTACCTCATCGATGCCCTCAAGGCTGTTGGCAATGAGCAGGTAAAAATCAGCTTTATCTCCCCTATTCGTCCCTTTACTCTGGTGCCGAATGCAGAGAGTGAAGATTTTATCCAACTGATTACCCCAGTACGTACAAATTAAACTTAACTCCCAGAAGGGAGTTTTTCTATGGTATAATATAAAAAAGCTATTTGGAGGTTATCATGTACGATTTAGGATCCTTTGTCGAAATGAAAAAGCCCCATGCCTGCACCATTAAGTCGACAGGCAAAAAAGCCAACTGCTGGGAAATTATCCGTTTAGGGGCGGACATCAAAATCCGCTGCACCAACTGCGACCATGTGGTCATGATGAGCCGCTATGATTTTGAGCGGAAGATGAAGAAGGTTTTATAAGATGCTTCTGCAACCCTACAAAACTTGACAAATCAGCCTTTTTCATAGAAAAAGCAAGTGCTGGTTGCGCAACTTTGACAGGATATTACTGCTAGGTTGCTTGTCAAAAGATTATCTATCAGTTAGGATGAAAGTAAAAGGAGACTGCTATGCTAAAACATAATCCTATTCCTTTTTCTACCCGCCTCAAAGAACTCCTCTTTGATTATTTCCTGATTTTAGCCTATTTAGCTTGTCTTGCCCTTGTTTGTATTGGTTTTTATTTCCTCATTTTTGGTGAAATCCCTGTCTTTACAGCACTGCAGTCTCAGCTCATCGCCACATTTACATCTGTTCTTCCGATGATTGTCATCTTTAGCTGGATGGACGGTCAGGGTGGTAGCTGGGGTAAGAAAAAGGTAGGTTTAAGGGTTGTATATCAAAAATCCCCTTTCTCATCAGCCCTGATTCGCAATAGTATCAAGTTTCTACCTTGGCAGTTGGGCCACATGGGAACCATTTCTGGAATTTATTCCAATTACACCAGCCTCTTTGGTCATATCTGCACAGGACTCAGTCTTCTTTTACTTTGTATCTTGCTCTTGATGGCCTTATTTAGAAAGGACAAGCGCCATCTGGGAGACTTACTGGCTGGAAGCCAGGTACAGTTAGTGAGTTGAGGATTCTTTGCTGTTTTGCAACCCTGAGTTGCGGATTTTTCCTAAAAATTGCTAGTCAACTCCTATTTTCTAGGATATAATAAACTTAGAAAAAGAAGGAGGAAGGCCATGATTCAACTAGGACAACAGATTAAAAACTTACGAACTGCCAACCATCTATCGCAGGAAGACTTGGCTCAAAAACTGTTTGTTTCACGCCAATCCATCTCAAAATATGAAAATGGTGAAGCAACACCGGATGTGGAGAAACTGATCCAAATGGCGGAAATTTTTGAGGTCAGTCTGGATTTTCTGATCCTGGGGAAGGAAGCAGAACCAGTGAATGAAAAGAAAGAAGATAGACCAATGAATGTTTGGGAATTCATAGCTAATTATTGGTGGCTTGTATTTCCAATTGCTGGATTTATCTATGGCTTGTTAAATGTCTTAAAATAAAAAATTAGCTTGTCACTGGACAAGCTTTTTCTCATCTTTTCTGCTATAATAGTCATGATTGAATTTTTAATTGGAGAGTAAGAACAGATGGCTTTAACAGCAGGTATAGTCGGTTTGCCAAACGTTGGTAAATCAACCCTATTTAACGCAATTACAAAGGCAGGAGCAGAGGCTGCCAACTATCCCTTTGCGACCATTGATCCAAACGTGGGGATGGTAGAGGTCCCGGATGAACGTTTACAGAAGTTGACAGAGTTGATTACCCCAAAAAAGACCGTCCCAACAACCTTTGAGTTTACAGATATTGCAGGGATTGTCAAGGGCGCATCAAAAGGCGAAGGACTTGGTAACAAATTCTTGGCCAATATCCGTGAGGTGGACGCCATTGTCCATGTGGTTCGGGCCTTCGACGATGAAAATGTCATGCGGGAGCAGGGCCGTGAAGATGCTTTTGTGGACCCGATTGCAGATATTGAAACCATCAATTTGGAGCTGATTTTGGCTGACCTAGAGTCCATCAACAAACGCTATGCCCGTGTGGAAAAGATGGCTCGTACTCAGAAAGACAAGGATTCTTTGGCAGAATTTGCGGTTTTGGAAAAAATCAAACCTGTTTTGGAAGATGGGAAATCAGCTCGGACAGTCACCTTCAGCCCAGAAGAGGAAAAGATTGTCAAAGGTCTCTTCCTTCTGACCACCAAACCAGTTCTCTATGTGGCCAATGTGGATGAAGACAAGGTGGCAGACCCAGATGCCATCGACTATGTGCAACAAATCCGTGCATTTGCAGCGACAGAAAACGCAGAAGTAGTGGTCATCTCAGCGCGTGTTGAAGAAGAAATTGCAGAGTTGGATGACGAAGACAAGGCAGAATTTTTGGAGGCTATCGGCTTGACCGAATCCGGTGTGGATAAGTTGACTCGGGCTGCCTACCATTTGCTGGGGCTTGGCACCTACTTTACAGCCGGGGAAAAGGAAGTGCGTGCCTGGACCTTCAAACGGGGCATCAAGGCCCCACAAGCGGCCGGCATCATCCACTCAGACTTTGAAAAAGGCTTCATCCGTGCTGTCACCATGTCCTACGATGACCTGATGAAATATGGCTCTGAGAAGGCTGTTAAGGAAGCAGGCCGTCTCCGTGAAGAAGGAAAAGAATATGTCGTTCAGGATGGCGATATCATGGAATTCCGCTTCAATGTCTAAGTTTTTGTTGAAAATAGTTAAAAATTAAGGCTGAAATGACGTTTCAGTCCTTTTGGTCTTTTTGAAAGGAAAAAGATGGTCAAGATGATTGTAGGTCTGGGAAATCCAGGCAGTAAATACCATGAAACCCGCCACAATGTTGGTTTTATGTTGGTGGATATGCTTGCAAAAAGAGAAAATGTCAGCTTCACCCATGATAAGATTTTTCAAGCAGACATTGCCTCAACCTTTATAGATGGTCAAAAAATCTATTTGGTCAAGCCTACCACCTTTATGAATGAATCCGGCAAGGCTGTCCATGCCCTTCTGGCCTACTACGGGCTGGATGAGAGGGATTTATTGGTGGTCTATGATGATTTGGATATGGTAGTAGGGAAGATTCGTTTCCGCCAAAAGGGTTCAGCAGGGGGCCATAATGGGATTAAGTCCCTCATTGCCCATCTCAAAACCCAGGAATTTGACCACATCAAGATAGGCATCGGTCGTCCAAAACCAGGAATGACAGTTGTCAATCATGTCCTGTCCAAATTTGACACGGAAGACCGGATTGAGATTGACAAAACCTTGGATAAACTTGACAGTGCTGTCAACTATTACCTACAAGAAAAAGACCTAGAAAAGGTCATGAGAAAGTTTAATGGTCTATGAATTTAATTGAACTAATCCAGCAAAACCAGCAGATTCAAAAATGGCAGCAAGAACTGAATACATCCAACCGCCAGTTGATTTTGGGCCTATCTGGAACCAGTAAGGCCCTGGTTATGAGCGCAGCCTTTGAAAGCTTGAGTGAGAAAATCCTCATTTTCACAAGTAGTCAAAATGAGGCTGAAAATCTGGTAGCCAGCCTGTCAGATTTACTGGGAAGTGAATATGTTTACAACTTCTTTACAGATGATAGCCCCTTGGCAGAATTTGTCTTTTCGTCCAAAGAAAAGAGACAAACGAGGGTAGACAGTTTGAATTTTCTCTTAAACAAGAAGCATCCAGGTATTCTGGTTGCTAATTTTGCTGCAGCCAAAATCCAGCTGCCTAGTCCAAAAAATTACCAAGAGTCCGTTAATGAGATTCGGCTTCAGGATGAGATACAAGTTGACAGCATTGTAAAGAAACTAGTAGCGACTGGCTACAAAAAAGTGTCCAGAGTTCTCGCTCAGGGAGAATTTAGCCTCCGTGGCGATATCTTAGATATTTACGAAATAAATTCCGAACTTCCCTATCGCCTGGAATTTTTTGGGGACGAAGTAGATGGAATTCGCACTTTTGATGTGGAAACACAGAGGTCAATAGAAAATCTTGAGACCGTGACCATTTATCCAGCTTCTGAAATCATATTGACAGAAGAGGATTTTGCACGGGCAGAAAAGCAGCTAGAATCCTTATTGGAGACGATTGAAATCAGCGAGCAGAAATCCTATCTAGCAGAAGTATTGTCTGATATCAAAACAGGCTACCGCCATCCAGATACGGGAAAATTCCTTTCCATCTTTTATGAAAAAAATTGGACCCTTTTAGACTATCTCCCAAAGGGATCCCCTGTCTTTTTTGATAATTTTCATAAAATCATGGATAGCCATGCCCAATTTGAAATGGAAGCTGCGGAGCTATTGACAGAAGATTTACAGAAGTGTCAATCCCACACCAGCTTTCAATATTTTGTGGACACCTATTCAAAACTTAGAAAATACCAACCTTCGACTTATTTTTCTACCTTCCAGAAAGGATTGGGAAATCTCAAATTTGATGCGATTTATAGTTTTAATCAGCATCCAATGCAGGAATTTTTCAATCAAATTCCTCTTTTAAAAGAAGAATTAAATCGCTATGCTAAATCCAATTTTACAGTGATTCTTCAAGCACAGTCAGAATCATCTTTACAAAGTTTACAGAAAACTTTACAGGAATATGGAATTCAAATTCCTTATCGGGATGCCAATGAATTACTTGTGGGCCAGCAGCAGGTTACCATAGGTCAGTTGGGAGCTGGTTTCCACTTCCTGGATGAAAAAATCGCCCTCATTACCGAGCGGGAAATTTTCCACAAGAAAGTCAAACGCAAAATTCGGCGCCAACATGCTAGTAATGCCGAACGCTTGCGGGACTACAATGAGTTAGAAAAGGGCGATTACGTGGTTCACCACATTCATGGGATTGGGCAATTTTTAGGCATTGAAACCATCCAAGTTTCAGGGGTCCATCGGGACTACATCACCATTCAGTACCAAAATTCAGACAAGATTTCTCTGCCTGTTGAGCAGATTGATGGCCTCTCCAAGTACATTGCCTCGGATGGCAAACAACCTAAACTCAATAAACTCAACGATGGGCGTTTTCAAAAGACCAAACAAAAGGTCCAAAAGCAGGTAGAAGATATCGCCGAGGACCTGATCAAACTCTACGCAGAACGCAGTCAATTAAAGGGCTTTGCCTTTTCAGCGGACGATGACAACCAGTTAGAATTCGACCAGCATTTCGCCTATGTAGAAACAGATGACCAGCTTCGCTCCATTGATGAAGTGAAAAGGGATATGGAGAAGGCCTTTCCAATGGACCGGCTCTTAGTGGGAGATGTGGGCTTCGGAAAGACCGAGGTAGCCATGCGGGCTGCCTTCAAGGCTGTCAACGATGGAAAACAGGTCGCCATTCTCGTTCCAACAACAGTCCTGGCCCAGCAGCACTATGAAAACTTCATTGAGCGATTTGCAGATTTTCCAGTTAATATTGGGGTTCTCAGCCGTTTCCGGACCAAGGCAGAGCAGACAGCCACCTTGGAAAAATTGAAGAAAGGCCAGTTGGATATTATTATTGGGACCCATCGCCTCCTGTCAAAAGATGTGGTTTTTGCCGATTTGGGACTGTTGGTCATTGATGAGGAACAACGTTTTGGGGTCAAGCATAAGGAAACCCTCAAAGAACTCAAGAAAAAGATTGATGTCCTGACCCTGACAGCTACCCCTATTCCAAGGACCCTCCACATGTCCATGCTGGGTATCCGAGACCTGTCAGTCATTGAAACCCCACCGACCAACCGTTACCCTGTTCAAACCTACGTCATGGAAACCAATCCAACCGTGATTCGGGATGCCATTTTACGGGAAATTGACCGAGGTGGGCAGGTTTACTACCTTTACAACAAAGTTGACAGTATTGAAAAGAAGGTTTCAGAACTTCGTGACTTGGTGCCAGAGGCTTCCATCGCCTTTGTCCATGGTCAAATGTCCGAAATCCAATTAGAAAATACCCTCTATGCCTTTATCGAAGGGGAATATAATGTTCTGGTGACAACCACCATCATTGAGACTGGTGTCGATATTCCCAATGCCAATACTCTCTTTGTCGAAAATGCTGACCATATGGGGCTGTCAACCCTTTATCAACTCCGAGGTCGTGTTGGCCGTTCCAACCGGATTGCTTATGCCTATCTCATGTATCGGCCAGACAAATCCTTGACAGAGGTTTCAGAAAAACGCCTGGAAGCCATCAAAGGATTTACAGAATTGGGTTCAGGTTTTAAAATTGCCATGCAGGATTTATCCATTAGAGGGGCTGGAAATCTACTTGGAGCTGCCCAGAGTGGCTTCATCGATTCCATCGGCTATGAACTCTACTCCCAACTCCTTGAGACAGCCATTTTGGAAAAACAAGGCAAGACCAAAAAACGCCAAAAATCCAATACTGAAATGAATCTCTCTATTGATGCTTACCTACCAAGCACCTATATCGATGACCAGCGGCAAAAAATTGAAATTTACAAGCGTATCAAGGAACTTGACAGTCGTGTCAACTATGAAGAACTGCAAACGGAATTGATGGACCGCTTCGGAGAGTATCCAGATGCTGTTGCCTATCTCTTAGAAATTGGTCTTCTCAAATCCTTCTTGGACCAAGCCTTTGCCAAATCAGTTGAGATAAAACAAGGTCAGTTAATTGTCACCTTTGAAGCCATGGCTGGACAGTATTTCTTGACCCAAGACTATTTTCAAGCTTTGTCAGCAACCAATCTCAAAGCCCGTATCTCTGAAAATGCCGGTCAGATGCAGGTCATCTTTGATGTTCGACATCGAAAAGACTTCGCTATCCTAGAACAATTGATGATTTTTAGCGAACAATTGGCAGCTAAAAAAACTTGAAAAATTACAATAAATTGCCAGTTGAAGCCAAAACATGATAAAATAGAAGGGATTGTGAGGTGTCCAATTATGCGATTAGATAAATATTTAAAAGTATCCCGCATTATCAAGCGGCGAACAGTTGCCAAGGAAGTGGCCGACAAGGGCCGAATCAAAGTCAACGGCATCCTGGCCAAGTCTTCAACAGATTTAAAAGTAGATGACTTGGTAGAAATTCGCTTTGGCAACAAACTACTGACTGTCAAAGTCCTGGAAATGAAAGATTCAACAAAAAAAGAAGACGCACTGAAAATGTACGAAATCATCAGTGAAGTTAGGGTAGAAGCAGATGAAAAAATCTAACATACTTCAAATAAATAATGAGTTCATTCAGAATGAATTACAAAAAAGAAGAAAAAATGACGATGAGAATCGTCAAAAAACCAGATTTATGGGTTTGATCCTTGTTTTGGCTATTTTTTTATTTATTTTACCTACCTATAATTTAGTTGAGAGTTACAACACATTAAAGGACAAGGAAAAACAATTAGTGAAACTTGAGGAGCGCTACCAAGAACTAACCCGACAGGAAAAACTGGAGTCTTCTTTGGTTACTAAATTAAAAGATGAAGAGTATGCAGCTAAGTATATTCGAGCTAAATTGCAGTATTCAAAAGATGGTGAGTTTATCTATAATATTCCAGGATTGTTACCAAAATGACAGAAGATATTTTACAAACAGTGGAAACTTTTTTAACTTATTCTGACGAAAAATTAGCAGAATTGTCTCAGAAAAATCAAGCATTAAAGTTAGAGGTATCTGACCAAGAAAACTAGGAAGGAGGGAAAATGAAGAAATATCTATTGCTTTTACTGATGCCAATTTTATTAGCCAGCGCTACAGTTGACAGCACAGAGATTGATTTTATCTTGACCAATCAAGAAAATTTCTTACTCAATGCTAAGGTGACAGATGAAACCTTCACATCTGTCCCATCCAATCCTAATGTCTACTCACCAGTTGACACTTATCTTGACAGAAACTTAACACAAAAAGTTTCAACTTTAAAAGAAAATCAGACCTTTAGTATCCAATCTGTAGAAATAAACGATCAAAATCAACAAGTTTTCCTCTTGGATAATGGCCAATACTTATTGGCAGACCCTGCTGTTATCTTCGATGATCAAATTATAGAATCTGCACCTACTAGATTAACTGTATGGTTAAAAAAAGATTTCAAATTGTATACCACCCCTATTGAAAACCAACAAAAAATAGCAAAAACTTCCTTAAAAGCATATCAATCAGTAGAGATTTCTGAAATTGTCACAACTCCAACAAGTATCTATGCTAAGATTGATGGGAAAGGTTGGCTAAAGAGTACCGACTTCTCCCAAGAAGATAATCGCATAGAAGCTGTTCAGGAATTACTGAATAAAAAATATTCAAAGGACAATATCGGAGTCTATGTCAAACAACTTTCTAGCCAAAAAACAGCAGGTGTCAACCAAGATAAACTGATGTATGCGGCAAGTGTCACCAAGTTACCGGTCCTTTACTATGTTCAGGAAAAAATTGACCAAGAAGAGTACAGCTTGACAGAAGGTTTACAATACATTGATAAAGTAACAGATTTTAAGGGAAGTTATTCTGCTGAAGGGAGCGGTACTTTAGGGAAGACAGCTGATAATCGCCATTACCGAATTGATGAACTAATCAATAAAACAGCAAAAGAATCGGATAATGCAGCCAGCAATCTATTGGCCTACTACATTACGAATCAATTTGATGCGGTCTTCTATGAAGAAATCACAGCAATTGTTGGACAAAAATGGGATATGTCATCGCGTCAGGCTTCTGCTCAAATGGCAGGTATGATAATGGAGGCCATCTATCATCAGTCCGGCTATGTTTTGGGAAGTTTACAAAATACAGAGTTTGATAATCAGCGTATTGCCCGTGATATTCCGGCTCCTGTTGCGCATAAGATTGGAGATGCTTATGATTTTCGACACGATGTGGGTGTTGTTTATACAGATTCTCCCTTTATCTTATCTATTTTCACTGACCAATCGGATTATGACACCATCTCAGAAATTGCAGATGATGTATATGAATTATTAAAATGATGAAGAAAAAATTTTTAAAAGTGGCACAAGATGGTCACTTTTTTGATAAACACAAAAAAATATTAGTCGCAGTTTCAGGCGGAAAGGATTCGATGGCTCTGCTGGATTGTTTACTGGCTACAAGGGACGAGCTTCAGTTAGAAATTGGCATCGCCCATGTCAACCACAAGCAGCGCAAGGAATCGGATGAAGAAGAAGCACATTTGAAGAGCTTTGCCCAGCAAGAAAATATTCCCATCTATACTGCAAACTATCAGGATTCTGTCTTTTCTGAAAAAAAGGCCCGCGATTTCCGTTATCAATTTTTTGAAAAAAAGATGCGAGAACATGCTTATACTGGATTGGTCACAGCCCATCATGCTGATGATCAGGCTGAGACTATCTTTATGCGTCTTCTTCGTGGCAGTCGCCTTCGTCATCTATCAGGCATTCAAGCCATTCAAAATTTTGGTCCGGGCCAATTGATTCGCCCTCTTCTATCCTTTAAAAAATCAGAACTAGAGGCTACTTTTTATTTTGAAGACAGTAGCAACAAGGAAAATACATACCTACGCAATCGTATCCGAAATAACTATCTTCCACTTTTAGAGAAAGAAAACCCACAATTTTCACATTATCTTCTGGACCTTGGTCAAGAAAATGCCCAGCTATTTCAAGCTTTACAGGACTTAACCAAAGACATCAATACAACAAGTGTGCCTATTTTCAGAAAACAAAGTCCAGCAGTTCAAGTATTTTTACTCCAGGACTATTTAGCAGCATTTCCTGATTTACAGATTAGTAAAGCTCAGTTTAAAGAAATATTGACCATCCTTCGAACCAAGGCTAATTACTATCACCCCCTAAACCACCAATATTGTCTGCTGAAAGATTATAATCAGTTTGAAATTTTCAAAATCCTTCCAGAGACGGATGAAAATGAGCAAGAGTATGTGATAGAATCAGAAGGTATTTTTGAATTTGGTGGCAACCTTTTCTCCCTAAACCGAAATCTTCCAGATGCCAATCAGGTTCTTTGGGTTGATAAACATCAACCAATTCGACTTAGATACCGTAAGGCTGGCGACACAATTCTTCTTAACGGTATTCAAAAAAAATTGCGACGCTACTTTATTGACCAAAAAGTCCCTGCAAAAAAACGCCAAGAAGCTATTATCATCGAGCAACATAAAACCATTCTTGGAGTGGCTAATCAGGTGACTAGTGATTTGAGTAAATCAGTAAAAAATGATATAATGAAAACCAAACTATATATAAAAACGAAAGAGTAGCTGACTATGTTAGAAAATGACATCAAAACCATTCTTATCTCTGAAGCTGAAATCATTGAAAAGAGTCGGGAACTGGGTAAAAAACTGACAGAGGAATACCAGGGGAAAAATCCCATTCTTGTTGGTATTTTAAAAGGTTCCATTCCTTTTATGGCGGAACTGATAAAGCATATTGATACCCACATTGAAACAGAATTTATGGTAGTTTCCAGTTACCACGGGGGAACAGAAAGTAGCGGTTCTGTCAAAATTATCAAGGATATTGATTCAGATGTTGCAGGTCGTGATATACTCTTTATTGAAGATATTATTGATACAGGTCGCACGTTAAAAGAACTGAGAGAATTATTTGCTTTCAGGAAAGCATCTTCCATTAAAATTGTGACCATGTTGGACAAACCAAAAGGTCGCGTGGTTGATATTGAAGCAGACTATACTTGCTTCACCATTCCAAACGAATTTGTGGTTGGTTTCGGTTTAGATTACAACGAAAATTACCGAAACTTACCATATGTCGGAGTTTTGAAAGAAGAAGTATACTCCAATTAGAAAAAAGGTTATCAATTATATATGAACAATCAAAATAATAAAGGGTTTATTCGAAATCCTTTTCTCATTATTTTACTGCTAGCAACCATTATTACCGGTTATCAATTCTTCACTGCTGGCAGTCAAGTT